>Ga0210387_10003638_pt1 | contig 11853 bp, 8 predicted proteins | sample IncBWC7OmetaG_FD_160108 | JGI IMG/M metagenome (GOLD analysis project Ga0210387, IMG submission 160108) | Forest soil microbial communities from Barre Woods Harvard Forest LTER site, Petersham, Massachusetts, United States - Inc-BW-C-7-O ... | reverse complement strand
CCCGGCTGCGCGCCTTCCTCGACTCGTTCGGCTTCGAGTACGAATTCCAGTCGGCGACCGATTGGTACAAGTCTGGCCGCTTCGACAAGATGCTGTTGGCCATGCTGCAGCAATACGACGAGGTGCAGGCGGTCATGCTGCCGACCCTGGGCGAGGAGCGCCAGCAGACCTATTCGGTCTTCCTGCCGATCTCGCCCAAGACAGGCCGAGTGCTGCAGGTGCCGGTGGTCAAGACCGATGCGGCGGCCGGCACCATCGTCTATCGCGACGAGGACGGCACCCTGGTCGAGACGCCGGTCACCGGCGGCAACGTCAAGCTGCAGTGGAAGGCCGACTGGGCCGGCCGCTGGTTCGCGCTCGACGTCGATTACGAGATGTACGGCAAGGATCTCATCCCGTCGGCCGAATTGAGCGCCAAGATCGTGCGCATCCTGGGCGGCCAGCCGCCGGAGGGTTTTAACTACGAGCTCTTCCTCGACGAGGAGGGTCGCAAGATCTCCAAGTCCAAGGGCAACGGGCTCTCGGTCGAGGAGTGGCTGCGCTATGCGCCGCCCGAATCGCTGTCGCTCTACATGCAGCAGCAGCCGCGGCGGGCCAAGCGGCTCTATTTCGACGTCATCCCGCGCGCCGTCGACGATTATCTCGCGGCGATCGAGAAGCTGCCGGCCGAGGAGCCGGCCAAGGCGCTGGAGAACGCGGCCTGGCACATCCATGACGGTGCGGTGCCGGCCAACTCTTCGGCTGGAGTCAATTTCGGCATGCTGCTCAACCTCGCGAGTGTGGCGCATACCGAGAACAAGGACGTGCTGTGGCAGTACCTGCGCCGCTACGTGCCGGGCGCCACGCCGGAGACCGCGCCCTATCTCGACCGCCTGCTGTCGGGCGCGGTGGCCTACTACCAGGATTTCGTGAAGGCCTCCAAGAAGTTCCGGCTGCCGACGGCCAAGGAGCGCGACGCGCTGAAGGATCTCGCCGACACCTTGCGCAAGCTGCCCGAGGCGGAGAGCGCGGAGTTCATCCAGAACGAGGTCTACGAGGTGGGCAAGCGTCACTTCGCCCAGGCCGAGCTGCGCCAGTGGTTCAAGACCCTCTATGAGGTGCTGTTGGGCAGCGAGCAGGGGCCGCGCATGGGCGCCTTCATCAAGCTCTACGGCCGCGACAATGTCGTGCGCCTGATCGAGCGCGCGCTGGCCGGCGAGGATTTGGGCAAAGCCGCCTGAGGAGGGCGCGATGGCGGATGAACCCAGGCATCTCGTGCGCACCAAAGCGCTCAGGCCCGAAGAAGCGACCCACCTCCGGCATCCGCTCAATCCCAAGTCCGATGTGCGCTTTCATTCGCTGGGCGACCGGGCGGGCATGAAGCGCAACCAGCTCCATCTGGCGCGGCTGGCGCCCGGCGCGGAAAGCTTCGTGCCGCATTGGCACGAGCTGCAGGAGGAATTCGTCTTCATCCTCGAAGGCACCGGCCGCGCCACCATCGGCGATGCCGAGGTAACGGTGGGTCCGGGCGATTATCTCGGCTTTCCCTGTGACGGCATCGCCCATCATCTGCGCAACGACGGCACGACCGACCTGGTCTACCTGATGGGCGGCGAGCGCACGGCGCTTGAAGTTTCGCACTTTCCCACCTTGGGCAAGACCGCGGTGTATGATGCTTCGGGCGGCAAGTTCTACGATGAGAAGACGGTGCAGGCGCTCGCCTATCCGGATTTCGTCGCCAAGGACCCGTAATGGACCAGGTCGTCATCGATTATCTGAATCCGGACATTCCCGCCGGCCTGAGAATCCTCGACGTGCCCGTGGTGCGCGCGACCGCCGCGTCGCTCGAGGGTTACGGCGAAATCGTGCGCGATCCCCACGCGCATCGGATCGAGATCGTGCCCTGGCCGCTTGCCGGCTGGCGTAGGCTCGATGCCGGAACGGGCATCGAAGGCGGCACGACAGCGGGCACCTTCGCTTGCGAATGGCGTGGCAACGAGCTCTTGGGCCGCAACGAAGCGGTCGGCGGGCATTACGTCATCGGCTTTCGCGAGCCGCCCGAGGTCGCGCGCGCAGGCGTGAAGCTCGGCGATGGCCGCGTGCTGCTGTGGCATTGCAACTACCATCCCGACGGCGCCCAGCTCTTCTGGCCGCTCGACGGCAAGCCCTTCGTCGTGCCGGTGGCGCTGCCCGGCGACGACCTCATGCCCGAGACGTTCGTCGCCTTCTGGTCGGACGGCAGCTTCGGCCTCTACATCCATCCCGGCGTCTGGCACGAGGGCGTGTTTCCGGTCGCTCCGACCGGCCGCTTCTTCGACAAGCAAGGCAAGGTGCATGCGCGGGTGAGCTGCGATCTTGCCCGCGAGTTCGGCCTGCTGCTGGGCGTGCCGCTGCCGCAGGCGCTGTAATCGATGGCGGGCCGCTCCATCGGCAGCGCCATCGGAACGTCCCTGCCGCGGCTCGAGGACGCCCGGCTGCTGACCGGCGGCGGCTGCTATAGCGACGACTTCAGCTTGCCTGGCCAGGCCTATGCCTGGGTCGTGCGCTCGCCGCACCCTCACGTCCGCATCGTCGCGATCGACGCATCGGCGGCCCGGGCGATGCCCGGCGTGCTATTGGTGCTGACGGGCGCCGACGTGGCCGCCGACGGGCTGAAACCCGTGCCGCACATCCCGGCCGCCATGAGCCCGCCCGACATCAAGCTGCCCAATACAGACGGCTCACCGCACAAGGTCGTGCGGCCCGATGTGCTGGCGATCGAAACCGCGTGCTTCGTGGGCGAGCCGGTGGCGTTCGTGGTGGCCGAGACGCTGGCGATCGCCAAGGACGCGGCCGAAGCGGTGCAGGTCGACTACGAGGCGCTGCCGCCGCTCGCCGACGTCGCCGTGGATTCCCTGGTGGGCGATCCGGCGGGCACGCAGGCGGCCTTCGCCCAGGCGCGTCACGTCGTGAAACTGCGGACCGAGATCCAGCGCGTCACCGGCGTGCCGATGGAGCCGCGCGCTGCGCTCGGGCATTTCGACGCCGCGTCGGGCCGCTACACCTTGTATGCCGGCGGCGGCGCCATCGTGCGGCCCAAGAAAGAGGTCGCCATCGTCCTGGGCATCGAGCCGGAAAAGGTGAGGGTCATCGCCCGGGAGGTCGGCGGCAATTTCGGCACCCGCAACTCCTTCTATCCCGAGTTTGCCCTGGTGTGCTGGGCCTCGCGCCGGGCCGGCCGGCCAGTCAAGTGGACGTGCGAGCGGCACGAGGCGTTTCTCAGCGACTATGCCGGCCGCGACTTCCTGATCGAGTCCGAACTGGCGCTCGACGCCCAGGGCACCTTTCTCGGTCTGCGCGCCACCCGGACCAGCAATCTTGGCGCCTACACCGCCTCCTTCGTGCCGCTGACCAAGGGCACGCAGCTCATGACCAGTCTCTACCGCATGCCCGCGGTGGCGCGGGCGCGCGGCGTGCTCAGCAACACGCCGTCGACCGCGCCCTATCGCAGCGCCGGGCGGCCCGAGGCCATGTTCGTGATCGAACGCCTGATCGATCTCGCCGCGCGCGCGCGCGGCTTCGACCGGATCGAGCTCCGCCGGCGCAATCTCATTACGACCACGCCCTACACCAACGCTTTCGGCGTCACCTACGACAGCGGCGATTACCTGTCGACGCTCGACGATGTCCTGAAGCTCGCCGACTGGAGTGGCTTCGCCCGGCGCCGGACCGAGACCGCGGCGCGCGGGCTGCGGCGCGGCATCGGGCTCGGCGGCTATGTCGAGTCGCAAAGCGGCGCGCCGCTCGAACGCGCCGAGGTCACGGTGCTGCCGCAAGGCGCGGTCGAGATCGTGATCGGCACGCTGTCGGCCGGGCAGGGTCATGCCACCAGCTTCGCCCAGCTCGCCAGCGAATGGCTGGGCGTTCCGGCCGACAAGGTGCGCCTCGTCACCGACGACAGCGACCGCTTGTCGGTGGGCGGCGGCTCGCATTCCGGCCGGTCGATCCGGCTGGCCGCGACCACGATCCGCCAGGCCTCGCTCGGCATCATCGCCCAGGGCCGCAAGCTCGCCGCCCAGCAACTCGAAGCGGCGGAAGCAGACATCGCTTTCGCCGATGGCCGCTTCACCATCGCCGGTACCGACCGCGGCATCGGCCTTCTGGCACTGGCGATGGAGCATGGGCCGATCGCCGATCAGGCCGACGTCGACAGCAGGGTCGGCTCCTATCCCTACGGCTGGCATGTCTGCGAGGTCGAGGTCGATGCCGAGACCGGCGTGGCCCGGATCGACCGCTACACCACGATCGACGATGTCGGCCGCGCGGTGAACCCGCTCATCCTGCACGGCCAGACCCATGGCGGCATCGCCCAGGGCGCGGGCCAGGCGCTGATGGAGCGCTGCCTCTATGCGCCTGACGGCCAGCTCCTGTCGGGGTCGTTCATGGACTACGCCCTGCCGCATGCCGACGACTTCCCGTCGTTCACGACGGCGTTGAGCGAGGTGCCGTCGACCAACCATCCGCTGGGTTTCCGCGGCGGCGGCGAGGGCGGCATCACGCCGGCGCTGGGCGTGATCATCAATGCGGTGGTCGACGCACTTGCCGATCTCGGCGTCACCCACATCGACATGCCGGCCAGCCCCGAGCGCGTGTGGCGGGCGATCCAGGAGGCGCAGCGTTCAGGTATCACTATGAGCCGCACTACAATCCCCGTGACCAACGTACGTTTGTGCGACTCCGCTGATTAAGCCCAGAGTGTGCGCGCGCGACACGGCCTGGGCGCGCGATTCGACCTCAAGCTTCAAAAAGATGCGCTTGACGTGCGACTTTACTGTTTCGGGAGTGATTCCAAGCGTGCGAGCAATTTCTTTGTTTGATTGCCCTCGCCCGATTAGGTCGACAGTCGCGGTTTCCCGGGGGCTCAGCGCATCGGTGGCCGATTTGCGGCGTCGCTTGTCAACCGCATGGTCTTCGTTTCCGCGATCCATAGTCTTGCCTGCATCGGTCGTCGGCTCCGCTGTCGTGCTGTGCCGGCGAACAGAGTCCTGAAAGTCGGCCAGCAACGAGCCAATCTCCGAACCCACATTCTGAATCGTCTGGCAGAGATCGCCTGAAGCGGCGAGCCTCAAGGCAAGGCTGTGTTCATCCGAGACTTCCGGCCGCGCAGTCTCGATGGCCATGATTACAGCCATCTTGGCCGCAATGCAGATAGCCATATGGCCCCCTTCCTTCAGCGGGCGATCCCGCATCGGTAGCGTGGCGTTTGCTTTGTCGACCGCGACGTCAGAATTGCTCATGCGATGCCTCATCACGCTGCACAGCAAGCACGGGTCTTCTGTCCCGCCCGGCATTCGGCGGCGGTTACTCATGTGCGCCATTGTGGGTGACTTCGAAGAGGAACCACACTCGACCGTCGGCTTCGTCGAGCCAATTCTCGATCAAGCCAGCGGTGGCAATATCACCGTGCTCGCCGCACAGATCGTGCGCTCCGCGCAGGCACATGGCGAGTTGGATGTTGTCCTCGCACAACTCGGCCAGCATGCCATGAGGCGTCAGGTAGTCCGCATCGTTGTCCTGCACGCGCTGTAACCGGGCGATATGTCCGATTGAACGCAGAGTAGTTCCACCGAGCTTCCTGACGCGCTCGGCGATCTTGTCGGTCGTCGCAAGAATTTGTTCCGCTTGATCATCAAGCAGCCGGTGGTATTCGCGAAAATGCGGACCCGTGATGTGCCAGTGAAAGTTCTTCGCTTTCACATACAGCGCGAACATGTCCGCGAGCAGCGCCGTCAACGCTCCGGAGATTTCTCTTGCGTTATTGGGTGCAAGCCCGCCAGGCATCTTGGAAATCCGCATTCTCTGGTCCCGCGCGTCATTGAAGTTCATCGTCACCTCCTCGATTTCGGATTTGCGCGGGAGGGAGGTTCCCCGCACTGGAAGTGCAATTGAAGAGTTTCAGCCGGGCTCCCATTTGCGAACTGGGGCCGCCAGTTGGTTCCGCTTCCTGGCAAATTTGATGAGGGCGCATCGGCTCACCTTTGGATGAGCAACCGATCTATCGGTAACGACGGTTCAAGTCCTTGATGGAGTCCTTAAAACTCCTAAAGTCTGTCGAGCGGGGCGCGAGGCGTGATTTTTGCTGGCCCTCGATCCGAACCCTAATTTCAAAGGGATCGTTGCAGACGTGGAGGCCACGACGTCGCAGCTTATCTACGAGTCCGGCCAGCTGGAGGTCGACCTCGCTCGGAGGGAACTGCGCGTGCGCGGTGTTCCAGTGCCGATCGGCGGCCGCGCGTTCGAAATCATCGAGGTCTTGGTCCAGGCTGCCGGTGAGTTAGTTACCAAGAATGATCTCATGAAACGCGTATGGCCGGGCGCGATCGTCGAAGAGAACACGCTCTGGGTCCACATTTCCGCCGTTCGCAAGGCCCTTGGCCCGGACCGCGGTATGCTGAAGACGGTGGCGGGCCGTGGCTACCGCCTGATTGGAACCTGGCATTCGTCGCGGGGCGGGTCGCCCACCGGCGAGGTTGCCCTCCGGCCGATCTTGGCGCCGTCGCCAACCGTCCTTCTGAATAATCTGCCAGCCGCCAGTACAAACTTGATCGGCCGAGACCAAGCCGTGCAGGAGCTGCTGGATCTGCTTTCGGCTTACAGGGTCATCACGCTGACAGGTCCCGGGGGAATCGGAAAGACCAAGCTGGCGGTCGAAACCGCACGCGAAATGCTCGCACTGGGTCACAACGACGTGTGGCTCGTGGAATTGGCTTCGTTGATGGAGCCGGATCTGCTGCCGTCCGCTGTCGCGAGCGCGCTCGGGTTGCGCATCGAAGTTGCCGATAGGACAGCCGAGGTCGTCGCCCGCGCCATCGGGAATAGGAAGATCCTTCTGCTGCTCGACAATTGCGAGCATATCGTGGAGGCGGCAGCGCGGTACGCGGAAACGATGATCCGCCTATGCCCCTACGCCACGATACTGGCAACGAGCCGCGAAGTTTTGCGGATTGACGGAGAACATGTCTTTCGTGTTCCCCCACTTGATGTTCCTGACGAGCGGGTCACGCCCGACGACATTCTGAGGTCAAGCGCCGTTCAATTGTTTGTCGAGAGGACGACGGCGACACAATCGGCGTTCCTGCCGGACGAAAAAAACTTGCCCGACATCGCAAGCATTTGCCAACGCCTGGATGGAATACCGCTTGCCATCGAGTTTGCGGCGGCACGCGCCGCCACGCTTGGCGTGTCTCAGGTCAATTCTCACCTTCACGATCGTTTCAATTTGTTGACAGCTGGACGCCGGACGACGCTCGCCCGGCATCAGACGCTCCGTGCGGCGCTCGATTGGAGCTATGACCTTCTCACGGCTTCAGAACAGCGCCTGCTCAGGCATTTGTCGATATTCCCGGCGGGGTTCACGTTGGAGGCGGCAACGGCGGTGATCGGCAGTGCCGGTCATGAAACGGCCGTCATGGACAGCATCGCAAATCTCGTCGACAAGTCGCTTGCCATGTTGGACGCATCGGCGTCGGGCGGCCGTTGGCGGCTCCTCGAGACCATCAGGGCCCATGGCCTTGAAAAGCTCCGCGAGAATGGCGAGGCCGAAGGCGCGTTGCGGCGCCACGCTGAATACTTCCGGGCTCTCCTCACTCCGGCAGGAACGGTGTCGCCCATGGAACCCGGGCTCGAAGCCGTGATCCGCTATGGACGGGAGATCGACAACATCCGCGCGGCGCTCGACTGGTGCTTCTCGCCAGCAGGCGATGTGTCGATCGGCACTGCCATAACGGCTCTGTTTGTTCCGATGTGGGTGCACCTCGCGTTGATAGCCGAATGCCGCAGGCGGACAGAACACGCGCTCGTCCGTCTTGGCGGATCGAATGACGATGCGTCGACACGAATGCTGCTTCACATCGGTCTTGGGATCACGCTGAATCATACAGGTGGCCGAAGTGACGAAGCATTGAAGATGCTGACGAAGGGCCTCCATATCGCCGAGAAGCTCGGCGACGTCGTCTCTCAAATGTACGCGCTGTGGGCGTTGTGGGTCACCTATGGATACAAGGGGAATTTTAGAGCGACAGAACCCTTTGCGGAGAAGTTCTTCCGCTTTGCGGTCGAGGCTGCGGATCCGGCGCGAGGCTATTTGGCCGACCGGCTGATGGGCACATCGATGCACTACCGGGGACATCAGCCGAAAGCGCGCAAGCATCTTGATCAGGTGGCCGACCAGTATCGCAGATCGCTTGAACGGCCGCACTGCGCCTGGTTCGGCTACAACCTGTCCGACTTCGCGCAATCGACCTTGGCGCGCGTGCTGTGCATGCAGGGATATCTGGATCAGGCGCGCAACCTGGCGCAGGCCTGCATCGACCGTACGCAGTTGGCGCGTCAGAAGGTCGGACTGTCTTTCTCGCTGGCCGAGGCCGCCTGTCCGATCGCGCTCATGCTCGATGATATGGAAGCAGCCTCAAGACACGTAGCGCTTCTCGTCAACGTCACCGCTGAACTTGATCTGACCTACTGGAAAACCGTGGCGGGCTGCCTGCAAGGCGTGTTGCTGGTCAAGCAGGGGAACTTCGATGCTGGCCTCGCTGCTCTGCGTGCTTCACTCGAGGTTTGCGATGAATTTGGCGGAACGAGCCGTTATCCGATGTATCTCGGCGCGGTCTCGAAGGCACTGTCCGAACTTGGGCAGATGAAGGAGGCACGAGACGTCCTTGACCAGGCGCTGGCCAGGGCGGATCGCGACGGCGAGGAATGGTGTGTAGCCGATCTTCTTTGCTCAAAGGGCGAGCTGGCCGAACGAGAGTCCGGTCCATCTTCTCTTCTCGAGGCTGAGCGTTGCTTTAGTAAAGCTTACACGACGGCCCGACAGCAAGGTGCTCGCCTCTGGGAATTGCGCAGCGCGCGGCATCTTGCTCGCCTGCGTGTCGGTCAGAAGCGTCCGGAGGATGCATGGGACATCCTGGCCCCGGCATATGGCCAGTTTGTTGAGGGGTTCGAGACGGCCGACCTCCGCGCCGCAAAGTCGATGCTCGAATCGCTTTCGGAGACCGGGCCGCCATCACCAGGAAGCCCGTAGTCAAGCTCCAACGCATCCGACATCAGGCGCTAAGCGGTCAAGCGCATCTTCTCGAAGCTCGCCTCCAGCACGCGAACTGAGGCTGTTGTGTCGGGGCGGTCTCGATAGGTGCACTCAATCCCCATCCCCCGTCGGCGCACCACGCCGCCCCCATTCGGGGGATCGCGCCACATTCGATTTTGTCCGATCTCTATGCGCGACAGGCAACCCCCGGAACGGAAGGACGAACAATGGCAACGACTGCGACAGCATCTTCCGCGGCAGTGGTGGCAAGGCCAAAGAACACGCCGAAGCAGCTCCCGGCGCCAAACAGCGACTTCTACCAACTGGTCGATGTCTTGAACGCCGACGAGCTGGCGACCGTCAAGAAGGTGCGGACCTACATGGAGAGCAAGGTCCAGCCGATCATCAACAAGTACTGGTCCGACGATGCCTTCCCCTTCGAGCTCCTGCCGTCGTTCAAGGAGTTGCAGCTGGGTGGGTTGGGCTTCGAGGGTTACGGTTGCGCGGGCGGCAGCCAGAAGCTGTTCGGCTTCGTCGCCATGGAGCTCGCTCGCGTCGACGCCTCGTTCGGCACCTTCTTCGGCGTCCACAGCGGCCTGGCGATGGGCTCGATCTATCTCGACGGCTCGGAGGAGCAGAAGCAGAAGTGGCTGCCGCCGATGGCGCGCTTCGAGAAGATCGGCTGCTTCGGCTTGACCGAGCCCCTGGTCGGCTCGGGAACCGGAGGTGGTCTGCTGACCACGGCCAAGCGCGACGGCGACACCTGGGTGCTCAACGGCCAGAAGCGCTGGATCGGCAACGCCACGTGGTGCGACGTCTCGATCATCTGGGCGCGCGATGTCGCCGACAACCAGGTCAAGGGTTTCATCGTCGAGAACAAGACGACGCCCGGCTTCAGCGTCGAGAAGATCGAGCACAAGATCGCCCTCAAGGTCGTCCAGAACGGCCAGATCACGCTGAAGGACGTGCGGGTCCCGGAAGCTAATCGTCTGCAGGGCGGCAATTCTTTCCGCGACACGGCGCGCGTGCTGCGCATGACGCGCTACATGGTCGGTTGGGCCTCGACCGGCGTCCAGATGGGCGCGTTCGAGGCCACGCTCAAGTACACCCAGGAGCGGTTGCAGTTCGGCAAGCCGATCGCTTCCTTCCAGATGGTACAGGATCTGCTGGCAAAGATGCTCGCCAACGTGACGGCTTGCCAGTGCCTGATGGTGCGGCTGGCGCAGATGGATGACGCGGGCAAGCTCGGCGACCAACACGCGGCTCTGGCGAAGGCTTTCTGCACCGCCAAGTCGCGCGAGACCGTTGCCTGGGGCCGCGAGCTCTTGGGCGGCAACGGCATCGTCGCCGACTACAACGTCGCGCGCTTCTTCGCCGACGCCGAGGCACTCTACTCGTACGAAGGCACGTATCAGATGCAGAATCTGATCGTCGGCAAAGCCATCACCGGGCTCGGTGCCTTCGTATGAGCGAGGGCGAGCCGGTGGTCCCCCCACACCCCTGCCTGGCTCGCCCTCTTCTTCTTCAAGGGAGCAACGACATGTCTGCGGCAGCACAGGCGGGCTTGGCGCTCGCAAACGTCCTCTATGAGAAAAGGAGCGGCATCGCCTATGTCACGGTCAATCGCCCGAAGGTCCTCAACGCCCTCAACACCCCGACGTGGGCGGACCTCAGGCAGGTCTTCGAGGATGCCCGGGACGATGCGTTGGTGCGCGGCGTCATCCTGACGGGCGCCGGCGACAAGGCATTCATTGCCGGCGCCGACATCGGCGAGCTCGCGAACGTGTCGGCCTTCGCGGCCGAGCAGGCCAGCCGTTTCGGGCAGAGCGTGCTCGATCTCATCGAGAATCTCGGCAAGCCGGTGATCGCAGCGGTCAACGGCTTTGCGCTGGGCGGTGGCTGCGAGACGGCCATGGCCTGCACGCTGAGGATCGCGGTCGAGGCGGCCAAATTCGGCCAGCCCGAGGTCACCCTGGGACTCGTCCCGGGCGGCGGCGGCACGCAACGGCTGCCGCGCCTCGTGGGCAAGGGGCGTGCCCTGCGGCTTATCCTGTCCGGCGAGATGATCGGCGCCCAGGAGGCTCATCGCATCGGCCTGGTCGACGAGGTCGTGCCGGCGACCGATCTCATCGCCAGCGCCGAAGCCATCCTGAGGAAGATCGCCGCCAACGCGCCCATCGCCGTGAAGTTCGCGCTCGAGGCGGCGAACAAGGGCATGGAGACGAGCCAAAGCGAGGGCCTGCTGCTCGAGGCCTCCTACTTCGGCCTGTGCGCCGCGACCGACGACAAGAAGGAGGGCACGACCGCTTTCCTCGAGAAGCGGGCGCCACAATTCAACGGACGATAACGACGATTCTGAAAGGACAGCCATGTCAGGCGACAACATTTTTTCCGGACTGAAGGTGGTGGACCTGGCGAGCTTCATTGCCGCCCCGAGCGCCGCGGTGATCCTGTCCGACTTCGGCGCCGAGGTCGTCAAGGTCGAGCCGCCGAGCGGCGATTACTGGCGGCACGCGAACAAGATTCCACCGCAGCCGCAGGCGGAGGATGCCTACCAATGGCATCTCACCAATCGCAACAAGCGCGGCTTGGCCCTCGATCTCAAATCTCCCGGCGCCCAGCAGGTTCTCGAGAGGCTGGTCAAGTGGGCCGACGTGCTGATCGTCAATACGCCCCATCCGGCGCGCAAGCGCCTGAGGCTCGAGTACGATGATGTGGCGCCGTGGAACCCTCGGCTCATCTACGCCGACCTCACGGGCTTCGGGGACAAAGGACCCGATGCCGATCTCCCGGGCTTCGATATCACGTCC
>Ga0210387_10003635_pt1 | contig 11859 bp, 12 predicted proteins | sample IncBWC7OmetaG_FD_160108 | JGI IMG/M metagenome (GOLD analysis project Ga0210387, IMG submission 160108) | Forest soil microbial communities from Barre Woods Harvard Forest LTER site, Petersham, Massachusetts, United States - Inc-BW-C-7-O ... | reverse complement strand
GGGAGTCCAGTCGAAGCGGAGCGCCACCTTCACCTTGGACGTGGTGCGGTCGAAGCAGGCAGCGATGTCCTTCTGGCCGTCGGTCACGAAGTAGGACTGGGCGTCCTTCGGGTTGACGGTGACGTGTACGCCGAGGCCCAGCCCCGTGGTTTCCGAGACGTTCTCGATCAGCTGCATCTGCGTGCCGTCATAGCGCACGCGATAGATGTTGGTGCCGGGTGGCGCGTTCTCCGCCGTGACGGCCGTCGGCATGCCGTAGATCAGCGAGTTCTGGCCGCCCTGCGTCGAATTGACGAACTCGAAGCCGTGATAGGGATCGGCACTCGGGAAAGCGCACAGATGATGGCTGATCGGATTGTAGTCGCCGTAGTTCCAGTACCAGATCGAGGCCAGCACGCGGTTGGAGTTGAGATCGATCGCATAGGTGCCACCGCCCATCTTGGTCGGCAGCAGCGCCACCCAGTTGCCGAGGCTCTGCCCCCGGACATCGGCCCTGTTGTCCACGACCTCGCGAACGATGCGCGGCGTCTCGGTGTAGTTGGCGCCGGCGTGCTGCAAGCCGTGGTCCGACACCGAGCCACCGCCCAGGGTGTTGTATCCGATCACCGCGGCCTCGGCGGCGGCCGCGGTGCCGACCGCGACGTTGAACATCGTGCGCCGGCTCATCCCGCGACTCTTGGTCGGCGCCGGTGCGCTGGCCTTGGCCTTGCGTGCGTCGGCTTCCTTCTTCTCGGCCAGGTAGGTCTGGAATTCGGCGTGGTCCTTTTGCTCGACCTCGGTGCGCCGCTTGACGAAGTCGGCTGCGGACCTCTTGGCGGGAAGCTTTCCGCCCTCTGAAACGACCTTGACGCTTGGCCCTCCGCGCTGAGGCGTTTTTGTCTTTGTCGGCTTGCCGCGCTTCGCCATCTGGCCTCTCCCCCTTTTAGCGTCCTCCTTGCGATACTAGACACGCATGTGCCGGAAGAAAACCTGAAGATGCCGGCACGGCTGCAGGTCAGAATGCTTCTGTTCAGGGCTGGCATCCGGCAGCCGCAGGAGTACTCTCGCTGTGAACTCAATCCGGCGGACCGTCGTGGGAGCGTGTTGATGGACTATGCGGTCGTTATCAGTGCCGTCGTGCTGGGATTGTCCGTTCTGGCGACGATCGCGAAGTTCCTCGACTGGTTCGTCCACAGCGATCCCAAGACCATGGTGCGGACCACGCGCTGGATGCTGTTGCTCCTGGTCCTCGGCTGCATTCCGCTTCTGGTCATGACGATCGCCAATCAGCAATGGCCGGCCGCGATGCTGATCGGCGCCGGCATGCTGATCGTCCCCACCCTTCTCAAATGGCGCGCGATGTTCGCGCCGCTGCGCGCCGCGTTCGACTATTTCCGGCCGAAGGCCCGGCCCTTCGACATGGAGATCTGGGACGACCAGGCCCATGACCCCGAGATGGTGCGCCGGGCCGCCGCCCTCCTCGAGGCCTATGTCGGCAAGTCCTCCCTGGTGGCGCTCGGCGACGGCCGCCGCGGCAACCGCGGCGACGGCGAGCGCACCCTGTCGCGCCAGGAAGCGCTCGAAGTGCTGGGCCTCGAGGCGGGCGCCGACGAGGCGGCGATCCGCGCCGCCCACAAGCGCCTGCTCGGGCTCGTCCATCCCGACCATAGCGGCTCGGCCTGGCTTGCCAAGCAGGTCCAGCAGGCAAGGGACACGCTTCTCGCGCCGTCGCGCGAGTGGCTGTCACCGGCCGGCGACGCTTCCGCGCCGAGGAACCGGGCGGCGAAGCGCTAGTCTGGGCACGCGCCCTCGATCGAAGGCCAGAACACGTTCCGCTTGGGCGTACTCATTGCTGGGAGCGCGCCACTCCAGTGGCGCATCTTTTCTTGCGCGTCGACACCGCATGAGCGCCACTGGAGTGGCGCGCTCCCAGCAGATCGTGACTCGACGCAATCGGTACGCGCTCTAACCGCGTTCACCCGAGCGGACAGCGGCATCATGGAAGGACCGCTGGGTCCTCACCATGTCGAACGGCTGCTCGCGCAAGGTTTCCGGATCCCATTCGCTGCGCGGCGCGGCAAAGAAATCGCCGCCGTAGAGCTGAAGGGCCGACGAGATCCGGCCGATCGGATTGGTGACCGTATGAATGATGTCGCGACCGAGCGGCGCCGCGTCGCCTACCCGCAGCGACTTGGCGCCGGCGGCTTCGATCACGTCACCGTGCCGCCGCCAGAAAATATTGTCCTCGCAGCCGGAATAGACGCCGATGACCGCCCACATGTTGTGATCGTGCGGATAGACCGTCATGAAGGGCGGCCAGGCGATATTGAGGATCGTGAGCTTGTCGGAGCGGAAGAGCTGAGTGATGCCGCTTGCCTTGGGCTCGCCCAGTCCCTTGAGGATGTTCGCCGGATCGGAAACAGCCTCGGCCACGATCTCGCGGACGGCCATGTAGCTGTCGCTCGTCTCGACGGCGTCCCGGCAGCGGGCAACGAAGTCGTCAATATCGAATCGCATCGAGGGCCTCGTCGAAGGGATGCCGTCGCCGCAGCAAGTCTAGTGTCGGGCGGCCTGGTTGCCTACGCCTGGCCGCCGCCGGTGTTTCGGGCCGTTCGCAATCGTCGGCGCAGGCTGTAGAATGAGGCAGGAGACGGCAGGTCGAATGCTAATCGTTCCAGCGGGGGCTGCAATGGCAGAGAACACACAGCCTGCGCCCGAGCAACCGGGCTCGTTGTTCCGTGGCGACGCGGTCAAGCACCTCAATTCTCCCGAGCAGCTCGACCAGCGCATCAACCTCATTCCGCCGGCGATGCGGGTGATGGCGGCGTCGGCGACCGTGCTGGTCGCGGCCGGGCTGGTCTGGGCGGTTTTCGGCTCGGTGCCGACCGGCGTCACGGGCCAGGGCGTGCTGCTGGCCGACGGCAAGGCCTCCCATACGGTCCAGCCGGTCGTCTCGGGTCCGGTCATCGAGCTGCTGGTGAAGCGCGGCGACACCGTGAAGGCCGACACCGTGATCGCCCGCATCGAGCAGGTGACTCTCAACACCCAGCTTGCCAGCGACATCGCCCGCGTGACCGTGCTGGAACAGAATCTCGCGCGGCTCAAGAAGGCGCACGAGGAGGAACTCGTCAAACGCGATGCCAGCTATCGCCGCCAGCAGGCGGCGGCCCGGGAACAGATCTCGGCCGGAAAGATCCGCGCCGACGGGCTCAAGGAAATCCTGACCGGCGACGAGGCCATGATGGCCCGCGGCCTGGTGAGCCGGCTCGAGGTCGCCAATGCACAGGCGCAATACGACCAGACTTTGCTCGATGTCGCGAATGCCAACGCGCGCGCCCTTCAGCTCGAGGCGGCGCAGGAACAGAGGCGCGACGACCTGGTCGAGGTCGAACGCCAGAAGCAGGAGGACATCGACACCCTGCAGGCCGAGGTGGCGCGCCTGAAGGCCGAGGTCGAGATCGGCTCGGCGGTGAAGGCGCCGGTTTCCGGGACGATCGAGGAGATCCGCGTCGGCCGCGGCGATTTCGTGTCGCCGGGCACCATACTGGCGACGATCGGACAGGACTCGCCGCAGACGTTCGAGGTGCTCGCCGTTTTCGCCAACGACATGTCCAAGCGCATCACGGCCGGCATGGATGTCCACATCCGGCCGGTCAGCGTCAAGAAAGAGGAGCACGGCTCGATGCGCGGGCGCGTGCTGTCGATCACCGAGCTCAGCGTCTCGAAGGCCGAGGTCGACGCCATCCTGCGCAATACCGAGCTCACCAACAACCTGATGGGCGACACCTCGCCCCTGCTGGCCAAGGTCGAGGTGTTCCTCGACAAGGACACGCCGAGCGGCTTCGCCTGGTGGGGCGGCCGGGGACCGCCCTACCCGGTGACACGCGGCACGCGTGTCGCGGTCGACGTCGAGGTCGATCACCGCCGTCCCATCGCCCTCGTCATTCCGGCCTTCCGCAGCCTGCTCGGCCTCGAAGGATGATCGACGCCCTTCGCCGGGGCGGACGCCACCGCGTCCGCACGCCGACCGTGCTGCAGATGGAGATGACCGAGTGCGGCCCGGCCTCGCTCGCCATCGTGCTGGGCTATCTCGGCCGGCGCGTGCCGCTCGAGGAACTGCGCGTCGTCTGCGGCGTGTCGCGCGATGGCAGCAAGGCGAGCACCATCGTGCGCGCCGCGCCCACCTATGGCCTCGACGCCCGGGGCTACCGACTCGAGGTCGAAGAGGTCCTGGCCGGTCCCTTCCCGGTGATCGTCTACTGGAACTTCAACCATTTCCTGGTGATCGAAGGCGTTTCCAAGACCAAGGTCTACCTCAACGATCCCGCGGTCGGCCGGCGCACCGTCACCCACAAGGAGTTCGACGACAGCTTCACCGGCATCGTGCTGCGCTTCGAACCCGGTCCCGACTTCAAGAAGGGCGGCGCGACCGTGGGCCTGCTCGCGCGGCTCAGGCACCGCCTGGCGGGGTACGGCCCGGCCATCTGGTTCGTCGCCTGGATCAGCCTGCTGCTGGTCGTGCCCGGCCTCGCCCTGCCGGGGGCCATCCGGATCTTCGTCGACGACATCCTGGTCGGCCAGTTCGACAACTGGCTGATGCCGCTGCTGGTCGGCATGACGGCGATGTTCCTGCTGCAGATGCTGCTGACCACGATCCAGGAGCTGGCGCTCCTGCGCATGGAGCTGAAGCTCGCCCTCGAGCAATCGGCACTCTTCACCTGGCATGTTCTCAGGCTGCCGCTCGAATTCTTCAGCCAGCGCTTCACCGGCGATCTCGCCAACCGCATCTCGGCCAACGACCGGGTGGCGAAGCTGCTGGCGAGCGACTGCGGCCACACCGCCGCGATGTGCTTCACCGCGGTCTTCCTGGGCGGCGTGATGCTGCTCTACAACCTCACGCTGGCGTCGATCGCCATCGCCGGCGTGTTCATCAACGTGGCGGTGCTGCAGGTCGTCCGCCGCGCCCTGGCCGACGTGGCGCTGCGGCTGCAGACCGAGGAGGGCAAGCTCTACGCCGTCTCGGTGGTCGGCCTGCGCTCCATCGAGACGCTGAAATCGACCGGCACGGAGGGCGATTTCTTCGCTAAGTGGACCGGTCATCACGCGCGCGCGCTCAACTCCGAGCAGAAGCTTTCGGTCTACCAGCAGGCCAGCAACCTCGCGCCGCCGCTGGTGTCGAGCCTGACCGCCGCGGCCGTTCTCGGCGTCGGCGCCCTGCAGGTGGTCGACGGCACGCTCAGCATCGGCACGCTGGTGGCGTTCCAGAGCCTGCTGATGAGCTTCTCCGCGCCGATCGCCCTGCTGATCGCCACGGCGAGCAAGATCCAGCAGGCCTCGGCCGACCTCGCGCGCCTCGAGGATGTCCTGCATTGCCGGCGCGACTGGCGATTTCCACAGACGCCGCCCGCGGCCATCGAGGCCTTCGCCGCCGGGCGGCTTTCCCTGAAGGACGTCAGCTTCGGCTACAATCCGATGGAGCCGCCGCTGATCGAGAACTTCTCGCTCGACGTAGCGCCCGGCCAGTGGGTAGCGCTGGTCGGCGAATCGGGCAGCGGCAAGTCCACCCTGGGCAAGCTCATCACCGGCCTCTACGAGCCGCGCAGCGGCGAGGTCCGCATCGACGGACACACGCTCGAGGCGTGGGGCCGCGAACGGCTGGCGCACATCGTCGCGTCGGTCGACCAGGACATTCACCTGTTCAAGGGCACGCTGCACGACAACGTGTCGCTGTGGGACGAGACGGCGTCGCATCGCGCCGTGCTGTCCGCCGTCAACGACGCCGGGCTGGCCGACGTGGTGAAGAACCTCACCGGCATCGAAGGCGTGATCGACGAAGGCGGGCGCAACATCAATGGCGGGCAACGCCAGCGCATCGAGATCGCGCGCGCCCTGGTCCAGGAGCCGGCCGTGCTCGTGCTCGACGAGGCGACCGCCGCGCTCGACTCGGTGAGCGAGAGCGCGATCCTGAACGCCGTGCGGCGGCGCGGCATGACCTGCGTTCTGGTCGCGCATCGGCTGAGCACGATCCGCGACTGCGACGAAATCATCGTCCTCGAACGCGGCAGGACCGTCGAACGCGGCACGCACGCCTCGATGATGAAGACCGGCGGTCCCTACGCGCAGCTCATCGGCGGGGAGGCCCACCCGTGAACCTGCCGCTCGCGCCGACCGCCGGCTCGCTCGATCTCGCGGGCCTGCCCGCGCCCGGCCGGCTCACGCGGGCCGCGCGCCTCTACGCCGTGGTCCTCGACGGCGAAGGCCGCCCCGGTGGCCGGCGTTTCCTGGCGGAGCTGCCGGAAGGAGCGGCCGTCTTCGCGCTGTCGGCGCCCGGTGTCGGCTACCTGCTGAACGAGCACGCAGCGCCCGCCGACCTGCCGCTGATCTCGGCGGCGGCCATCGATGCCATCGCCATCGACGCCTGGTACGGCGCCCTCCTGTCGGCGCCCGGCCTCGTGCACAGCAACGCGCAGGCCGTGCCGATGGCGCCGGGCGAGCGCCGGACCTGCACCGCCGGTGCGAGCGTGACGGCGCGGCAGATCGTCTGGCTCGAGGCCGCAACGCCGATCCTGCGCTATGCCGAAGCCGCCGGCATCGAGGCCGCGCCGCTGTCGCGGCTGGTCATGGCCGACCAGACCGGCGTCGAGGTCACGGGCGATGGCGAGGTCCAGGCGATCGGCACGACGGCGCTGCTCGAGCGGGAGCTGCCGGCGGTGCTGGGCGAGCCGTCCGCCGAGCTCGCCCGGCGTATCGGCGCGGCGTTGATCAGGCGCGATGTCCATCAGCGCCAGCGCTGGCAGCAGACCCGGCAAATCGACGAAACCCGCGCCGCGCTCGGCCTGCAGCGGCTGCGCGATATCGCCGTCTTCCGCCGCCTGCCGCCCGTTGCGGCCGTGCGCCCCGGCCAGGATCACCTGCCCGCCGTCCTGGCGTTCCTCGCCTCGGCGCAGGGCTTCGCCATCCGCGCGCCGCTTGGCGACGATGTCCGGTCGAGCCTGTTCGAGCGCCTGAAATCCTATGCGCTGGCGAGCGGCTTCCGGTACCGCGAGATCGCGCTCGACGGCACGTGGTGGAAGGAAGAAGGGCCGCCCTTCATGGCCGTCGACGCCGAAACCGGCAGGCCGGTCGCGGTGCTGCCGCGCTTCCGTCGCTGGCGCACGATCGACCCCGAGACGCTCGCGGAAAGGCCGGTCGACGCGGCCGTCGCGGCGGCGCTGAAGCCCACGGGCTACATGCTCTATCCGTCGTTGCCCGACAGGCTCACGGGACGCGACATCTGGCGCTTCGCCACGTTCGGCGTCGGCGGCGACATCCGCCGTCTGGTCGTGACGTCGGCGGCCGCGTCGGTTGCCGGCCTGCTGATGCCCGTCGCCACCGGGACGATCCTGGGGATCGCCATCCCCGACGGCCGGTTCACGCTGCTGGGCGACATGCTTCTGCTGCTGGTGGCGGCCGCGCTGGGCAGCACCGGCTTCCAGGTCGCGCGCGCGATGTCACTGATCCGGCTCGGCACGCATGTCGACCAGCGCTTGCAGGCGGCCGTCTGGGACCGCGTCGTGCGCCTGCGCACCTCGTTCTTCCGGCGATACTCGGTCGGCGACCTGGCCGACCGCATTCTCGGCGTCGACACGATCCGTCGTCTGCTGACCGGCTCGTCGGTCAACGCCATCATCGGCGGCGTCTTCTCGCTGGCAAGCCTCGCCATCATGCTGATCTACGATGCCTCGCTCGCCCTGTTCGCGGTGGCCTACGCCGTCGTTGCCGGCATGCTGCTCTTCTTCATCGGCAGCGTGCAGCGGCGGCTCCAGCAGCAGATGTACGATCGCGAGGGCGTGGTGTCGGGCCTGCTGATCGAGCTGCTGGGCGGCATCGCCAAGCTGCGCGTCGCCGCGGCCGAACTGCGGGCCTTCTCGCGCTGGTCGGACGCCTTCGCCCAGCAGCGTGTCGCCTCGGCGGGAGCGCTGCGCATGAACGCAATGCAGGCGATCGCCGCGTCGAGTCTGCCGTTCGTCGGCGTGGTGGGCATCTTCTACATCGCCGCCAGCGGCGCCAATCCCATCGACGTCGCGGCCTTCGCCGCCTTCAACAGCGCCTTCGGCCAGTTCACCGCGGCCATCCTGGCGATGGCCGATGCGCTCAACAGCTCGATCGACGTCCTGCCGCTCTACACCCGCGTCCGTCCGGTGTTCGAGGCGCCGCTCGAGGTCCAGCAGGACCGCGCCGATCCCGGCACGCTGGGCGGCAGCATCGCCGTGCGCGACCTGTGGTTCCGTTACACCGACGACGGCCCGTGGGTGCTGCAGAACGTCAACTTCGAGATGCGCCCGGGCGAGAGCGTGGCGATCGTCGGTACCTCGGGCTCAGGCAAATCGACCGTGCTGCGCCTGCTGCTCGGCCTCGAGACGCCGACGCGCGGCGGCGTATTCTACGACGGCAAGGACCTTGGGGAGCTCGATCTGCGGCTGGTGCGCCGCCAGATCGGCACCGTGCTGGAAGGATCGAGCCTGCTCCCCGGCAGCCTCTACGACAATATTGCAGGCTCTGCGCCGCTGTCGCGCGAGCAGGTCATGGAGGCGGTGCGCCTGGCCGGGCTCGAGGCCGACGTCGCCGCCATGCCGATGGGCCTCGCCAGCAGCATCACCGAAGGCGGCAGCCAGATCTCGGGCGGCCAGCGGCAGCGGGTGATGATCGCGCGCGCCCTGGTCAACCGGCCGCGGCTGCTGTTCTTCGACGAGGCGACGAGCGCGCTCGACAACCGCACGCAGGCGATCGTGGGCGAAAGCGTTGCCGGGATGAACGCCACGCGCATCGTCGTGGCCCACCGCATGAGCACCATCCGCGGCGTCGATCGCATCATCGTGCTGGAGGCCGGCCGCGTGGTCGAGACCGGCACCTATGACGAACTGATGGCGAAAGGCGGCGCCTTCCAGCACCTCGCCCAGCGCCAGCTTCTCTAGGGTGACTTCACCGGCGCCGCTGCGAAGATCTGGCACTTGTGAAAGCCGGCCGAGATCTGGTCGAGCGCGTCGTCGGACAAATCCTTGCCCGCCGCCTTGGCCTTGGCCTTGAGGAAGGTCCTGGCCTCCTCGACGGTGAAGCCGTAGCCGCGGCGGCCGGCGATGCCGACGGTGTCGGCCAGCGACCTGCCCTTGACCTCGTCCGACAAGGCCGGCTGGGACTTCAGGTCAGCGGCGAAGCGCTCGATTTCGGATTGGCTCATTTTCCTACCTCCGTGATGTGATCAACAAGCGGGTCGCGAAACAGCCGCCCGCGACAGGGGCGGACCGGCTCATCGTTGCAGCGCCAGCAGGTTGCGAACGACCCCGGGCGTCAGCACGATGTTCGAGGGGCCGCCGCCTGCAGCGCCGTCGAGCTGCCTGTCGGACAGTTCCTTGCCGGCGCCGCGCGCCCTCGCCACGACGAAGCTCCTCGCCTTATCCAGGGTGAAGCTGTAGCCGCGGCGCTGGGCGATGCCGACCATGACGGCCAGCGGATCGATCGAGGTCATGCCGATCTCGTCCAGCAGGGCTTCGTCGGACCGCACATCGTCGGCGAAACGTTCGACTTCGGCTTGGCTCATGAGATGACTCCCGGGCGAGACCATCGAGGCGAATGCCACGCGCATCGTCGCGACTCTTCCAGCCTCTCGCCCGGCGCCGGCTTCGCGTGGAGCGAGCGGCGTCGAGCAAAAGCCGGCCGCCGCACTAGAAATGGAACCAGCTGGCGATCGTCTTGCCCGCACTCTCGAACCCGGACGCAATACTCTTGCCCGCCGTCTCAACGCCGTTGACAATCGGATTGAACGGCGTGGTGAGGCCACCGCCGGCAACATGATCGAGGTCGCTGTCGGACAACGGTTTGCCGGCGGCACGGGCCTTGGCCTGAATGAAGTCCTTGGCCTCGTCGAGCGTGACGCCATAGCCTCGGCGCTGGGCGATGCCGACGACGGCGGCCAGTGAATCGGTCGTGTTCCTGCCGATCTCTTCCTGCAGGGACTCGTTGGATCGCAGATCGTTGGCGAAACGCTGGACTTCGGCGTGGCTCATCGTCGGCTCCGGGCTGAAAGGACGTTTGCAGACGCCTAAAGACTGCCGCGTCCACGGTCGTCGCGCCAGCACCTTTCACCATTACAAATTGCATTCGGAACCCGTGAAGATTCCCGGAATCACGCGCCCATAGGCCGTCTATGGATTCCGCCTTCTGTTCCCGCAATCCTGCGGAAGACCCACGCAGTTGGCGACGCCGCCCGCGGCAGCCTCGAGTTCGGCGTCGGACAGGTCCTTGCCGGCGGCCTTGGCCTTGGCTTTGACGAAAGCCTTCACCTCCTCGAGGGTGAAGCTATAGCCGTGGCGGGCGGCGACGCGCACGACCGCCTCCATGCGGTCATCCTTCGTCGTTTCGGCCAACAATGCGGAATTGGCCTTCACGTCCTTGGCGAAGCGCTCAACCTCGAACTGGCTCATGGTGCGACTCCTGGGCTGGGGGATCTCGGCGCCGCTAGCAGGTTGACACCGGCCGGCGCGAGGCGCCAGTGCTGCCGGGTCGATCACCGTTGCCGGTTTGTTTACAGCGACGGCAAAGGGCGAATAATCTGCCGCAAAGGCCATCGCGGAGATCGCCCCCATGGACTGCCTAGTGTCGGCCGGCGACGTCACCAAAGCGATGGCCGTCATCGAGTCGATCGACCTTGCCAATGTCATGCGCAAGCTCCGCCTCTCGGAAGGCTGGAGCGAGGAAGAAGCCGCCACGGCTGAACGGCGCTACCGCCGGTTCCTCTGCCTGCACTATCTCGACGCCGAGTTCAACCTCGTGCCGACCCTGGACATCGACAAGGTATGGCACCAGCATATTCTCCACACGCAAGACTATGCTCTGGACTGCGAGCGCGTGTTCGGCGCCTTCCTGCATCACGCGCCCGGCGCCGACGACAGCGAGGACACACAGCAGCACATGCGCGATGACTTCGAGAAGACGGGGGTGTTTTATCGCGAGCGGTTCGGCGAAGAATATGTCGAGAGCTGGCTCACCTACTTCCTCCTTTAGGACTCCATGACCGACATCATTGACGAGCTGCGCGCCGAATGTTCGGCCTCTCACCAACTGCCCAACCGGCCGGACGGACCGAACGAGGAAGAGGCGGCGATGCTCGATCGCGATGTCCGCTGGCGGGCCGCCGCCGAGATCGAGCAGCTGCGCTCCGTGATCGCCGGCTGGCAGCCGATCCAGAGCGCGCCCAAGGACAGGCCAATCCTGCTCTTCTGCCCGGATCTCAAGGGCCATGTCGCCCACAAGGTCGTCGTCGGCGCCTGGCGGTTCGATGCGAACCGCCGCACCTTCGGCTATTGGGTGAGCGACGTCGGCCAACTCGACAGTGGCTTCGCCGAGACCGGTCCCTGGATCGAATATGCCGAGCTGCATCCGCAGAAATGGGCGCCCTTGTTGGCGCCTCCCGACGGCAAATCGTAGGCCTGCTAGCGCGGCGCGGCGTCGCGTGCCACCCGGGCCTCCTCGAGAGCCTGGCGCGCATTCTCCGCCGCCCGGGTTGCCGCGTCGCATTTCGCCGACGCGGCGCTGTCGAGCGAGAACAGCGCGGCCCCGCAGACGATGAACAGCCCGCCGGCCACGTAGTAGCCCCAGGCGTCGAGATAGAGCCGCAGCAGCAGCACGACGAACGGAACTGGAATGAAGACCAGCAGGAACCTGATCCAGGTCGCGCGATTGTAAGCCCGCGTCAGCGCCTCGGCCGTCGTCTCTAGCGCGGAGGCCTGGCGTTGCAGCCGCTCGACGTCGGCCAACGGTTCACTGTCGATCATGAGCGGGGGCTTCGCCCGGAATGAGGGGTGCAATGTCGGTTCGCATTTTGCCTGCGTCCTGCTTCAATGC
>Ga0210387_10003634_pt1 | contig 11860 bp, 13 predicted proteins | sample IncBWC7OmetaG_FD_160108 | JGI IMG/M metagenome (GOLD analysis project Ga0210387, IMG submission 160108) | Forest soil microbial communities from Barre Woods Harvard Forest LTER site, Petersham, Massachusetts, United States - Inc-BW-C-7-O ... | reverse complement strand
GCGGAGGAAAAGAGCGGGAATTGAGCTACTTGACGCTTGAAGTCTGACTCAAGGTCTGACTCAAGGTCTGCGCGGTGCCCGCCGCAATCTCGCCGAGCGCCTTGTCCGCGGCACGATTGTAGGCATCCACGATCGCGGTCATGCGGTTGTCGGCCGCTGCTTCATGGATGTCCGGTTCGAAGCGCCCCAAGACGTGCCGATCGCCTGCATTGCCGACGCGTGCCAGCAAACGCACGTGCACCGTCGGTGCCGAACCACCGGCCGTATATTCCGCCTGAAAATCCGCCACTTCGATTTCCAGCCAGAAGACGCTCGCAAAAACCGAGGCATCCGCCCTCACGTTGCGCAGTCCCGGATTCAAGTGCAACTGCTGCACCGCCAGGTCCTGCAATACTTCATCGAGCGGTCCGCTCCAGCGCACGCCCGCGAAATAGTCCATGCTCCGATCCGGATAAAGCGCGGCGATGCGATCGGTGTCGAGTCCAGCGCGCACGCGCAGCTTGAGGACGGCCAGGTCGATCGGCGCCACCTGGGCTTTTGCCGAATCCGCCGTTGATGATGGCGGCGTTGATGAAGGCGGCGTTGCCGACAACAAGTACATGGTCGGCGGAGCCAACTTGTTCTTGAACAATGATCCCGCGCAAGCCGTCAGCAGCGCCATCAGCAATACCAGGGCCATGCGCTTCACTTTGGCACCTCGATTCCGCGGTAAGTGGACTCGTAAATCAATTGCGATGGGTCGCGCTTCAGGCTGCGCGACAAATCCCGAAAATCCCGCACCGCCTGCCGGCTCTCGCGCAGCAACTGCTCGAGTTCCGGAAGACTCTGCCGGGTGAAGCGCGAGACGTCGGGTTCGTTCTCCGCCACGAAACTGTTGAGGCGCTGCGTGGTTCTCGCGAGGTTGTCCGAGATCAGCCGGATATTCGCCATCGCCGCCTTCAGATCGGGCGAGTCCTGTTGGATGACGCCTCGCAACTCGCCCACCGTGCCTTCTACCTCTTGGGTGGTGCGCCGGACGTCCGCGACGAGCAGTTGAACCTCGCGCACGGTGCCCGGCAGGCGTTCGCTCGCCAGGCGCGCATTATCAAGAGTGGCCTTGAGCGCGCGCACGTTCTCATCGCTGAATACTTGATTGAAGTGGTCCGCCAATTCCACCAGGTGCGTGGTCAGAGCCGGCAGGTTGCTCAGCAGCACATCGAAGTCGGAACGCCGCGAGCGAATCATGGGATAGCGCTGTCCCTGCTCCAAGGTGCCCGTCGATTCGGCTTTCGGATCCTGCTCCAGGTCCACGAACAACAGGCCCGTAACGCCCTGCAGACTCAAGGACGCCCGGGTTCGATCATCGATCGGCGCGGTGGAGTCGATATCGGCGATCACCTGCACGGTCTTGTGCTGCAACGGGTCCAGCATGATGCGCGCCACCTTGCCGACATCGACGCCCAGGTATCGCACCGGACTGCCGGCGGTGAGGCCGCTCACCGATCCCGGAAAATAAATTTCGTAGCGCTGATAGGTGCGCTTGTCCTGCTGATCGGTGTACCAGAACACAAACGACACCGCCATGGCGATGACCAGCAGTACAAAAGCCCCGACGGCGACGTAGTTCGAGTCTCTATCCATGGGCTTCCTTTTCCGCCGCTTCCTTGTCCGCCGCTTCCTTTTCGGCGGCGCGCGCGCGCGGGCCATGGAAATATTCCTGAATCCATGGATGGGTATTATTGAGTATTCCCTGCAGCGTATCGCTGATCATGCGCCCGTCCACGATGACGCCGACGCGGCTGCAGGTCTGGAACAACGTATCGAGATCGTGGGTGATCATGACAACCGTGAGCCGCAGTTGCGAATGAAGATACAACAGTAGCTCATCGAAGGCTGTGGCGGAAATCGGGTCGAGGCCCGCCGTCGGCTCGTCGAGAAACAAGAGTTTGGGCTCGAGGGCCAATGCCCGGGCCAGAGCGGCGCGTTTGATCATTCCACCGGAGAGCTGCGAAGGAAACTTGGCCCCGGCGTCGGGCGGCAGACCGACCATGAGCAAATTCATCTCCGCCAGTTCATCCAGGGTCTTCTCCGACAATGAATAGTGCTCCCTGAGCGGCAGCTGCACGTTCTGGGCCACGGTCAGGGAGCTGATCAGCGCGCCGTTTTGAAAGGTCACGCCGTAACTTTGCACCAGGCTGTCGCGGTCCGCGGCCGCCAGGCTCTCCACATCCCGGCCGTACAGTTCCACGCAGCCGCTGTCGGGGTGCAGTAGCCCGAGTATCGATCGCAGCAGCACCGACTTGCCGGTTCCGGAACCGCCCACCACGCCGAATATTTCGTTCTGTTGCACTTCCATGTCCAGTCCGTCGTGCACCACTTGCGCGCCGAAGCGATTGCGCAGGCCGTGCACCCGAATCACCGGATTGAATTGCGGGTCCAACATCAGAAGTGAATCTGCACGAACAGCACGGCAAACAGCGCATCGGCCAGGATCACCATGAAAATGGATTGCACCACGGCCACCGTGGTCAGGCGGCCCAGCTCCCGCGCCGAATCGCGCACCTGCATGCCGCGATACGTGCCGACCATGGCAATGAGGATGGCGAACACCGGCGCCTTGACCAAACCCGCCCAAAACGTCGTAGGCGAGAGCGACTCGCGCAAGCGCGCCATGAACTGCGGCAGCGGAATGTGCAGGTTGACGAGCGACAGGAGGCCGCCGCCGGCCAGGCCCATGGCATCGGCAATCACCGTCAGCAGCGGCAGAACAATGATGAGCGCCAGCACTCTGGGGACGACCAGCAACTCAATGGGACTCATCCCCATGGCGCGCAGCGCGTCGGTTTCCTCGTTGAGCTGCATGACCCCGATCTCCGCGGCGAAGGCGCTGCCGGAGCGGCCGGCGACGATGACGGCCGTCAACAGCACGCCCATTTCGCGCAAGACCGCAATCGTGACCAGATCCACGACGAAAATATCGGCGCCGAAACGCGACAGTTGCTGCGCGCCGAGGTAGGCCACGATCACGCTGATCAGGAATGCAATCAGCGATACGATGGGGATGGCGGTGATGCCGGTTTCATAGATATGCCGCGCAAGCGATGAACCCCGCAGCGCGTTCGGCCGCGAGAAAGCCTCGCCCAAGACCATCGAAATGCGTCCGAGAAAGACGATCACACCGCGCGCATGCCGGCCCTGCAGCACCGCCCAGCGGCCCACTTTGCCGACCAGCCGCTCCAGGGTGGGCGGCGCCTGCTGGCTGTATGCCTCATGCCGGTCGACATGCAGCTTTTGCAGCAGCTCCAAGAAGTGCGGCGGATTGCCGGTATGGCGAACATCCAAGGGCTGCTGACCGCAGGTGTCGGCCAGCCGCCGCAGCAGTGCCCATGCCGGACTGATTCCAGGCGCTTGAGCCTGCGTCCAATCGCACACCAACGTGCCATCCAGAACGGGCAAATTATTGAGCTGCGCTTCGATGCCCGGCATCGCCGCCAGCGACCAATCGCCGCTTAAGCGCAGCCGCCAGCCATCGCCTTGCCGTTCGAGCGCCAACGGGGCCGTCATGGTTGCACTCATAGCGATATGCTAGCAGGCAATGGGGCACAACGATCCGCTGTTACAGATCCTGATTCTGCTCACCGCATCGGTGTGCGTCGTGGCCGCCGTGCGCAAACTGGCGCTGCCCGCCATCTTGGGTTATCTCGCTGTCGGCATGCTCTTGGGTCCGCATGCGCTCGCGCTCGCGGCGGACAATGAGACCACGCAACTCTTGGCGGACTTCGGCGTGGTGTTCCTGGTCTTCACCTTGGGATTGGAATTCTCGCTGCCGCGCCTGGTGGCCATGCGCTGGGAAGTGCTGGGCGTCGGCGGCGCACAGGTGCTGATCACGACCGGGCTCATCGCGGCGGGCGCCGTCCTCTTCGGCGTCACGCCCGCCGCTGCGGTGGTCGTCGGCGGCGCCCTGGCCATGTCCTCCACCGCCATCATCATCGCGCAGCTCACGGAGCAGTCCGAGAACAACCGCACGCATGGCCGGCTGGCCGTCGCCATTTGCCTGTTTCAAGACCTGAGTTTTCCGCTGCTCCTGGCCCTGGTATCCGCGCTCGGCAACAGCGGACGCGCTGCGACGGCTGCGCATATTTTAGGCGCAATCGGCTTTGCCGCGGCCGCGTTGCTGCTGGTACTCGCCGCCGGCCGTTGGCTGCTGCGGCCCTTGTTTCTCATGATCGCCTCGGTTCGATCCCCGGAACTGTTCTCGCTGGCGGTGCTGCTCGCCGTGCTGGCGTCGGCGTGGGCAACTCATGCGGCGGGCCTGTCCCTCGCGCTCGGCGCGTTTCTCGCCGGCATGATGCTCGCTGAAACCGAGTTTCGTCATCAAGTCGAAGCCACGATTCGCTCGTACCGCGAGGTTTTGCTGGGTTTGTTCTTCATCACGGTCGGCATGCTGCTCGACGTCGGATTGCTGCTGCGGGATTTGCCGGTGGTGACGGCGATTCTTCTCGGCATGTTGCTGCTGAAGGCTGCGGTCGTCGCCGTTGTGGCAAAGCCGGCCACCAAGAGCTGGTTCAAATCCCTGCGCACCGGTGTGATCGTCGCGCAGGGCGGTGAATTCGGATTCGCGCTGCTGATTCTGTTGCTGAGGCGCGAACTGCTCGATCCCGGCGTCGTGCAGCCGCTGTTGGCGGCCACCGTGTTGAGCATGGTGCTGTCGCCCCTGATCATTCGTCACAATCGGCGCATCACGCGCATCATCCTGCGCGAATCCGGCAATCCGCAAACCGAGGCGATACGTCAGGAACGAATCACGCTGGCCGCCGCGGATCGGGAGCATGTGGTGATCTGCGGCTTCGGCCGCGTTGGGCAGAACATCGCGCGCGTGCTCGAACAGACCGGCTTCGAGTACATCGCACTCGATGTGGATCCGTACCGCATCCGCACGGGCCGCCAAGTCGGGGATCCGGTGGTGTACGGCGACGCCGGTCAAGGCAAGGTGCTTGAAAATGTCGGTCTTGCACACGCCAGCGTCGTCGTGATCACGTTTGCAAATCCGGACGTGGCCTTGCGCATCTTAAGATCGGTGCGCGAGTTGCGCCCCGACGTGCCCGTCCTCGTGCGCACTCAGGACGACACCAAGTTGGTGGAGTTGCAGGCGGCCGGCGCAACCGAGGTGGTGCCCGAAACGTTTGAGGCCAGCCTCATGTTGCTGTCGCATCTGCTGCTGTTGGTGAAGTTGCCGGTGGGGCAGGTGATTCGCACGGTGAATGACATCCGCAGTCATCGCTATCAAATGCTGCGTCAATACTTTCGCGAGGCGGACGCCGAACATCTGGATCAGACCCACGCTTATCGAGAGGAACTGCACAGCGTCATCCTGCCGCCCCACGCCTGGGCGGTCGGGCGCAGCATTACGGACCTGATGACGCGCGGCTCGCAGGCAACGGTCAACGCGGTACGCCGGGACGGTATCGTGGGCCGCGAGCCGGGGCCCGATACCGTGTTCAAAGAGGGCGATGTGGTGGTGGTCTACGGAACCCCGGAGGCCGTGGAACACGCCGAAACCCTGCTGCTGATGGGTTAAGACCCCCCATGCGGGCCGCCGTCGAGCGGCCGTCGTGACGCGATTCGCGGCTCTCCAAATACCCCTTTACAAAACGCGGGTCTGCATCGCATAGTAGGCGTAGCTGTTTAAGGGCAAACCCGCCGAAAGGTGGGGACGCAAAACCACCGGTCTAAGGGGCTTACCAAAAGGGAAGTCCGACGATAGCGGGGTCGCCAGTGAATCTTAAAGCGCATAGGCGCATGCAGAACCGCCAGGTTTTGTGCCCCCGACAGCAAACGTTTCTTGGGCGTTTGGCGAGTCTTCCGGGGGGAAGCACATGGTCAATAAAGTCATCGATCCGCGAGGCGCGGATTCATCCGGTATTTTTCGGCGGCCGCGGCTTGTTCTGCGCTTGAAGCGTTTCGAGGACATTCCGAGCCTTCTTTCCAAGACGAAAAGTTATCCGACGCCCATTCGAATGGTCGGCGCCGACTATTCGCAGACCCGCTGTGTCGGCGGCGACGGTGGGACGACGGTCGAAACCGCCGGGCTCGACAGGATCTTGGAATTTGGGGAAACCAGCGTGCGGGCACAAGCGGGCGTGCGCGTGAGCACCCTGGTCAAGGCGCTCGCCGAACGTGGGCAGGAACTGCCGCTGACGCCCGAAATGGGCCGAATTTCCCTGGGTGCCATGGCGGTGACCACGCTGCCGCAGGCTTCGTACGGCGACGGCATGGCGCAATTGTCCTCATGCATCAGCGAACTGAAAATGATCACGCCGCAGGGCAAGCAAATGATCGTGACGGATCGCGACCGTGACTTGATGCGCGTGCTGCGCTCGAGCTTCGGCTTGCTGGGCGTGGTGCACGAGGTCGTGGTCCGCGTGCGGCCGCTGACTCCGGTCAAGATCGACTATCAGGTAATGACGCTGAAGGAATTCAGCTCCCGCTATGCAGGCTTGATCAGTGCGCCGGGCGCGCTGCGCCTGCATGTCTCGCCTTTCCACGATCGGATCACCCTGGAGCGCCGGACGCTGGATGAATCCGCGGAGATCAATCGCTCCGGAATCTGGCAGATCAAGCAGTCCGTGATGCGCAATGTGCTGCCCGCCTTCGGCTCCACGGTGGGCAGCGTATTGGCCGCGCCCGGATTGCGCGCCGCAGTTATATCCGGAATGCACCGCGCTTTGGGCGGCGGCACCCGGGATGTGATGATGTATTCGCACGAATGGATGCGCGACATGCCGAAGGAAGCGTGGAAGGCGCGCCATACCTACAGCCTGTGGGCGTTCCCGCAAACCGATTACCCGAAACTGCTCGGCGCCTATTTCGAGTTCTGCAAGTCCTACTATAAGCAGCATCGATACCGCGGCAACGTGGTGAGCGGCGCTGCCAAGCTGCACCAGGATCGCGGCTCGTTGTTCAGCGCAAGCTATATGGGACCGATGTTCACCCTGGAGCCCTCATCCAGCGGCGAGCAGGGTTGGGACGACTTCCTGATCGACTTCAATGATTTCGCCTCGTCGCACGGCGGCACACCCACCTTCAATCAAACGCGTGCCCTGCAGCCGGAACACGTGGCGAAATCCTTCGGCGAGCGCGTCAAGCTGTTCCGCGCGCTGCGGCAACGCACCGATCCTCTGAATCGTCTGCGCAACAGTTACTTCGCGTACCTCTTGGGCTAGGAGCTTTAACGGCTCAGGGCTCAAAGGCCCGATACGATCTTTGCCTTGATGGATTCGAATTCCGAATCGGTGATGAGCTTGGCATCGAGCATTTCGCGCGCCTGGCGCAAGCGGCGCGTCGGTTCGGATTCCGCGCCGGCGGCATCGGTGCTGCCGTAGCCCGCCTGGCCGCCGCTGATCTGCACCCCGCCGGATTTCGCGCGCAATTCCTCGAGCTCGCGCACCCGGCGCTTTTCGCGCCATATCTGATCGTGCTGCTGGCAGATGCGATACATGGCCTGTGCTTGATCCTTGTTCAAGCCCTCAAAGCTCAAGACCCGATTCACTTCGGCGCCGATGTTCAGGTCGGAACTGCTCTGCGCGACCAGCGTCAAGTCAGCTGCGATGATCCCGGCGCTGATGCGCGCTTCCTTCAGATCCTGCCAACGAATATCGGCCGAATCGTAGCCGCCGAAGAGGCGCCGCTGCAGGTAAATGAAGCGCCCGCTGGTGGCCGCAATGCAGACGCGGCGATGGGTGAGCGCATAGATGCGGCGCTGCGCCGCCCAGGCTTCCAGCGTTTCGCCGCTCGTCAGCAAGCCCTGCATCGTAGCGAGCGCGGCACCCAGGCCCGAATTTTCGGCGACGGCGGCAGGATCGGCCATAAGTTTCAACCCTTTTCTTGTAGATGCGCCTCGAGGAACCAGAGGTACTTGTCGATGTCCCGGGAAATCCCCGTAAAGAGGTCAGCCGTATCCGCATCGCCCAGCTCATCGGTATCGGCGATGGCCGCGCGCACCACCTTGCCGTACACCGACAGCTGTGTCGACAGATAGAACAGATGATCCTTGCCCGCGGTGATGCTCAAAGGGTAGTTCTTCAATTTGCTGCGCTTGGCCGCAACGGCGACCGTGCCTTCGGCAGTGCCCCCTAGGCTGGTGACGCGCTCCGCGATCTCGTCGATTTGCTCCAGCACCGCGTCGGAAATCTTGTCGAACAGCTCGTGCAGGGCGATGAAGTTGGGACCCTTCACATTCCAATGGGCCTGCTTGATCTGGCTCTGCAGATCGATGGCATAGGCCAAGCGATCGTTCAAGATGACAATGATATTGCGGCGGACTTTCTCCGATAGATCGATCTTTGTCTTGTACATGAGCGCCCCTTCGAGATAACAAAATACCCTGCCCTATTTTGCACTGCTTTGGCGGCGAATCCCAAGAAAGAAAGTAATATCGGGGGCGGTGTTGACCGCTGCGTCTTCGGCAAATCCGAATTCAAGCCGCCAGTGCTCGCCCAGGCGCCGCACCGCACCGACTGTCAGCTGCAGGCTCGGCCCCAACAATCGTATCTCGCTGTCTTCGACGCGGCCGCTCTGACCGTCGAGCTGTGCGCGCAACGACCACAGGGATCCGAGGGCGCGCGTGGCCGCGAGCCGCGCAAAGACCGAGGTCTTGTGCGCGTTGCCGGCAAATATCTCATCGCCGAATGGCTGCGCCAGCCCAAGTTCCGCCGCCAGCTGCCATTGGGGCCAACGCAGGGCGCCGTGCGCCCACACGGCGCCGTCCCACGCGCCGTCCCCCGTCAGCTTGGAGACGGAACCGGTCGGTGCCTCGAGGCCGCCCCAAAATGACACCGTGCGGTGCGCATCATCGATTGGATACCAGCCCATCTCGCCGGAGATGTCGCCGATGCTGGTTTGGGACTGCGTGATGTCGACTCTGCCCAGGCCCGAATAGGCGTACACGATTTCATTTTTGGGATAGAAGGGCCTGTTGCCGCGATTGAAGCCGAACCATCGGTGCCAATCATCGATGGCGGAGTCGAGAAAGCCGCCGCTGTCATGGATGATGGGCACCGTGAAACGATAGCGCCAAGACTGGAACAGGGAATTCTCGTAGGTAAGTCTGAGTGCGTCGCTCTCGCCGTCCACGAGCACGCTCTCGCGGGGCCGGTTCTCGACGTTGAGGGTATTCATGATCGACAGCGTCGCCGACAGGGTCTGCCCGTCGGTCAAACGGCTGTCGCTGGGCAGCGGCAAATAAAAGCCGCGAATCAGGGGGTTCTCGTCGCGCACCGGGAAAAATTCATCCGCGCACGCCATGCCGGAGACAATCAGGAGCAATGCCGCTTGTGCCAAGAGCGGGGCAGCGGCGCGAAGCGCGCCGGCCCCGCTCCCCGGCACTAAATCTCCGAGCGCCGCATGCGCAGCTGGATGGCGCCGACGATCAATACGATGCCCACGGCGGCGCCTATCCATGTTTCGGCACTGGTAAAAAATCCACTCGGATTGATAAGATCCCAAGCTCTGATCGCAAGGCTGCCATTATCCACACCGCTGCTGCCCTGCGTCCACACGTGCTTGGCATTATTGAATGCCACCAGTGGCAGTCCCATCAAGCGCCGGGTCAGGGTATGGCCGATCACATGCGTACCGAAAAACACGCGCTCGAAGATATACGCCACCAGCGGCGGCAGAACCGACCACAACATGACGGCGCGCTTGGCCCACGCCGACACCAGCATCAGCCAGCCGGCAATCGGCAGGTACCAGATTGCGGTCGTGGCGATGGAATACACCCACAAGAGTTGAATGTCCCACCAGGCGTCCGCTTGCCACAGCGCGCTGCCGAGCGAGGCCCTGGCGCGAATCGAGAGAATGAATGCCCCGATCAGTGCGGTCGCGTCGGCGGCGGCGAAATACACCAGCGGGATCAGGATCATGCCGACCAGCAGCTTGATCAATACGGTCCTGACGTCGGATATCGGCAGGGATTTCCAGAATAAAATGCTGCGATCACGGCGATCCGCGTACAGGCAGTCGAGCAGATACCAGGTTGCATACACCGCCATCACCGCATAAAACATCACCCCGATGATCACTTGGAAGGCGCCGGCGGCCTCATGCATTTCCGCCGGCGAGGCGGTCAGCTTTGGAATGCTCACTTGACCGAACAAGGCGGCCAGGATCAGCAATGCGCCGAAAACCGCGGGGATGACCCAGATTGCCCGATTTTCCCAGAACTCCCGGCGGATGAGCCACGTGCTGGTATTCATGCTGCACCTCCGGAAAGCTTCGCGACGAATAAATCGGAGACGCTCGGGGTATGCAGGTCGCCGAATGCCGCCAATTTTCCGGCGTCGGCGTTTTCGAAATACAGCACCATTTTTCCGAGTATGTGACGCTCGTAGAACGGCTTCTCGGCACGCGCCGCATCGAGGCGATCGGCCCTCACGGCCACTGCGCTGAAGCGCGTCGCGACATCCTCGAGAGAGGTGTCCAGTACGATGCGGCCCCTGTCGATGAATATGATATCCGTCAGCAGATTCTCCACCTCTTCAACCTGATGCGTGGTGATCAGGATGGTTCGCGTCTCGTCCATGTAGTCGTTGACCAGCGCGTCATAGAAGGCGCGGCGCGCGAGAATATCGAGACCCAGCGTGGGTTCATCCAGCACCAATAATTTCGCGTCGATCGCCATGGTCAGCGCCAGATGGACTTGAGTTTTCATTCCCTTGGATAATTCCCGCATCCGGCGTTTGCCGGTAATTTGCGTTTTCGCCAGGAAGCCATGAGCGCGGTCACGGCGGAATCGCGGGTGCACGCCTGCGACGAAATCGATCGCCTGGTCGACGCGCAGCCACGACGGCAGCACCGCGACATCGGCGATGAAACAGCATTCGTTCATGAGTGCGGTGCGGTCGCGAAACGGTTCGCGGCCCAATACGGTCAGCTGACCTTCGTAATTCGTCAGGCCCAAAATGGCACGCAGCGCACTGGTTTTCCCGGCGCCGTTGGGACCGATCAGTCCGACGATGCGGCCGGCCTCGACATTGAGGTTGGCTCGATCCAGCGCCACGTGGGCACCGTATTTTTTCGTCAGATCTTTAGCTTCGATGAGCGGGGCCATATGAGTCTCATTCTTCCTTCGTGTCGCTGCCGCGGGGCGGCGGCGCCGGATGTGTGAGCGCCGGTGTTTGTGCAAACAATTCTTGCGAGGAGAAGCCAAGTCGATTGATAACGGCGAGAATCTGCGGCCAGTCCTCATTGAGGAACCGCTCGCGCTCTCCTGCGAGGAGCAGGCGCCGGGCGCCTTCGCTGACATACATGCCCCGGCCGCGGCGTTTTTCGACCAGGTTCTCATCGACCAGCTGCTGGTAACCTTTCAGCACGGTGAGCGGATTGAGCCGGTAATCGGCAGCCACCGCCCTCACGGAGGGCAACGGATCACCCTCCTTCAGCGCGCCCTCTAGAATCAGGGCGACCATTCGATCGCGCAATTGGCGATAGATAGGTTGGTTGTCGTTCCAGTTCGGGTCCATTTCTCGCTCGATGTGCTTAACCCCGGTGTGGGGGACATATAGCACGGTAATCTACCAGAGCGCTTAGCGCGAAAGCCTTAGGCTACGTCGTTCGCTGAGGGCGCGGCAGTGCTGGCCAGCGACATCACGGCCGTGGGCGCTTGGAGCTGCGCATTGAACAAGTAGGCTATGCCACCCATGATTACGCTGTTGACCATCAACGCGAGAGCAAGGGCCGCGAGTTTTGTTGAGATTGAGGTGTTCATGATCGTCTCCTATCGAAAAAGTTTTCAGTTCAGTCCGTCATCGAGGTGTTTCGGTGACTTGGTGATATAGTAATATACAACACCACTACATGCAAGCACTTGGGCAAATATTTT
>Ga0210387_10003633_pt1 | contig 11862 bp, 11 predicted proteins | sample IncBWC7OmetaG_FD_160108 | JGI IMG/M metagenome (GOLD analysis project Ga0210387, IMG submission 160108) | Forest soil microbial communities from Barre Woods Harvard Forest LTER site, Petersham, Massachusetts, United States - Inc-BW-C-7-O ... | reverse complement strand
CATGTAGTGGGTGGTGAGGAAGCTCGTGATGTCCTCGTCGCGCTTGAGCTCGGAGATGTAGCTCCAGATCGAGCTGCGCGTCTGCGGATCGAGGCCCACGGTGGGCTCGTCGAGGAACAGCACCCGCGGGGAGTGCAACAGGCCGCGGGCGATCTCCAGGCGGCGCTTCATACCGCCGGAGAAGGTCATCACGAGGCTCGAGCGCCGCTCCCACAGGCCGACCATCTCCATCACCTGCCGCAAGCGCTCGGTGACGGCGTCGCGCGGGACCCCGTAGAGCTCGGCGTGCAGGCGCAGGTTCTGCTCGGCGCTCAGATAGCCGTCGAGCGTCGTGTCCTGGAACACGAGGCCGATGTTGCGCCGCACGTGGTCGCGTTCGCCGACGACGTCGTGCCCCGCCACGCGCGCGCTCCCGGCGCTCGGCTTCACGAGCGTGCAGAGCATGCTGATCGTCGTCGACTTGCCCGCGCCGTTGGGACCGAGGAACCCGAACGTCTCGCCGGCCGCGACCGCGAAGTCGATGCCCCGCACCGCTTCGAGCTCGCCGTAGCGCTTGACGAGCCCTTCGACGGACACGGCCGGAGCAACGGCGGTCGGCGGACCGCCGTTGCCGGAGCGCTGATCGGTTGAGATGGGGCTGGGGTTGTCTGTCATGGAGCGACGCGCGACGGGTTAGGCGTCGTCGTCCAGGGTAGTGCCGTCGGGGTCGCCGTCGGCGAGGATGCGGTACAGGTCTTTCCTTGTCTTCGTAAGAACCTTGCGAGCCTCGCCCATCTGCGCCTCGCTGCCGGTCTTCACCACCTGCGTGAAGGCGGAGGCGACCTCGCGTATCAACCTGCCCAGCTCGTGCGCTTGGTCTGAGACGTCGCCGCTCATCTGCTCCCATGGCGCCGGCTTGTCGTCGCCGCGCTCATTTACGTACTCGCGTCCTGCCTCGGTCAGTTGGAACAGCTTGCGCCCGTCGATCTCCTCGGAGCGGATCAGCCCCTCATCCTCGAGCTGCGCTAGCGCCGGATACGTCGAGCCCGGGCTCGGGCGCCAGACGCCGTCGCTGCGCTCCTCCACCTCCTGCATGATCTGGTAGCCATTGCGCGGCTCCTCGGCCAGCAGCAGCAGCGCGGCGGTGCGGATATCCCCGCGGCGCGCCTTGCGCCCGCGGCCGAACGGACCACCGCCGCCGGGCGAGAATCCGCCGCCGCGCGGGCCATGTCCGGGGAAGCCGAAGTCTCTGTGTCGATGTCTTACGCGATGCATGTGCTAACTCCTATCGTTGACTATCACGATAGTAGCACGATATATCGCGTTATGTTAAGACTCAGTGCCGAAAGTGGCGTATGCCGGTGGCAACCATCGCCACCCCTGCAGCGTCGACGGCGGCTACGACGTCCTCGTCGCGCACCGACCCTCCGGGCTGGACGATCGCTCCCACGCCGGCGTCGATCGCGAGCTGGGGGCCGTCGGCGAAAGGAAAGAACGCATCGGAGGCAAGCGCCGAGCCGGCCAAGAGGTCGGGCTGGGTGGCGCGGGCTTTGTCGACGGCCAGCTGGACGGCGTCGACGCGGCTGGTCTGTCCGGCGCCGATGCCGATCGTGGCGCCGCCGGAGGCGATGACGATCGCGTTGGAGCGTACGTGGCGGCAGACGCGCCAGGCGAACAGGAGGTCCTCCCACTGGGCGTCGGTGGGGGCGGTGGCAGACATCGCGCGCATGTCCGCGCGCGTCTCTGAGACGACGTCACGGGTCTGCACAAGCTGCCCGCCGATGACCGGTTTGGAGTCGACCTCGTGACTGGGCGCCGGCCAGTCACCCAACTCGAGCAGGCGCACGTTTTTCTTGGTCTGGAGGATCTCGAGGGCGGCGGGGTCGAAGCCTGGCGCGAGCAGGACCTCGATGAACTGCTCGGACAGACGCTCGGCGCAGGCGCGATCGACGGGCCGGTTGAGCGCGATCACGCCGCCGTAGGCGCTGAGCGGATCGCAGGCGAAGGCGCGCTCGTAGGCCGCTTGGATCGTCTCGCCGAGGGCGCAGCCGCAGGGGTTGTTGTGCTTGACGATCGCGCAGGCCGGCGTGTCGAACTCCTCGACCAGCTCGCGGGCGGAGCTGAGGTCGAGCAGGTTGTTGAAGGAGAGCTCCTTGCCGTGCAGCTGCGTGACCCCGTCGAGCAGGTGCGTGGGCGCGCCGGCGCGGGCGTAGAAGGCGGCCTGCTGGTGTGGGTTCTCGCCGTAGCGCAGGTCGGTGACCTTTTCGTAGGCCTCACGCCAGGCGGGAGGGAAGCCCTCGTAGGTGCGCTGCGCGAACCAGGTGGAGATCGCGGTGTCGTAGCGGGAGGTGAGCGCGAAGGCCTTGCCGGCGAGCAGGGTGCGGGTCTCGAGTGAGATCAGCCCGCCGGCCTGGCGCAGCTGCTCCAGCACCGGCTCATAGTCGTCAGGATCGACGAGCACGGCCGCGAACGCGCTGTTCTTGGCGGCCGCGCGAATCATCGTGGGTCCGCCGATGTCGATGTTCTCCACGATCTCCGCATCCTCGGCATCGCCGCGGGCGAGGGTCTGCTCGAACGGGTAGAGGTTGACGCACACCAGATCGACGGGCTCGATCGAGTGCTCGGCGGCGGCCTGCAGATGGGCGGGGTCGTCGCGCAGCGCGAGCAGCCCGGCGTAGAGGCGCGGGTGCAACGTCTTGACGCGCCCGTCCATCATCTCGGGAAAGCCGGTGAAGTCCTCGATCGCGCGGACAGGGATGCCGGCGTCCGCGAGAGCGCGGGCGGTACCGCCGGTGGAGACGAGCTCGACGTCCAGCTCGACCAGACCGCGGGCGAAGTCGAGCAGGCCCGTCTTGTCGGATACCGACAGGAGCGCGCGCCGGATACGCACCTCGCCGGGAGCGGCGCGCTCGATACCGGCGCCCGCGTTCGTCACGAGATCCTCTTTGCGAAGGCCATATGGCCGCAGCCTATCCGTCGATGAGGATCCGGCGCGGGTGCTCGGGGTCGGGTCGCAGGGCGCCGCGCGCGAACAGGCGCACGGCCTCGGGCAGGAGCGCGTGCTCCAGGGGACGCAGCCCCGCGAGCACCTCCTCGGGCGTGCGCGCCCCGGGAAGCTCTACCGCGCGCTGGAGGATGACGGGACCGGAGTCGACACCGGCGTCGACGAAGTGCACGGTGACGCCGAAGACTTTCACTCCGTAGGCGAGCGCCTGCTCGATCGCGTGCAGGCCAGGGAAGGACGGCAGCAGTGAGGGATGGACGTTGATGACGGCGCCGGGAAACCGCGCGAGGAAGGCTTCGGAGAGCAGGGCCATGTAGCCGGCGAGCACGACCAGGCGCGCGCCGCGCGCTCCCAGCCAGTCCGCGAGGGCCTCGTCGCGGGCGCCACGATCGGGATGGTCGGCTCGCGGGAAGACCGCTGTGGGCACGTCGCGCGCGGCGGCGCGGTCGAGCGCAGGAACGCCCGCGAGCGGCGATGCGACCGCCACGACCTGCGCCTCGCGCGTGTGCACGGTGTCGAGCAGCGCTTGCAGGTTGGTGCCGGAACCGGACACGAGCACGGCGATGGGCAGCGGAGCGGAGGCTGGCTGAGCGGACACGGGGGGCACGATAGCTGTGACTCAAATCACAGAGAGTCCCGGCGTGCGGCTGTTCAATGAGCATGAGGGTGGAGAGCAAACAGACAACCGATTAGGAAGAACAAAATGCTTACATCCATCATCGTCACAGGGGTCATCGCGGGGGCGCTCGGTTACGCGCTGCGATCCGGCGAGCGCGGCGACATCATCCTCAGACGGCCGTACAACAACCGTTACAACGACGCCTCCGGCGCGCGCGAGGATCACCTCGGTTAGTAGATTCTTCTCCGAAGCTCATGCCTCATGCTCCGCCCGACCGGGCAGGGGAGCGAACGCAAAGGAGACTCGATGACCAAGCAGATGCGCGTCGTGGGCCTGCTCGCGGCGATCGCCGTAGTCGCGACCGGCGGAACGGCGCTGGGCGGCAACGTCAAGCTCGGACCCGTGAAGGGCGCGACTTACACGGGCGCGGTGCACGACGAGACGATCACGATCAAGGTCGCCGCGAACGGCAAGACGGCCAAGGTGAGCCTGCCGAGCGCGCCGGCGTTCTGTCAGGGCGGCTCGGGCCCGCAGAGGCAGAGCTCCAAGCCGGCCAAGGTCTCCAAGACGGGGAGCCTGACGGCGAAGATCTCCTACTCCTCCGCGACCGGCGCCAGCCATTCGGTGTTCGCGACCGCAACGGTCAAGGGGAGCTTCGACACGTTCTCCGGCTCCAAGCCGGTGTTCGCGGGGACGGTGAAGACGAGCTTCCGCGCAGCCGGATCCAAGAGCTGCGACGGACAGGAAAGCTTCGAGGCCACCAAGCTGTAGCCGGAGCCGTCCAGGGTCTGCCCCCAGGAACCCGAACAGACAGGGTGTAGGACAACTAAGCGCTGATCAGTGGGAGGGGCGGCGCGTCCTGTCCCTCCCGCTCAGTGCCCTCCTCGAGGGCGTACTTGCCGTTCGCCTCGCCGGTGCGCGCGAGCGGATAGCGCCCGCTGAAGCAGGCGTCGCAGTGGGTGGCGCGTTCGCCCTGGATCGCCTCGTAGACGCCGTCGAGCGAGAGGTAGTGCAGCGAGTCGCAGCCCAGCTCGGCGGCGACCTCCTCGGTGGTGCGCCCGTGGGCGATCATCTCCTCGCGCGTGGACATGTCGATGCCGTAGTGGCAGGGGTTGACGATCGGCGGAGCGGAGATCCTCATGTGAACCTCGGCGGCGCCGGCGTCGCGCAGCATCTGGACGATCTGACGGGTGGTGTTGCCGCGCACGATCGAGTCGTCGACGACGACCAGGCGCTTGCCGGCGATGACCTCGGGGAGGGGGTTGAACTTCATGCGCAGGCCGTGGCGGCGCAGCTCCTGGCCGGGCTGGATGAAGGTGCGCGCGACGTAGCGGTTCTTGACGAAGCCGTCGTCCTGGGGCAGGCCGGCTGCGCGGGCGAGCCCACGCGCCGCGGCGTTGCCGGAGTCGGGGACCGCGATCACGAGATCGGCCTGCACAGGGGCCTCGCGCCAGAGGATCTCACCCATGCGCCCGCGGGCGACCTGCAGGACGTGACCGTTCATGCGCGAGTCCGGGCGGGCAAAGTAGATGTACTCGAACACGCACAGCGCCGGGCGAACGCTCGTTGGAACCTGACGGCTTGAGAGGCCGCGCTCGTCGAGCGTGACGATCTCGCCGGGGGCGACGTCGCGCAGGAAGCGGGCGCCGATGATGTCGAAGGCGCAGGACTCCGAGGCGACGCAGTAGCGGCTCTCGCCGCTCGGATCGTCGGCAGCGGGCTCGAGCACGCCGAGCGCGAGCGGGCGCAGGCCGTGGGGGTCGCGGAAGGCGATCACGCGGTCGCGGGTCATGAGCACGATCGAGAAGGCGCCGCGCAGACGCGGGAGGATCTCGGCGATCGCATCCTCGATCGACTCGGCGGGGTGCGTGGCGATCAGTGCGGCGACGATCTCCGAGTCGGAGGTGGAGCTGAACGTGACGCCCCGCGCGAGCAGCTCCTCGTGGAGCTCGACGGCGTTGATGAGGTTGCCGTTGTGGCCGAGCGCGAGCTCGCGAGTGGAACCATGCGTACCCTCGGAGCGCTGCACTGGCTGGGAGTTCTCCCAGGCGTTGGAGCCAGTGGTGGAATAGCGGACGTGGCCGATCGCGAGCTCGCCGGCGAGCGTGCGCAGATCGTTCTCGCCGAAGACCTGGCTGACGAGGCCGAGCTCACGGCGCGTCATGATATGCCCGCCGCGATCAGCCGCGGCGATGCCGGCGGACTCCTGGCCGCGGTGCTGAAGCGCGAACAGGGCAAAGTACGACAACCGCGACACCTCGTGGCCGGGCGCATACAGTCCGAACACTCCGCACTCATCGCGCGGTCCGTCACGCATCACTGTTCACAAGCTAGCAGGGGAACAGCTCCGCGAGGGCACCGTGCGCCTCGGCCAGCTCGACGAGAGTCGCGGAAAGTGAGATATCGCCGAGTCGGATACTCAACGCATCGGAGCAGACCGTCCCGATCACGCGCACATGGGTGCGGCGCCCGAGCGCGCGCACGCCGGTGGAGATGCCGCTGACGAGAAAGCCGCCGGGACCCTCCCCGAAAAAGGTACGAAAGGGATCGTCCTCATCGCCGTCGCCGTCATCGCAGACGAAGGAATCCAACCACACATCGACGCCGAGACCACCTGCGAGGCAACACTCGGCCAGGGCGGTCGCCAGGCCGCCCTCGGCGATGTCGTGGGCACTGGAGAGCCCACCGACGCGCATGGCGCCACGCACGGCGAACTGGGCGGAACGCACCCCCGCGACGTCGATCTCCGGCAGCTCGTCGGGGAGCGGGTGGCCGCGCAGCTTGGACAGCTCGCTCGCGTGGAGCGAAGGGGCGAAGGGACCGACGAGCGCAACTGTGTCTCCTGCCCGCGCAAAGCCCAGGCGCCCGGCGTTGCGCGCGTCGGGGAGGCGGCCGACCATGCCGATGACCGGCGTGGGGTAGATCGGGCCGGAGGAGGTCTCGTTGTAGAGGGAGACGTTGCCGCCGACGATCGGCGCGTCGAGCGCGCGACAGGCGTCGCCGAGACCGCGCACGGATTCGGTCAGCTGCCAGGCGACGTGGGGCTTCTCGGGGTTGCCGAAGTTGAGGTTGTTAGTGGTGCCGAGCGGCTCGGCGCCGACGCAAGCGAGGTTCGAGGCGCACTCGAGCACGGCCGCGATCGTGCCGCGATAGGGGTCGGCGGCGACGCGGCGGCCGTTGCAGTCGATCGAGACGGCGAGGGCGGGAATCGCCGGCCCATCGTCCGCGTCCACACCATCTCCGGCGGCGCGCACCTCCTCTCCCGGATGGTGGATCGCCAGGACGGCGGCGTCGGCCTGCTCGGGACGGCGGACGGTGCGCGACTGGACGATCGCGTCGTAGTGCTCGAAGAGGGGACGGCGCGAGGCGACGTTGGGAGAAGCGAGGAGCGCGAGCAGGCATGCGCGCGCGGAGGCATCGAGGGCGAGCGTCGCGGGCGCCGGCGCGTAGACCGGCGTGGCGGAGCGGGCCGGCGCGAGGTCATACAGCGGGCAGTCGTCGACGAGCGCGCTGACGGGCATGTCCCCGACGAGCTCTGGCCCGTCGAACACGCGCATGCGCAGTGTGTCGGTGACGGCGCCGATGGCGGTGCCGTGTATCTCGAAGCGCTCGCACAGCGCGAGCACGTCGGGCACGCGCGCGGGTTCGACCACGCAGAGCATGCGCTCTTGGGACTCGGAGACCATGATCTCGAACGGCTCCATGTCGCTCTCGCGCAGGGGGACGAGCGAGACGTCGATGTCGATGCCGACCCTGCCGGCGGAGGCCATCTCCGAGGCGGAGGAGGTCAGACCGGCGGCGCCGAGGTCCTGCAGGGAGACGAGCAGGCCGGCCTCGAGCAGCTCCAGCGAGCACTCCAGGAGCTTTGACTCCTCGAAGGGATCGCCGACCTGAACGGTGGGGCGCTTGTCGGAGTCGTCGTCTCCGAGCTCGGCCGAGGCGAGCACGGAGGCGCCGCCGATCCCGTCGCGCCCGGTGGAGGCGCCGAACAGGATCACGACGTTGCCGGGTCCGGCGGCGGCGCTGCGCACGAGACGCTCGCGCGGAGCGAGTCCGAGCGCCATCGCGTTGATCAGGCAGTTCTGCTCGTAGGGGGCCTCGAAGTAGACCTCGCCGCCGACGGTGGGGACGCCGATCGAGTTGCCGTAGTGGGCGATCCCGGAGACGGCGCCGTCAAGCAGGTAGCGCGAGCGCGAGCTCGAGGGCTCCCCGAAGCGCAGCGAGTCGAGCACGGCGATCGGGCGAGCGCCGATCGCGAAGATGTCGCGCAGGATGCCGCCGACGCCGGTGGCGGCGCCCTGGAAGGGCTCGACGGCGGAGGGGTGGTTGTGGGACTCGACCTTGAACGCGCACACGAGCCCGTCGCCGACGTCGACCGCGCCCGCGTTCTCTCCCGGACCCATAACCACGTGCTCGCCTTCGGTGGGCAGCGTGCGCAGGAGCTTCTTGGAGTGCTTGTAGGCGCAGTGCTCGCTCCACAGCAGCGAGTACATCGCCAGCTCGACTTGATTTGGCGCCCGCCCGCCCTGGTGCTCGCGGACGAGCTCGTACTCGGCGCGGGTGAGGCCGAGCGCGAGCGCATCCTCGACGGTCGGCGGCGTTGCGTTGTCAGACACGCGCGCCTCCGGCGGCGATGACCGCGGTGTCCCCGATCGCGGATCGGCGGCGCCTTCAGACATGGACGCCCTCCTCGACGGCGAGGCGCATCGACTGAAAGATCGTCAGCCCGTCGGTGGAGCCGCCGGTGAGCGCATCGACGGCGTGCTCGGGGTGGGGCATCAGACCGAAGACGTTGCCGGCCTCGTTGGACACGCCCGCGATGTCGCGCAGGGAGCCGTTGAAGTTGTGTCCGGACGTGTAGCGCAACACGACCTGACCGCGACGCTCCAGCTCATCAAGGGTGGAGTCATCGGCGTAGTAGCGCCCCCAGGAGTGCTTGGCGGGGATGCTCAGGCGGGTGAGTCCGCCGAGCGCGCGCGTGAAGGGCGTATCGGGCGCCACGACATCGAGGTCGACCTGGCGGAAGATGAAGCGCAGGTTTGTGTTCGGCAGGAGCGCGCCGGGCAGCAGACGTGCCTCGCAGAGGACTTGAAAACCGTTGCAGATCCCCAGCACGAGCCCACCGTCGCGAGCGAACTCGATCACGGACTCCATCGCGGGCGAGAAGCGCGCGATCGCGCCCGCGCGCAGGTAGTCTCCGTAGGAGAAGCCGCCGGGGACGACGATCGCGTCGGCGCCGCCCAGGTCGCGCTCGGCGTGCCAGATCAGCTCGGCGTCGCCGACGCGGCGGGCGGCCTGCAGCGCATCGACCTCATCGCAGCTGCCGGGGAACTGAAGGACGCCAAATCTCACGAAAGCAGCTGGACTTCGTAGTCCTCGACGAGCGGGTTGGCGAGCAGGCGCTCGCACATGGATTGCAGCTGCGAGGAATCCTCCACGTCGAGCTCGACGAGCCGTCCGACGTGGACGTTCGCCACTCCGGCGAAACCGAGCGCGGGCAGCGCCCGCTCGACCGCGGCGCCCTGCGGGTCGAGGATGCCGGCCTTCGGGCGAATCAGCACGCGGGCTCTCACGAAGCGGCGCCCGTGCGGTCCAGCCACGCCTGGAAGGGCTCGCCGACGATCAGCTCATACGCTTCGACGTAGCGCGCGCGTGTGCCCGCGACCACCTCCGCGGGGATCGGCGGCGCGGGCGGCTGCTTGTCCCAGCCGCTCTGCGAGGCCCAGTCGCGGACGTACTGCTTGTCGAAGCTCGGTTGTCCGCGACCGACCTCGAAGGTGTCCGCGGGCCAGTAGCGCGAGGAGTCGGGTGTCAGCACCTCGTCGCCGACGACCAGCTCGCCGGCGGGGTCCAGGCCGAGCTCGAACTTGGTGTCGGCGAGGATCACGCCGCGCTCGCGCGCGTGGGCGGCGGCGAACGAGTACAGCTCGATCGAGGTCGCGCGCACCCGCTCCATCAGCGCGCGGTCGCCGACGAGCTCGGCGGCGCGGTCGAAGTCGATCGCCTCGTCGTGGCCCACGTCGGCCTTGGTGCTGGGCGTGAAGATCGGCTCGGGCAGCTGCTCGGACTCGCGCAGACCGGCGGGCAGATCGATCCCGGAGACCGCGCCGGTGGCCTGGTAGTCCTTCCAGCCCGAGCCGGTGATGTAGCCGCGCACGACGCACTCGACGGGAAGCATCTCGAGCTTGCGCACGACCAGCGCGCGCGCGCGCGCCTCAGCGGGCACACCGTCGGTGGCGGAGATCAGATGGTTGGCGACAATGTGCCGAGTGGCGCCGAACCAGAAGACCGACAGGCCCGTGAGCACGCTGCCCTTGTCGGGGATCGGGGTCGGATGGACGGCGTCGTAGGTCGAGATGCGGTCGCTGGCGAGCATCAGCAGACGCTCGTCGCCGGGCCCGCCGAGGTCGTACATCTCGCGGACCTTTCCGCTGGCGATCAAGGTCAGGTCGGCGAGCGCAGTCATCGTGGCCCGACTTTATCGACGCGCGCGGCCGCAACGGGTCGTGAGGCCGCTTGGCTGCAGATGACCGCGGATCAAAGCGCGCGCCGACTCATGCGATCTCCTCCAGCCGCCCCACGATCTCCTGCGCGTAGCGCACGTAGTGCCCGTAGTCGAAGATCGCCTCGAGGTCGAGCCCGGCGGCACGCTCGTCGCTCGCGAGCAGCTCGCGCAGGGGGATGCCGTCATCCCACGCGCGCTGGGCCAGCTCCTGCACGACGCGATAGGCATCGTCGCGCGTGGAGCCGGCAGCGACGAGCGCGAGCAGCACGCGCTGGGAGAAGAGCGCGCCGTGGGTGAGCTCGAGGTTTGAGCGCATGCGCTCGGCGTCGATCGTCATGTCGCGCACGAGCGCGATCGTGCGCTGCTGCAGGTAGTCGAGCAGGATCGTGGAGTCGGGCAGGATCACGCGCTCGACGGAGGAGTGGGAGATGTCGCGCTCGTGCCACAGCGCGACGTTCTCGAGCGCCGCCTGGGCGTTGCCGCGCAGCACCCGCGCGAGCCCGGAGATCTGCTCGGTCTTGATCGGGTTGCGCTTGTGCGGCATCGCCGAGCTGCCCTTCTGGCCGGCGCGAAAGGGCTCCTGGGCCTCGCGCACCTCGGTGCGCTGCAGGTGGCGGATCTCGGTCGCGAAGCGCTCCAAGCCGGCGCCGGCGAGGGCGATCGCTCCCATCAGCTCGGCGTGGCGGTCGCGGGCGACGACCTGGGTGGAGACGTCCTCGCGCGCGAGCCCCAGCCGCGTAAGCACGCGCGCCTCGAACTCGGGGCTGGTGGCCGCGTAGGTGCCGACGGCGCCCGAGATCGCGCCGACCGTCACCTGGGCGAAGGCGCGCTCCAGGCGCAGGGCGTTGCGGTGGGCCTCGAACGCGAACCCGGCCAGCTTCACGCCGAACGTCGTCGGCTCGGCGTGCACGCCGTGGGTGCGCCCGACGCACAGCGTCCCGACGTGCTCCCGCGCGCGTGTGGCCAGCGCGCCGGCAAGCGCACGGGCGCCCGGAACGATCACCTCGCCGACGGCGCGCAGCTGCAACGCGAGCGCTGTGTCGAGCACGTCCGAGGAGGTCAGGCCGTAGTGAATCCAGCGCCCGGACTCGCCAGCGGAGGCGGCGAGCACGTCCACGAACGCCGCCATGTCGTGGTCGGTCAAGCGCTCGCGCTCGTTGACGGCCGCGACGGTGAACGTGGCGCCGCGAATCGCCCGCAGATCGCTCTCGCCCGGGCCGCGCTCGCCCAGCAGCGTGGGCAACTCCTCGCAGGCGGCGACCTCGACCTGACGCCAACTCTCCATACGCGCCTCGTCCGTCCATAGGGCGCCCAGCTCGGGGCGGGTGTAGCGATCTATCACCTAGTCATTATCCCAATCGGCGCATGCGCCGATTGGCCGGACGGTGCATGCACCGTCCGGTGGAGCCGCACATGTGCGGCTCCAGGGCAGGGCCGCATGCGGCCCTGCCGGCCTTCCCGCATGCGGGAAGGCCCACCTCATCAGCTTTTTCTCTAGTCATGCGGCCTGGCGCGTAGAGCCCATGCGGCCCTACGCGCAGCGCGATCAGGCGCCGAGAATCTGCGCCGCGAGGATCGCCGCGTTGCGCGGGTTGTCGAGGCCCACGCAGGCCACGGGCACCCCCGGGGGCATCTGCACGATCGAGAGGATCGCGTCGAGGCCGCCGGCGGCGGTGAGGCGTCCCGACAGCGGCACGCCGATCACGGGCAGGTCGGTGTGCGCGGCGACCGCGCCGGGCAGCGCGGCGGAGATGC
>Ga0210387_10003632_pt1 | contig 11869 bp, 7 predicted proteins | sample IncBWC7OmetaG_FD_160108 | JGI IMG/M metagenome (GOLD analysis project Ga0210387, IMG submission 160108) | Forest soil microbial communities from Barre Woods Harvard Forest LTER site, Petersham, Massachusetts, United States - Inc-BW-C-7-O ... | reverse complement strand
GGTCTGCAGTCCGGCCGCAACGGGACAGACCCAGTTGCCTGCAGGCTACGGAACGATTACCACTGGTGCGAATAACACTCCGGGAGGCTTGTACACCGCTCCCGCGACCTTGCCGCCAACGAACGGCTTTCTCGTGGTCGCGACCAGCACTATCCAATCTACCGCGTTCGCCAGCACGGTCGTAACCATCAGCTCCGGCATCGGCGTCACGGTGACACCAACCTCGGCTTCTTTGGCCGTAGGCGAGCATCAGCAGTTTCTGGCCAGTGTGAATGGTGGCACGGCGAGCGGTTCGAACGTCACCTGGGAAGTGAACGGCGTCGCGGGCGGATCGACCGCTGACGGATTTATTTGTCCCAGCACGTCATTGCCGGCAAACTGCACCGCCGGCGAATATTTCGCACCGACGGTGGCTCCGTCCGGCGCGATAACAATTACCGCAGTTTCGGCGGCCGACCCTTCCAAGCAAGGCCAGGCTACCGTCACGATAAACGGTGCTGCCGACCCGACGCTGACCTCGATGTCGCCAAACACGGTGGGCGAAGGTTCGGTTCAGCAGGATGTATATTTGTCCGGAACCAACTTTTTGACGACCAGCACGGTTCTGGCGGGAAATCCGCTCGTTCCCGTGCCGACCTTGGTCATCAGCACCGAATTACTGCGGGCCACGATTCCCGCAAATTTGTTGGTTGGCCCCGGTCCTGTGCCCGTTCCAATCGTGGTGCAGACCCAGGATGGGAGCACGTCCAATACTCTGCCTGGGCCGCAGGGTCTAACGGTTGTGCCAACGCAGCCGATTCTACTCGCGACCCTGCCCAACACGGTCACGCCGTCCGGCGCCAGCACCAACCTAAGTTTGATCGGCGGATATTTTTCTCCGAATTCGCCCACCACGACCACTTTCAACGGGCAAACTCTAGCGACCACCTTTAACAGTAGCCGGCAATTGACGGCCAATATCGCCAGCGGCGCGGTACCGGGCCCCGGTCTGTATCCTTTGATTGTGCGCAATGGCGATGTGGTGGCTCCAAATCCGGCGGCGTCCGCTTTGAATATTTCGGTCGAACCCTCTTCCAATTCGATTCCCACTGCGCCGCAATCTTCGTTTGCGGTGGGTACGGCGCCGCAGTCGATCGCGATCGATCAAGGATTGGGTGTAGCCGTTGTGGCGAACAAGGGTTCGAACAATGTCAGTATCATCAATCTCGCGACGAAAACGGCTATTCCCGGCTCGCCGGTTACGGTGGGCACTGCTCCCACCAGCGTCGCGATTGACGATCAGTTGCCCGATCACATCGCGGCCGTAACGAATAGCGCCGACAACACGATTTCGGTCATCAACCTGACCACGCTGGCCGTAACCACTCTGAATTTGCCAAATCCCAATACCGCGCCCAATCCTGCGCCCGTGCCCTGGGCCATCGGCATCAATCCCTTAACGCATCGCGGGCTGGTGGCGATTCAGCAAAGCAACACGGCGGAAATTGTCGATTTCACCGGCGGCGTTCCGTCCTTTGTGCAAAGCGTTGGCGGGACTTTCACCTTGTTCAGCACTGCCACGTTTCCATCGGTCGCGGTGGACCCGCGATTGAACTGGGCCATCGCCACGCCCGGCGGTCAGGGAATCATCAATATCGTCGACCTCGGCCACAATGCCTCAACCAGCGATCCAGCGGTCGATCCTGTCCGTTCGCCGTCAGTCCTCGGCAACGTTACGATTTCTTCCACGATTCAAGGCGTGGCCATAAATTCCGAGACACATCAGGCCCTGTTTGCCGATCCCGACGGGGGAGTCTTGCAGACCGGAGGAATCACGGACAGCCTCTCCACTTTCAGCCTGCTCGACCAGACAGTCAAAACGGTGCTGGCTACCCAAAATGGATCGGCGGTGAATATTTCCGGCTTCGTGGCTTCGGCCGTAAATCCGCTCGACAATATCGGAATTGCGGTCAATGACAACGGCAGCGCCTACGTGATCGATGTGGCGAATGGCATTGTTCTACAAACGCTCACCGGCTTAAATGCGCCACAAGGTGTGGCGATTGATTCGATCACCGATACGGCCTACGTGGCCAACTCCGGCAACAACACAGTTTCGGTGGTTCCGCTGAGCACCTCTACCGTTAACCCGCTGCAAATCGTTGAGTCGAGCCCGGCGACAACTTATGTGCAGACACCGAATGCCGGTTTAACACTTTCCATCGTCGGGGGAGGGTTTACCGCTGGATCCAAGGTGGTTTTGGACGGAACCGCGGTTCCTACCACATTCATTAGCGCCCGGGAGCTCAGCGCCGCAGTCTCGGCCTCGATGCTTTCCAGCGCACGCGGTTACGTTGTATACGTGCAGAACTCCGCATCGGCAATTTCGAACGTCGCACATCTCAACGTCATTCAGCCCGTGACGGTTGGTAACTCCCCGGTTGGAGTAGCGGTGGATAACGTACGCGATCAGGCCGTCGTCACGAATTCCGCCAGCGGAAGCATTTCCGTGGTGAATCTGCTGAATGGAACCGTGATTAACCCGCAGTCTCCCACTTCCTTCGAGACCGGTGCCAGTCCATTTGGCGTCGCGGTTCTTCCGAGATTGGGCCTGGCGTTTGTGGTTAACAACGCATCGAACAACGCGACGGTCTTGGACGAAGCCGGTTCCAACGGAGTATTCAGGCCGTCCATCACCGTACCGCTTTGCACGAGTTGCTTGCTGCCAATCGGAGCTACGATTAACCCGGATACTGCGCTCGCGGTGTTCACCCTGTCCGAAGGCATCACCAATCCCGAAGGTTTCCTCGGTGAGATTTCAATTGCGGATGCAGCCTCGGGTTCGGTTCCAGGTGCCACCACCACGCAGATTGATTATTTGCCGCTTGGGGTAGCGATCGATCCCAGTTTGGCGAGTGATACGACGCAAAGCGTTACGGTAGTGGCGACGGCAGCGGGACTGAACCAAACGACCGGCGCGGGAACCAGCGCGTTGGATTTTCTGTCCTCGGCTGGAACGTTGCTACCTCGTGTCAGCAATCTGGATTTGCCTACCGACGTCACTTTCGACCCGGTCAATCAGGTTTTCCTAGCGACTGATAGTGGCAGCAACAATGTTCTGGTGGTCAATCCGGGATCCAGCGTTCTTTCTTCGATTGCCGCCAGCATCAATCCCACATCGCTCGACTACAATTACAACACCAGCGCGATCGTGACGGCAAATTCCGGAACCGCCACGATTTCGGTTATCGACTATGTGTGTCCGCCAGGGGGCGGTTCAAGTTGTCCGACGCCGCACGTGCAAAGCGTCCTGGCCGCCGGCAGTCTGGTGCCATCTTCGGCCGTGGTGGTCGGTGCCAAGGCGGTGGGAATAGATTTGCGGCTTAACCTGGTTGTCGAGGTGGATCAGGTGAACAACCGGATTTTGCTGATACCGCTTCCGAATTAGTCCGGCGCGTACAGTGGAGCAAAACAACGGCTTCCGGCAGGATTGCATCCAACGGTCATCGCTTTGATTCCGTTGGAATGCACCGAGCGTCAAAAGAAATTGACCGATTTCCTCGGGAAACGCTATAATCTGCGATTTGTTTGATGATTAAATGTTCGACTATCCGACCGTTAAACTGATGAAGGAGTGAGAATGAAGATCCGATTGGCAGTACCAGCCCTGGCGGCAGTTTTGATGGCACCAGCGGCCATGTGGGCTCAGGCCGGTGCCGCTGCGGCCCCATCCGCCAAAATTGGCGTTATTGACGTTCAAGTTGCGATTACCAGCACGGCCGAGGGCAAGCAAGCAGCAGCAGAATTGCAATCGCAGTTCGCGCCACGCCAGACCGAACTGACCAATATGCAGAAACAAATGGAAGATATTCAGACCAGATTGCGAACGGGACAGACCACCCTGAGCGACGATGAAAAGGCCCGACTCGGCCGCGAAGGCGAACAACTCCAGCGCACCTATCAACGCCGGTCGCAGGATGCGCAGGACGATTTCAACGAGGCACAGCGAGAAGTGGTAGATCGCATCGGCCGCCGGATGATCGACGTACTCAACAAATATTCGCGCGACAACGGCTACTCCATCATCCTGGATCGCTCCGGCCAGAGTTCACCCGTGATCTTTGCGGCGAATTCGACCGACGTGACTCAGGAAATCATTCGCCTGTTTGATTCGACTTACCCGGCGAAGGCTGCGGCGACCGCGACGCCGAAATCCACCACTCCGCGTACGCCGGCTCCAGCTAAACCAGCGGCGCCTCAACAGTAGCGAAGCAGAGCCCTGCGGGAATTTAGCAGGGTCGCAGCTCGCGTGTTCTTGGGCCTTCGGTCGACTTCCGAAGGCCCTTTTTTTACAGTCATTTAGAATGAAGCTTGGGCCGCTCTTGCGTTTTTTGGGCTGAGAAATTATACTGTGGTGCTTCCAGACAGGTCGCAAGAGCTAGTGGGCGCGAGCCCACTTTTTTGTTGGAGGCGACATTTTTGGCGGCAATGCCGCTGGGGCCCGTCCGCGAGGTTCGCCGCACGCGGCTAACTGTCGCGCTTGGAATAGAATGGAACTCGGCAAGATTCGAGAGGCAGCGCAGCGCGTGGCGGAGTCGCTCGGCCTCGACGTTTTCGACGTAGAGTGGAAGATAGGCAAGCAGCGTTTGCTGCGCGTCTATATCGACCGGCTTCCCGGCCCGCAGAATCTGGATGACCGTGGTGTCAGTCATAACGACTGCCAGCAGGTCAGCGAACAGTTGAGCGTAATCCTGGACGTTGAGGAATTGGTGCCGGGTCCAGCTTATACGCTGGAAGTCAGTTCACCGGGTCTTGACCGGAAGTTAATCAAGCCGGCGGATTATGAACGCTTTGTTGGACGTCTGGCGAAAATTTGGCTGGCTGAGCCGGTCAACAACCAAGCGTATTTGGAAGGACGCCTGGCGGGTTTTGCGGATGGCGTGGTGAAAGTGACGCAGCGCAACAAGGGCCAGGAAAAGCAGTTTGAGATCCCGTATGTCGGGATCAAGAAGGCGAACTTAGTTGTCGAACTGTAGCGCGGACCAGGTGGGCGGGCAGTCGTTTTCCAGGCATTCATACTTTTATCGAATTTTGTACGGGAGAAACTCAAATGGCGAGTCAGCTGTACCAGCAGATCGAGCTGATCAGCCGGGAAAAGCACATTGAACCCGAGATCATCGTCGCAGCCATTGAAGATGCGATGGTGGTGGCGGCGCGGAAATTCTATCGCACCGAAGAAGAGCTCCGCTCGAAGTTCAATCCGGATACCGGCCAGGTTGACGTCTATTCAGTGCATACCGTAGTCGACGAAGTGGTCGACCCCATACGCGAAATCTCCCTGAACGACGCGCGCAAACGTATGCCCGAAATTGAAATTGGCGGCGAAATCACCCAGGATAAGCCGACGGATGTGCTGGGCCGCATTGCGGCGCAAACCGCGAAGCAAGTGATTCTGCAGAAAGTTCGCGAGGCCGAGCGCGACACCATCTACAACGAATTTCACACGCGGGTCGGCGAACTGATCAACAGCGTGGTGAAGCGCATGGAAGGTCCGGACATCATCGTCGATATGGGACGCACTGAAGCGCGCTTGCCCAAGCGTGAGCAGTCCCGCCTGGAGGCCTACAACGTGGGCGACCGCTTGCGCGTGACGATCCGCGCCGTAGAGCGCGCCGCAAAAGGCCCGCAGGTGGTGGTTTCTCGCGCCGATCCGGCCCTGGTACAGCGTTTGTTTGAAATGGAAGTTCCCGAAATTTATGACGGCACGGTGCAGATCCGCGCAGTGGCGCGCGAAGCGGGTGAGCGCACCAAGATCGCCGTCGAGAGCCGGGACAAGGATGTGGATCCGGTCGGCGCTTGCGTGGGCATGAAAGGCATGCGCGTGCAATCGATCATCCGCGAATTGCGCGGCGAAAAAATCGACATCATTCCTTTCAACGAGGAAACGGTGGCGTTCGCCCAGAAGGCGCTCAGTCCGGCAAAAGTAACTCGCGTGCAGATTGTCGACCCGGAAGAAAAGCGGCTCGAAGTGATTGTCGAAGATACCCAATTGTCGCTGGCCATCGGCAAGAAAGGCCAGAACGTCCGGCTGGCCAGCAAGTTGATCGGGTGGAACATCGACATCAAGAGTGAAGAAGAAAAGCGTGTCGAGATCGAAGCACAGATGGCCGCCCTGACCGCTCCCGGCACAGCGCTGACCGAACTGGCAGGCGTCGGCCCCAAGACCATCGAAAAACTCGAGGCGGCGGGCGTAACGTCGATCGAGAAACTCGCGGACATGACGCCGGAGCAATTGGTTGAAATTCCCGGCATCGGCGAGAAAATGGTGGAGAAAATTCACCAATCGGTAGCCGCGTATTTTGAAGCGCTGGAAACAGCCGCTACCAGCGGGACCACCACCGCCGAGGACCTGAACGAAGGCGGCGCGCCCGATACCGGCACGGTGGGAACCGAAGCAGCCTTGCTTGATGAAGCTACTGAAGAGGCCGAGAGCGAAGTGGCGGCAAGCGGCGAGCACCAAGCCGCCGCTGACGCGATCCCCGACCAGGCATCGGTGCAAACGGAAGCTGCAGCGCTCGATGAAGCTACAGCCGAAGCTACCGAAGAAGTGCGGGAAGAAGAGATCGGCGATTCAGTGGAAGGCGCGGAAAAGCCGTAGGAAATCCCGGAAATTTTCGCGGGTAGCATACAAGCCGTACCGAGGAACGAAGTCACAGTTAAGACAAGAGGCGAATGGCAGATTCCAATCAAGTCCGGATTAATGAACTGGCTAGGGAACTCGAGATCAAGGCGAAAGTCCTGATCGAGTATCTTCCCGAGGCCGGCGTCACCGAAAAGAAGACGCACTCGAGCTCGATCGATCTCGTGCATGCCGAACGTGTGCGCAAGCACTTCCGTGATCTGGCGGCGGCTGAAGAAGCGGCCGAAGCCGAAAAAAACGCCAAGACCACCGCGGCCAAGAAGCCGGCGCCGAAACCGACATCCGTTCCGGCCGCCGCGCCGGTAACGTCCGCGCCCGCAGCGGCGAAGCCCGCCGCGCCCATTTCGACTGCTGCGCCGGCCACTGCAGTGCGACCAGGAGTCGCTCCGTCTACGGGAGCCGCGCCACCAACCGCGCGCCCAACCGTGCCGGCGCGTCCAGTCGCGCCCGGTGCTTCCGCCGCCTCTCATGCCCCCGTTGCCGCTCCGCCCGTTGGCACGCCGCCGCGGCCGGCTGCAGCGGCTCCTGCGGGCTCATCTGCTACGACTCAGACATCCCGGCCCACTGGTCCGCTCAGCACATCTATGCCGCGATCGGGTCAGCCCTTGCGTCCCTCGACGCCCGGCGCTCCGCGCCCAACTGGCTCAGTTCCTTCTACACAACGATACCCGCCCGCTACACCTCGGCCCTCTGGCCCAGGCCAGCGTCCTGGTGCCCCTCAGGGCATGCGCCCGGCGGGAGCGCCCCAATCCTATCGCCCTGCAGGCGCGCCCCAGGGTCGTCCCGGTGGCGCACCCGGTCAAGGCGGCAGGCCAGGCGGCCCGCCATCCCGTTTTCCGCAGCGCCCAGGCGCTAGCGGTCCCGGCGGTCGTGACAACAAAGCTCCTGTGGGCGGTCAACGTCCAGGTGCGGGTGTTCCCAAGGCCGAACCCGGAAAACCGCTCTATGCCCGAAAACCCGCGGCCCGCGGCGGGCGGCCTCTCATCGAGAAGCGTTACGCCGAAGGAGAACGCAAGCTTCACCCGGTGCGTCCGCGTTCCGGTGCCGGTCCAGGTGGCCGTGCCACGGCGGTTCAACCCGTAGAAGCGGTAAAGCGTGAGCCGCGTGAGGTGACCGTTACCGAAGGAATTACCGTACGTGAACTCGCTGAGAAGCTCGACGTTCGCGCCAAGGAATTACTGAAGACCTTGCTCGACCGCGGCATTTTCGCGAGCATCAATCAGGCGCTCGATGTGGCGACGGCGACCAGCCTGGCTGAGGCGTTCAGTGGCATCGTGAAAGTTGTCTCGTTCGAAGAACAGATCGTCGAAGAAGAGAAAGTCAAAGAAACGCGGACCGGTAATGAAGTGCCGCGCGCTCCGGTGGTCACCGTCATGGGTCACGTCGATCACGGCAAAACCAGCCTGCTCGACGCGATTCGTTCGGAAGATGTGGCGGGCGGCGAAGCCGGCGGCATCACCCAGCACATTGGCGCCTACGAAGCTCACACCCACGGCAAGCGAATCGTCTTCATCGATACTCCGGGTCACGAAGCGTTCACCCGCATGCGCGCGCGCGGCGCGAAAGTTACGGACATCGTGGTGCTGGTGGTCGGCGCCGATGACGGCGTCATGCCCCAAACCGAGGAAGCCATTTCGCACGCTCGCGCTGCCAACGTGCCCATCATTGTGGCCATCAACAAAATCGATAAAGGCGACGCGCAGCCCGAACGCGTGAAACGCCAGCTCAGCGACAAAGGCTTGATGCCTGAGGAATGGGGCGGCGACACGGTGATGGTCGAAGTTTCCGCCAAAGCCAAGAAAAATATCGACAAGCTACTGGAGATGATTCTGCTGGTCGGCGATTTGCGCGAGTTGAAAGCCGATCCTGGAATTCCAGCCAGCGGTACCGTGCTCGAATCGCGCGTAGATAAAGGCCGCGGACCGGTAGCTACCGTGTTGGTGCAGAACGGCACGCTGCATGTCGGTGACGTTTTCATTGTCGGCGCGGTTTACGGCAAAGTCCGCGCGATGTTTGACGACCACGGTGCTGCCATCAAGCAGGCTGGTCCGGCGACGCCCGTCGAAGTCCTCGGACTGCAAGGCGTGCCCGACGCTGGTGACCAGTTCCAAGTCGCGGACGAGGCCAAGGCCCGGCACATCGTCGAATACCGTCAGGGCAAACAGCGTGACGCTTCGCTCGCCAAGTCAGCCAGCGGTCGCCTGACTCTGGATCAGTTGCATGAGCAATTGCGCGCCGGCGAAGTCAAAGAGCTCCCCGTCGTCGTCAAAGCTGACGTGCAAGGTTCCGTCGAAGTTCTCAATGAAATGCTGCCGCGGCTTTCGACCGATCTGGTCAAATTGAAAGTGCTGCACGCTAGCGTCGGCGCCGTCAACGAATCGGACGTTCTATTGGCTTCCACGTCGGGCGCGGTCATTGTGGCCTTCAACGTGAAGCCGGAACGCAAAGCCGCCGATCTGGCGCAGCGCGAAAACGTCGACATTCGCCAGTACACCATCATTTACGAATTGCTCGATGAGTTGACCAAGGCCATGCAGGGCTTGCTCTCGCCGATCATCAAAGAACACCATCTCGGGCGTGCGCAGGTTCGCGATACGTTCCGGGTCAAGGGTGTGGGCACCATTGCCGGTTGCTCGGTGCTGGAAGGCATCATGAAACGCGACGCGGAAGTGCGCGTAATTCGCGAAGCCGCGGTGGTTTTCACCGGCAAGATCAATTCGCTGAAACGCTTCAAGGAAGACGTAAAAGAAGTTCGGACCGGTTTTGAGTGCGGCATAGGCATCGCGAATTTTGCCGACGTGAAGGTCGGCGATCTGCTCGAATGTTTCTCGATCGAGAAGAGCGCGGCGCCCGATATGGGTGCGCCGTCAATCCGGCCGCCACGGCCTCCGGAACGACCTGAGGCTCCGCGAGGTTAATTTGCGCTTCGCCCCGGCCGGCATGTAGGGAAGTGGCGTGATTTTTGGCGTTTGATTTCTTGGGCTCGCGTCGCGAATTGCAGCGCTCGCGTTGTTGAACGGAAATGCCAATAGGCCTGCTCACCCTCGAAATACACATCCTTGATGCGCAGTCTCTCAAAGACAAGCGACAGGTGCTCCGCAGTCTGAAAGACCGTCTGCGCGCCCACTTCAACGTGGCGGTCGCGGAGCTGGCCCACCAGGAAACCTGGCAACGTTCCCGCGTCGGTGTGGTTTCGATATCGGGCGATTCGGGCCACCTGGAAAAATCGTTGGCGGATATCGCCGCGGAATCCGAACGCGTGCTGGGCCGCGATCTGGTCTCGCAGCAAATTGATTACTACGAAGACGGGGAAGAAACATGAAGTCTCAAGCTCACCACGCCGGCCACCGCACCGAACGTCTCGCGGAAGAAATTCGCAATGAAGTCAGCTTGATGTTGGCTGGCGAACTGAAAGATCCGCGTCTCGCGGCGCCGGTGATGGTGACGGAAGTCCGCCTGGGCGCGGGGATGCGCACCGTCCGGGTGTTCGTAAGTCTCATTGGTGATGAAGCGGAACGCGCCACCACTCTGGCCGGATTGCAAGCCGCAACGGGTTTTGTGCGCCACGAATTGGTGGACCGCCTTCATTTGCGCCGCGCCCCGGATGTGATTTTTATGCTCGACCAGACGGAAGAAATTGGAAATCGCATCGAAAGCCTTTTGCAGAAGGCAAAAACTCCGGAGGCGTTGTAGACTCCGCGGCGGCATTCTAGCTATTCCGCCGCTGGTGCAGCGCCGCCCGCTTACCGCCGCTGAGATCCCGAATCCTTTATGCCTCGTCCACCGAAACCACCGCCCTTTGACGGGCTCATCGTGGTGAACAAACCGTCCGGGAAAACTTCGCACGATGTAGTCGAATCTGTGCGGCGTATTGTGGGTTTTCGCGGCATCGGCCACCTCGGGACGCTCGACCCTTTGGCCACGGGTGTATTAGTTCTGGCCCTGGGGCGCGCCACGCGTCTCGCGCGTTTCTATTCCGGCCGCCGCAAACGGTATAGCTGCGCCATCCGCTTCGGATTTGAGACCGACACTTACGACGCCGATGGCGAAGCGCTGAGCGCCGATTCCGCGCCCGTCTTGAAAGCTGACGAAATCGAAGTTTATTCGCGGCAATTTGTGGGCAAAATTCAACAGGTTCCCCCCGCTTATTCCGCCAAGAAAATTCGCGGCCGTTCGGCGCATCATCTGGCGCGAAAGAATAAACCGGTGAATCTCGAGCCGGCCGATGTGGAAGTTTTCGAATTTAAATTAACGGGAGTGGAAGGTTCCACCGCGCGTTTTGATGTGGAGTGCGGCGCCGGGACCTACATTCGTTCGCTGGCACTCGACCTCGGCAGGCTGCACGGCGCTGGGGCGCACCTGACGGAGATTACCCGCACCGCAGTGGGCGAGTTCACCCTGGATCAAGCAGTGACTCTCGAAGATCTGGATCGCGACGCCGGAGCGGGGAAGCTACAGGACCACGTGTTGCGTATGGAAAACGTGCTGCCCGATCTTCCCAGCGCCACCGTATTGCCGATCGTCGAGCGGCGCATTCGCCACGGAGCGAAATTCAACCTCTCGCTGGCCCAGATTCAACCAGGCCGCGCGACTCCGGCGCAAGGCGCTACCTCGGAACTCGATTCGGGCGACTGGAAACCGGCGCGGCTGCGCGTGTTCAGCCAGCAAGGCCAATTGATTGCGATTGCCGAACCCGTGGTGCCGCGCACCTACCAACCGATTTTGGTTTTGGAAGCGATACCCTAGCCCAGCACACCAATTTAACGAATGGACCTTCCGAAGTGAATTCTCCGGCGTCAGTTTAATCGGGTGGGTTCACGGCCGGGGTATTGTCCGGCTGCGGCTGCGGCTGCGGTTGTGGCTGCGGCGCCTGCTGAGCGGGCTCCGGAGCGGGTGGAGGCTGCGGCGGTGGCGCCTGTTCCGGCTGTGGTTGCGGTTGCGGCGCAAAACCGCGTCGCTCCTGAATTGTCGGACCGGCAGAGCCGAACCCCTGGATTTGTCCGCGTCCGGCGTAGATCACGTGCTCTTTGTGCGGCGAGAATTCCACCAGCCGAGGGGTGATCATAATCAGCAACTGCGTATATTGGGTTTGGGTTGTCGTCGCCGCACCGAGGACCGGAATCTCATTCAGCCCCGGCTCCCCGTTTTCCGAAGTAGTCGTTTGGGGAGCAGTGTATCCGGCAACCACGG
>Ga0210387_10003630_pt1 | contig 11871 bp, 8 predicted proteins | sample IncBWC7OmetaG_FD_160108 | JGI IMG/M metagenome (GOLD analysis project Ga0210387, IMG submission 160108) | Forest soil microbial communities from Barre Woods Harvard Forest LTER site, Petersham, Massachusetts, United States - Inc-BW-C-7-O ... | reverse complement strand
CAAAATGCGCCGCCTCGACGCCACCACAGGAAAACTCTCACCGCAAGACACCAAGCTCTACTCACTAGCCAGCCGCGAACGACCCGAAAATCCCCCGCCCGCTCCGCCAGGTTTGCCCGCAGATTGGCAAGCGGTCGAAGCCCCCTTCATAGTCCATCACGGTGCTTATTATTACCTGTTCGTCTCCTTCGACCTCTGCTGCCGCGGAGTAAAAAGCGACTACCGCACCATGGTCGGCCGCTCCCGCGAAGTAACTGGCCCCTACGTGGACGCCGATGGAAAGCCGATGCTCCACGGCGGAGGCACCACCCTCCTAACAGGCAACGCCCGCTGGCTCGGCCCAGGCGGCGAATCAATCCTCCAGCAGCCGGCTGGCGACATAATCGTCTTCCACGCCTACGACGCCAAATCCGGCCATCCGTTCCTGCAAATCTCAACAATCGATTGGTGTAGCGGCTGGCCCCGCGCCGCCTTAGAAGGAGATCCGTCCACGGCAAAATGATGAGGCACCTACGGAAACAAAAACGCCCATCCTTCCCGGGAGGAGCTGCGGGAAGGATGGGCTCGTGCTGCGTACTTCTTGAGTCTTTCAGTTACGACTGCGGATTATCGATGTCCGCCGCCGTGACCGCCGCCGCTGTGTCCGCCACCACCAGCGTGGAAGCCGCCACCGCCGCGAACTGCGCCGCCGCGGACTGCTACGTGCGAAGCACCGCCGTGGAAGCCGCCGACTGCGCCGCGTCCTGCGAACCCGCGACCGTCAAAGCCACGACCGCGACCGTCGAACCCGCGCCCGAATCCACGTCCACCGAATCCACCGTGGAACCACGGGCCAGCTCCGATGAAGATGCCACCGGAGAAGTAGCTAGGACCGTAGTAGCCGTACGGCGCGCAGGCATACGGGTAATACCCATAGTATCCGTAAGCGCAGACAGGAGCCGGGCCGACATAGCCCGGACCAATGCCCACGCCGATTGCGACGCGCTGAGCATTGGCGTTAGGCGCTAGCGCCAACGCGGTTCCAAGTACCGCAAAGATCATTAGATATTTCACGAGGTGTTTCATATTTGGGCCCCTTCTGAGCCCGTAAAGCCTTTAAATCTATAACTCCTTTGGTTCAGCCGCCTTCCGGATGCTTTCGGTGGCGACTGATAGTGAAACACTGTTGGCAGGGGAAAGTTGCGGTGAGGGCGAAGAGCAGGCAAAACGCGGAGGCTGCGGGGGTTAGCACCGCGCGTTGACGAGGCGCGCGAGGGCTTGCTACTCTGAGTCCCCGGAATCGGCGCTGCATCAAATTGTGGATACCGAAAAAATAGCGGTAGGAAATACCGAGCTTACGGAGGAACACGCATGGCAACACCAGCCAGGCCCAGGGTTTTCAAGAACTTCATTAATGGCGAGTGGGTAGAGGCGCGCAGCGGCAAGGCCATCGAAAATCGCAACCCGGCGAACACCGGGGAATTGGTCGGCATGTTCCCTGCGTCCACGGAAGAGGATGTAAATCTCGCAATTGACGCCGCCAAAGGCGCTTACGATAAATGGCGGCTGACGCCCGCGCCGAAGCGCGCAGAGATTTTATATCGCGCGGCGGAAATTTTGATCGAGCGCAAAGAGGATTATTCGCGCGACATGACGCGCGAGATGGGCAAGGTGCTGGCGGAAACGCGCGGCGATGTGCAGGAAGCGATTGATATGACCTACCTGATGGCCGGGGAGGGAAGGCGGCAGTTTGGGCAAACGACGCCGTCGGAGCTGCCGAACAAATTCGCGATGTCCGTGCGCACTCCTGTGGGTGTGGCTGGATTGATCTGTCCTTGGAATTTTCCGATGGCGATTCCATCGTGGAAAGCGATGCCAGCGCTGGTGACGGGAAATACAGTAGTGATCAAGCCGGCGGAAGACACGCCGTTATCTACTTACAATTTAATGCAGGTGCTGAGCGAGGCTGGGTTGCCGCGCGGAGTGATGAACGTGGTTTTCGGCGACGGTCCCGAAGCTGGCGCGCCACTTCTCAATCATAAAGACGTGGGGCTCGTGAGTTTTACCGGCTCGACGGATGTGGGGCGCATTGTTAGCACGGCTTGTGCGCCATCGTTCAAGAAATGCCATCTGGAAATGGGCGGCAAGAACATCATTATTGTGATGGACGATGCGAATCTGGATCTGGCGGTGGATGGCGCGGTTTGGGGCGGGTTCGGGACCAGCGGCCAGCGTTGCACGGCGGCGAGCCGCGTGGCGGTGCACAAAAAAGTGTACGGCGAATTCGTGGAGAAATTCGTAGCGCGGGTCAAAGCGCTGAAAGTTGGCGACGGCCTGGATCCTTCGACGGATATGGGCCCGTGCATCAACGAGCAGCAGTTGAACACGGTGATGAAGTACGTGCAAATCGGCAAGGACGAGACTGCGAAGCTCGCAACCGGCGGGAATAGGCTGGAAAGTGGCGCGTGGGGACGCGGTTGGTTCCACGAACCCACCGTATTTACGGATTGCGCTCCGAAGATGCGCATTGCTCAGGAAGAAATTTTTGGGCCGGTGGTGGCGGTGATTCCGTTTGAAGATTTCGACGAAGCGCTGGACATCGCCAATGGTGTGAATTACGGATTGTCTGCGGCGATTTACACGCGGAACGTCAATAACGCGTTTAGGGCGCAGCGTGATTTGCAGACCGGGATCGTTTACGTGAACGCGCCGACGATTGGCGCGGAAACGCATTTGCCGTTTGGCGGGATCAAGAATACGGGCAACGGTCATCGCGAATCGGGTGAGGCAGCGCTGGATTTTTATTCGGAGTGGAAGACGGTTTACATTGATTACTCCGACCGGCTGCAGCGCGCGCAGATTGATAATGCCTAAACGGCGTAAGCGGGAAAAAACAGCGGCGGTCTAAAGACCGCCGCTACACTTTCAGGCCGATCAGGCGCATGAGTTCCAGGGCGTTGCTTTTGGCTACCACGCCGTCGCGAAGCTTGTGGTCGAAGCGCATTTTTCCTTCCTCGACGTAATCCTGAAAATGGACGTTGCGTATGGCGCCGGGCAATACTTGCGCGGTGTCAGTTAACGCGAGATCGTGCGTTGTCACAATTCCTAGCGCGCCGCGTTCGAGCAGGGCGCGGAGCAGTCCATCGGCTCCGATGCGGCGGTCGTGCGAGTTCGTTCCTTCCAGCAGCTCATCAAAGAGAAACAGAACGCGCTGGGAATTTTCCGTCAGCTCGAAGACATCGCGGATGCGCAGGATTTCGGTATAGAAACTCGAGCGATGTTCTTGCAGGGAATCTACGCGCCGAATGCTGGTGCCTAGCAGGATGGGCGTCATGCGGAGAGATTTGCCGCGAATCGGCGCGCCTGCGAGGGCCAGCACCGCGTTGATTCCAGCGGTGCGCAGATATGTGCTTTTGCCGGACATGTTCGAGCCGCTGACGAGCAGCACGCGGGTTTGCGCATCGAGCTGCACGTTATTGCGCACGCACTCGGCTGATGGAATTAGCGGGTGGCCGAGCTCTTCGCCGAGGAAAATCGCAGGTTCGTTGGGAAGCGCCGCCGCAAATTCCGGGAAGGGATCATCGGGATGTTCGTACGAATAGCTGGCGAGCGAAAGCAGCGCTTCCATCTCCGCGGCGACATCGGCCCAGGCGCGCAATTTGCCGCCATAGCGTTTGCGCCAGGCTTCCGCGGCGAAGGCGCATTGCACGGTGTAGAGCATGGGCAGTTCGAGCAGACGGCCGAGCAGATCTTCGCGCGCGTCAATCCAATAAACGATGTTCGCTAGTTGGCGCACGGATCGAGAAGCAGACTGGCTGCCACTTTTTAATTCGGTGGCAAGGGCTTGCAGGCGCGGCGATGCGAACGGCTCGCGTTCGAGGCGGCGCAAAATGTCCGCGAAGAGGCCCAAGCCTTCGGCATTACACGCGAGACTCGAGACCACTTTTTCGGCGCGATCGCGCAGCCAGAGCAGAAGGAGGACTTCGAGCGCCAGAACGCCTGCCAACGGCCAGAGTCTGAAAGTTGCCAACAAATAAATAATGGCGGCCGCGGCACAAACTGCCAGCAGCGCGGCGACGATGCGCCACGGACCTGCGGGAAGTTGTGGCGGAGTTTCGGCCCAGTTTTCTAGCGAGCGCGGATCGAGGCGCACTTTGAGATCCTCGCCGAGGAGAGCGAGTTCTTCGCGCAAATCGAGTTTGTCCCGTAGTTCGATGATGACTTTGTGCCTTTCGTGGATGGCCGGCACTGGGGACGCGGCGGTGAGCCATTGCGCCAGGCGTTCTTCGCCCATCGGCAGGAGAGCGGTGGAAAGCAGCTCGAAGAGGCAGCCGGTGCCGAAGACGTCGAGATCATCGGCGTACACGTGCTTGGTATTGCGGAAGCGTTCACCGGATGCGCCGGTGCCGGACCAGCGGTCTTCCAGGCGCGCGAGGCCGCGTTGATAGAAGGCGACGGCGCTGCGCGCGTGGGCGAGAGAGCGCAGCGCAAATTCGTGCGCGAGCGACAGGCAGACGTAGATCGCGATCGGAAGAGCGAGCCAGTACGTGGAAATTACTTCGTCTTTGAGCGCGAGCCATAGGAGAGCGATTGCGAGCATGACCGTAGCGAGCTTGGCGTTTCCGAAGCGTTTGTGGAGAGCGTCTTTGGCGGCGACCGTTACCTGGCGGGATGCGAGGCGTTGTGAATATTCGGCGTGTGGTTGGGGCAACGACTGTCTCCTGTGACGCAGTTAGTTTACTACTCGATTGGGTGTAAATTGACCCGGTGAGTGCGGAGGGTTCGTGGCGTGTTCGCGAAGAGCGGATCCCTACGCTGCGTCACGCGCCCGCCGAAGTGCGGCGGGAGAGATCCTTCGGCCGGCTTGAAGCAAAGGCGCCGGCCTCAGGATGACGATGCTCGTCGCATCGTCAGAAAAAGCGCGGGACTGCGGTCGGCATGACAGCCCTTGCGACAACTCACAGCCCGATTCGGATGGGCGCGCGCCTACTGTTGCGGTGCAGGGGCGGCGACTGGCAAGTACATTGGTTCTGGTGCGGGGGACCAGGCTGGTGCAGGGACTTGGTTGGCCTGGTAATTGCGATACCAGATAGCTTCGCTGGCTCGTTGCCAGAGCCGTGTGCCGATCCAGGTGAGGATCAACAGCTGGCTTATCAGAAATGCGGCGACGACCGATTGCGGATTCAGGCTGTGCATCCAGATGTACAGACCGAGGGCGAAGAGCAGCCACTCGATGATGCTGACACGGAGATAAATCCAGAGCAGCGAGAAAAAATTGCGGCGGAAGAGTGTGAAGGCGCGGCGGAGTGCGCGATGCATTTTCTTTTCGTCGTCGGCTACGGCGATGACTTGGGCCATATCAAACCACACGCGCACGATGATCAGGAGCAGAAGGATAATGACGGAGGCGGCTTCGGCGAAATGGTCGCCGGGGTAGGGGGAAATGGTTTGGTCCTGGATGTGGGTGTACATCGCGTTGGTAGCGGCCGCGAGGCCCGCGATAGGGAGCAGCACGATGACGAGATAGATCAGCAGGCGGAAAAAGCGCCAGAAGTGGTGGCCGGCGGCTTCGAAGAACGCTGTGGTGGTGGGTTTTTCGCCGAGGATGTAGGGGGCGAGGATGCCGCCCGTCGCGAAAAGCATGAATATCACGAAGAGAATCGAAAAATGAACGATGGTGTGGCCTTGAATTTCGAGCGGCGAGTCTGGCAATTGCTGCAGGGTGGTGAGTGAGGAGACGTCGAATCCTTTTACGAGGCGTTCGGCGGCGACGCTGTTATTCAGAAGGAACGACGCGCGCTCGGTCATTTCTTGTGTCGAGTAGAATCCGAAAATCAGGCAGACGGCGAAAAGCCACCAGACTAGGCGTTGCCATTTCCACACCAGTCCGGCGCCTGAAAAAAATGTGCCGCGGTTTGATTCGGCCATTCGCTTTTCTCCCTCGAGTCCGTTAGGTGAGCCAGGCCAGCAATTCGGAAAGCCATTCGCTGGCGAAGACCCAGATGTTTCTTAGCTTGTGGGCCGCGCGCGGATTTGCGTCTTCGATGTGGCTGTTGTTGAAATAATCGCGGTCCATGGTGATTTGATTGTGCGCGTCAATTTGTGCGGATTCGATTTTGGCTTTGCGATCGTATTGATAGCGCACCCAGCGATCCTGGCCGTCCCAGTGCTCGGAGGCGGTGGAACCGTCGTCGAATTTAACTTCGATGTCCACGGGGAATTGGAAATCGCCCTTGCGAACTACGGTCACGTAGGTGCGGTACACCTCATCCTTGTCATTTTTCTTCGAGCCGTGAGCTGGAGTGTCCCACCATTTCAGCGGATCGGAATGGGCGTCGGCTAGCGAATAATCCAGGACTTGCGTGCCGTAAACTGCTTGATTGAAGTACCAGCGCAGGTCTTTACCGGAAACTTCCTCGATGGTCTTCAGAAAATCTTCGCCGGTGGGATGCGTGAAACGATAGCGCATAAAATAGGTGTGCAGGGCCTGGCGCAGCGTGTCTTCGCCGATTACTTTTTCCAGCGTGAGCAGCATGGTCGCCGTCTTGCTGTAGGTGATGCCGCCGTAGGAATTGTTACCGTAGAACTTCCAGGCGAAGCGGGAGATCGGGTCTTTGTCCGGGTCGGCGAGATAGCCGATCTGCTGCAAGCCGGACTCGCCCATTTGGGCGAACGGAAAATTCAGCACAGAAGTATTTTTGCCGTAGAGCGCGTCCATCACTTTCACTTCGGTGTAGCTGTTGATGCCTTCGTCGAGCCAGGCTTCTTCGAATTCGTTGGTGGCGACCATGCCGTACCAATATTGGTGGCCGAATTCGTGTTCGGTGACAATTTCCGGAGCTAGCACGCCCCGAGGCATGTGCACGCCGGTGCCCAGAGTGATCAGCGTGGGATATTCCATTCCGCCCGCATCGGCGCCGCCGTGCGGAGGGTCAACCATGGTGAGGCGGTCGTAGGGATAAGGGCCGTACCATTCGTCGAAGAGGCGCAGAGAGCCTTTTGCGGCGGTCAGGTAGCGTTGCGTTGAAGATTCGTGGCCGGGTGACATCAGTAAATGAATTCTTACTGGGCCTTGGCTACCGGTCCAGGAATCTTCGACGACCGTGAAACTGGGGCTGGCGGTCCAGGAAAAATCATGGACGTCTTCGGAATGATAGGTGAGCGTTTTGGTGCCGTCTGAATTACTTGCGGTGGACACTAGGTCGCCGCCCGCTCCGACGATTTCATTTCGCGGCACGGTGATTTTTACGTCGAAGGTGCCGAAATCGGCGAAGAATTCTGTGTTGGCGTGAAATTGGTGGCAGTTCCAGGCGTTTTTCCACCAGACGCCGACCTTCGGGAACCATTGGCCGACCATGTCGAAGTCATGAGCGTAGCCGGTGCGTTCGACGACTTTGGGTAGCACGTCGTGGAAGGCGATGTGGAATTCGACGGAGGCGCCAGGAGCGATTGGTTTCGGCAGAGTGATTTGCGCGACGGTGTGGTCGTCGGTGTTTTTATCGTCGGGCTGGATGAATTCTATTTTGTTGGTTAGATCGCCGGCGCCTTCGACTTCGAGCTTGTCTATGGTGATGGAGCCGAAATGTTTCGGGTCCCAGTCGGAGTCTGGGCCACTGCCGCGCGTGCCGCCGCGGCGGACTTCGGTCATGAAAGTGGCTTGGGGCTGGAAGGCGTTTAGGTAGAGATGGAAAGGGAAAGTCTGCTGCGGTTGTCCAGTGAGATTTTTATAAGTGAGTGATTCGCTGGCGGCGATGGTGTGTTTGGTGGGATCGAGCTTGGCTTCGATTTGGTAGGCGACGACGCGGGTGGAGAGCGTTTTCTTGTTGGTGTCCGCTGACTCGGTGTCGGCCTTGGCTTTCGGTTGCTGCGTGGTCGCTTGCGAAAAAATGGGGCCGGCAAAGAACGCCAGGGCTGCGGCGAGTGCAAACACTTTCGTCAATTGCATCCATCCTCCCACACGTGAAGCGCTTTTAGGGGCACGCACCAGGGGCAACAGAGCGTACACGATATGATACGAGGGGAGGGACGCGCAAGTTTCGTTTCGTGAAGAATCATTGTTTCGTCGGGATGTGCGTGTTGCGCGACTGAGTTTTGGGGTCAAGTTGACGGCCTGCGGCGCAGCGACTACACTAAAATCAGGGTGGTAGTGTAGCGGCGCGGGCCGGCGAATGTGTTGCTGGCTCGTTGTCGACGGAAGGTCATGAGTCCAACGGTGTTACAACAGAAACGCCACCAGCAGATTTTGACGGACGTGGTGCGCGCGTACATTGAGACGGGCGAGCCGGTTTCTTCGCGGAGCATTGTACACCGGCATATCGAGCCGCTGAGTTCGGCCACCGTGCGCAACGTAATGGCGGATCTGGAGGATGCGGGCTTGCTGTTCCAGCCGCACACTTCGGCGGGGCGGGTGCCGACTGCGGCGGCTTATCGGTTTTTTGTCGAGCAGGTAGCGGCGCAGGCTACGGCTAGTCCAGCGGATTTGTTGTGGATTCGGCGCGAATTGGCGGCGGCGCAGACTCCGGAGGCGGTGATGGAGCGCGCGAGCCACGTGCTGGCGGCAGTGTCGCGCGGGCTGGGAATTTTTATCGCGCCACCGCTGGCGCGCAGCGTGGTGGAGCATTTGCGTTTTCTGCTGCTGCCGGATGGGCGCGTGCTGGTGATTCTGGTTTCGGGCGGGGGAGTGACGCGCGACAAATTGATTCGGCCGGAGCGGCCGTTCAAGCAGGAAGAACTGGATCGCACGTCGGAATATTTGAACCGGCACTACATTGGCTGGACGCTGGAGGCGATGCGCGCGGATTTGCGGAAACAATTGGAGCAGGACCGCGAGCAGTACGGGCAACTGGCGGGCACAGCGTTGATTTTGTGCGACCCGAGCATTTTGGGGGACGTGGCGGACCGCAAGATTTATGTGGATGGCGCGGCGCAGATTGCTTCTTCGCCGGATTTCACGAATCCGGAGCAATTGCGGGAATTGCTGGAGGCCATTGAAGAGAAGGATCGCTTGATTGCGCTGTTGAGCGGGTGCATTGAGGCGCCGGAACCGGTGCACGTGGAGTTGGGGTTGGACAAGATTTCGAACGCGGGAAAACATCTTGCCATCGTTTCCGCTTCGTATTCATCTAAGGATCAGGTGCAGGGAACGCTGGGAATTCTGGCGCCGATGCGTATGCACTACGAGCGGGTGATTACGGCGGTGGCGTTCATGGCGCAATTTTTTTCTGAAGAGCAAGAGGGGGGTTGATTTCTTTGGCGGCACACAAACAACACAAGGACAAGGATTTTGCCGAGGGCGGATTTGCGGCTGCGGCTGGTGCGGCGGAGGATGCCGCGGCGGATCAGGCTACGCCGGAAGCGCTGCCTGCGGGCGAGGCTTCGGCCGTCGAGCAGATTCAGAAGCTTGTCGAGGAAAAACAGGATTTGCAGAACACTTTGCTGCGGCGGCAGGCGGATTTTGAGAATTACCGCAAGCGGGTGGAAAGGGAGCGCGCGCAGGAGCGGCATCGCGGCGCGGAGCTCCTGATCGAGCAGGTGCTTCCCGTGCTCGATGCTTTTGATCTGGCGCTTTCTGGGCAATCGGGCGCGGCCAGCGCTGAATACCGCAAGGGATTCGAAATTATTCGTGCGCAGTTGTGGAACGCGTTGGCGAAGCAGGGGCTGCAGCCGATTGAAGCGGTCGGGAAGCAGTTTGATCCGAATTTGCATCATGCGATTGAGAATGTGCCGACGGCTGCGCAGCCGGAAGGGACCGTGGTGGGAGAGATGCAGAAGGGTTATATGTTTCACGATCGCGTGCTGCGTCCGGCGATGGTGCGGGTGGCTTCGGCGCCTGCGAACTGAGGCGCGGGCGAGACGCGCGTGGCATTGCGCGTCGCGACGCGGGGTAAATTCCGTCGCGTGACTCTTGATACCGTGGCTTGAGCGGTTCTCGCAGGACTTCAATTTTAATTTCCCGGAGACATAAGAAAGATGGCGGCTAGCAACGGCACTGACTTTTACGAAGTTTTGGGCGTGGCGCGGGATGCTACCCCGGAACAGATTAAATCTGCGTATCGCAAGGCGGCGCTGAAGTGGCATCCGGACCGCAATCCTGAAAAGAAGGAAGAGGCCGAGCATCAATTTCGCGCTGCTTCCGAGGCGTATGCGGTGCTTTCGGACGAGCAGAAGCGTTCGATGTACGACCGCTACGGAATGGCGGGGCTGGGCAATCGCGGATTCGATACGGGTTTCAATTCGACGATCTTCGAGGAATTTCAGGATATTCTCGGCGATCTTTTTGGGTTTGATGAAGTGTTGGGCGGCGGGCGGCGGCGCGGCGGGCGTGGCGCGGGGCGAGGGCAGCGTGGCGCGGATTTGCGTTACGACATGTCGCTTTCGTTTGAAGAGGCTGCAGCGGGCGTCACCAGCAAGATTCAGCTGACGCGGCACGAGCTGTGCGAAGCTTGCAAAGGTACGGGCGCGAAGCCTGGCACGGGCATGACGACCTGCCACACGTGCGGCGGGCGCGGGCAGATGGCATACTCGCAGGGATTTTTTTCCATCACGCGAACTTGTCCGGCGTGCCAGGGAGCGGGGCAGACGATCAAGGACGCTTGCATCAGTTGCCGCGGGCTGGGGCGCATTGAGCGCGAACGCACTTTGGAAGTGGGCGTTCCGGCGGGAGTGGATTCCGGGACGCGTTTGCGGATGACGGGGCAGGGTGAGCCCGGAACGAACGGTGGAGCGAACGGAGACCTTTACATTTTTCTGGAAGTGAAGGAGCACAGCTTTTTCGAGCGGCGCGAGTCGGATTTGATCTGCGAAATTCCCATCAGCTTTTCGCAGGCGGCGCTGGGCGACAAGATTCGCGTGGCGACTCTGAAGGGCGATGAAGAGCTGGAAATTCCGGAGGGCACGCAATCCGGGCAGATTTTCCGCAAGAAGGGCAAGGGCTTGCCCAATCCGCACGGCGGGCGCGGCGATTTGTACATCAGTATTCGCGTGGTGATTCCAGCGAAGGTGTCGCGTGAGCAGCGGCGGATGCTGGAGCAGCTGGGGCAGACGTTGAAAGTGGAAAACAAGCCTGCGGAACGCAATTCTACTTTCTTCGATAAGGTGAAGGATATTTTTGGCTGATCAGAAGAAGAGGGTCCTTCGCGCGCTCGCCGGGCTCCGCGAGCTCACTGAATGTCTTTGAACTCGGACCGTTTGAAACCTGCGACAAGTTGTAGTCGGTTGCAAATTATCGTGTCTCCATCCGCGGTTTCCATCACGTGCGTTCCGGTGAAAACACGCTTCGTTCCGTCAATGAGCGTAACTGTGTACGTTCGGTCCTTCGGGTGAGACATCCAGTCTTGATCGAACCTCATTGGAGGATTGTAGGCTAAGAGCTTTCCTCGGTTCTACTCGCTTGTTTTCGCTGCTTAACTTTCCGCGCATCGGCGGGGTAGAATCCAGGCGATGCGACGACGATTTTTCGTTGATAAATTTGAGGATGCTACTGCCTCTGTGCGCGGCAATACGGCTGAGCATTTAGGCCGGGTGCTGCGGGCTGAGCCGGGGCAGCTTTACGAGCTTAGCGATGGGGAGCGGGTGTGGTTGGCGCGCGTGGAACGCGTGGGCTTGCTGAAGCGTGGCGACAATCGTGTGGAGTTTTCATTGGTTGAGCCGATTGAGGCGCGGGAGCCTGGGCTGCATTTGCATTTGTTGATTGCGTTGGTGAAATTTGATCGGTTTGAGTGGTGTTTGGAGAAGGCTACTGAGCTGGGCGTGAACGAAATTACTCCCTTGATTGCTGCGCGTACCGACAAGGCATTGGTGGCGGCGGCGGCTAAGCGTCATGCGCGGTGGGAGAGGATCGTGTTGGAGTCGGCGCAGCAGTCGCGTCGTTTGCGGCCGCCGCAGATTGGGGCG
>Ga0210387_10003629_pt1 | contig 11872 bp, 10 predicted proteins | sample IncBWC7OmetaG_FD_160108 | JGI IMG/M metagenome (GOLD analysis project Ga0210387, IMG submission 160108) | Forest soil microbial communities from Barre Woods Harvard Forest LTER site, Petersham, Massachusetts, United States - Inc-BW-C-7-O ... | reverse complement strand
CGGAGGTGAACTTCGATCGTTCCCTGCGCCAGCTGGATCTGTGCGGTGCGATCGTCAAGATTCAGAAGCGAGATGCCTGTCTGGCTGGCCATGCGAATCGATAAGCTGCCGATATGAACTTCGCCACGCGAATCCACATCCGCCCAAAGTGAGTCGCCCGTGGTGAGTGGTCGATTCGGATTCGCGTCTACCCAGTCCTGGGTACCTGACGGTTGAAACGACACGGAGCCTTGTACGAAATTCAATCTCGCGACTCTGCCAGGAGGATCGTCCTGAGCGGAAGCCGAATGTGGTAACGACAAGAATGCGGTTGCAATCGCAAGGAGTGACAAAAAGAGCGAAACTGACTTTCTCATGGAGCGAACCCCCTTCAGGAGACGTTCTTTATTTAGTATGGACATATTCCTCATCCAATTACCAGCAACGAACCATGTGAACCATATAATGATGCGAACGTCGGTCATCGCCTTCTCTCCTACTGATTAAACACTTCAGCAATCAAGAAGTTTCTGTTTCAGACGATTCTCGTTCGGCGCGATCCGATCCTGAATTCATTTTTAGTTTGCGAATTTGAGATTCGAAAAAAAACCAAGGCCTCGAGTACTCGAGGCCTTGGGTATGAATTGATGAATCGAATGAATGGTATTAATGCTTATGACTTCCTCCGCCTCCACCGCCGTGTGAACCGCCGCCGCGATTTCCGCCGCTTGATCCGCCATTCGATCCGCCCCGCGATGCGCTCGACCCGTAGGAACCGTTATTGCGCGGCGTGACGATCGGCTGCCTCATATTGAGAGGAGGCCGGCTCGCAGCGCCGGGATAACCTCCCCGGGATGCTGACGTCGGCGGCTGCTGATATGGACGCTGCGCTTGTGGTGGTTGATATGGCCGTTGCGCCTGCTGCTGTGGATACTGACGTTGTGCAGCCGGACCTTGTGGTTGCCGTTGCGAAACCGACGGCTGATATGGCCTCTGCGAAGTGCCTGCTGAGCCATAGACATTGCGGTTCGGCTGACTGGTTGTGGCGCCGTGGCCGCTCGGTTGAGTGCTGGGCACGTTCCGATTCGTAGCAGTCGATGGCGGCGTAAACGTGTGCCAGCCGTCGCGAGCCGTAGACGTTGGCGCGCTCCCGCGATTCTCATTGGCCGTTGGCGTTGAGTTGCGCGGCTGCGTGGCAGAAGTCGTGCTGCGCCCATTGTTCGCGGTTGGCTGCGTAGATCGCGCGCTGTCAGCGACGCCGCGCTGATTCGCATTCGTTCCGGACGACCGCGTTTGCGCGCTTGCCGTAGAATTGGTGCGCGGCGCCGAATAAAAGTGCTGCGAGCTGGAAGCCGCATTGTGAATTGTGGCGGGACTCGCGGCGCGATTCGTTGCGCTGTAGCTCGCCTTCGTCGGCGAAATCGGCATTTTGCCGGAGACCATGCTGGCGTTGTGAAATTGCGATGCGCTGACGGCCGACTGGCGAGCAGGAACGGCGCTGTGTCCGAAATCCTTGCTGTTCATCGAACTCATTCCCGCGCGAACATGAGAATTTCGCTCCGCTTCGTTGACATTCGAGAAACTGTGCGCACCGCCTCGAAGAGGCGCCCATCCATTATGAAAATTGTTGGCGTTATGAACGTTGAACGCGTTGTAGCGGCCACCGTAGCGTCCGTACCATGGGTGGTACCAGTCGCCCGGACCCAGCGGTAGCCAGCCGACATTGCCAAAACCGAATCCAAATCCAAAACCGATTCCGAACCCGCCTCCGCCGAAACCGAAGAAGGACACATACGCCGGTGACCATACCGGGTAGTAAGCGGGATATGCGGCCACCGGTCCAGGCCACCACGCCCATCCGCCGCCATAAGGAATCCAGCGGCCATAATGATAAGGAGCCCAGCCCCACGATTCATACGAAACCCAGGTCCAACCAAAATAGGGCTGCCAGACCCAGCGGCCGGCGCGATAGGGCGCCCAGTTTGGGCCTACGGATGGAATCCAAACCTGGCCGTAATCCGGAACCGTGGTCCAGCGTCCATTTTGATCGAGATCTTCTGAGCCGACGTAATAACGGTTCGTTTTGTGCCAGCTGTCTGCGTTAGCCGTGGCGCGATTGCGATCGCTGTTCCAGTTATCCCATTCGTCGCGAGGCGGAGCTTGTGAAACTTTGTATTGCGGATTATCGGTGCCCGCAATCGCGATCATTTGTCCGGCATCGACGCGCGTGGTGCCCTGTGGCGTGGAGATTTCAGCCGAACCGCGGCGGATCACGACATCGGTTTCGGCGTCGGAATTTACGAAGATACGAAACTCGCCGTCACCTGCTAGGGGTCGAATCGCTGCATTGGGCGTGTCAATTTCTGTAGTCGCTTCAGCACCGCGATTCACGGAGTACGTCGTAAGGCCCTGGCCGAGCTGAACCTGAATTTGTGTGCGCGAGAGATTCGCGATCTTCGCAGTGACGTGCTCAGAGAGGCGCAGCGTGTCAGCAAAATCCAGTTGCAGTTCTGCGCGGGATTTGTCGCCAGTCGAAACCCGGTCGCCCACGGCGATCGGCATGTTTTGCGTGGCAGCGACCCATTCGCCGTTGTCTCCGCGCTGAGTGGAAACATCACCGCGAATCGAGCTGACGCGCCCGACGCCGGGCTGGGCGGAGGCGTCTTGCTGTTGCTGCTGTTGTTGCTGCTGAGCTGCGATTGGATCGTAAGTTTGTTCGGCTGCCTGGTTCGCTCTTGCGTTGTCGGCTTGTTGTTGCGCCGCATCGTCGTCGTCGGACGGCTGCTGTTGCATCTGGACGTCATCCTGCGGCGGAGGGGAACTCTGCGCATGGGCGGCGCCTGCTGCCGTCAGGAGAAACATTGCGGCAAAGATTGTGAACTGCTTTTTCATGGCCCACCTCCCGGCGAAATGCTGCCGGGAAAAGTTTGTATCCGCAGTGAGTATTGCAGGGCCATTGCCAAACTCGTTCAATCGGCGAGGTGGCCGTAAGGGGCTCTGTTTCAATGATTTGCGGCAAACTTGAACCCTTTGGGAAATATATGGGGTTTGAATCGGTGGTGCATCTCACGCGAGGGTGGTTGTTTTCAACCAGCGGAGCCGAACCCCGATTTCGCGTTTGTTGTTTTTCTACTCTTTATCTGGTGGGTCGGAGACGCCGATTTTCGAGAGGCGGTAGCGGAGGGCGTTGCGCGAGAGGCCAAGAGCGCGCGCGGCCTGACTTTTGTTTCCGTTTGCCTGGCGAAGAGCTTCGCGGATGGCTTCATCTTCCCACTGATCGAGGGTCATTCCCGAGGGCAGGGTTGCAGAGGAGCCGCCTGTGCTGCGATGCGTCGGTGGATCGAGGTGGATATCGGCGACGTCGAGCGTGGATCCGGATGAAAGTGTGACGCCGCGTTCGATTATATTTTCGAGTTCGCGGACATTTCCCGGCCAGTGAAAATCGAGCAGGAGCTTCATCGCTTCTGGCGTAATACCTCGGATCGGCTTGCCGGATTCGCGCGCAAATTTTTCGAGGAAGAAATTGGCGAGAGCGGGGATGTCTTCTTTATGGTCGCGGAGCGGCGGGATGTCGATTGCGACTACGTTCAGTCGGTAATAGAGATCTTCGCGAAACGTGCCTTCTTCCAGGGCGGCGCGGAGGTCGCGATTCGTTGCAGCGATCAAACGCACATCGACCTTCAGCGTTTTTGTTCCGCCGAGGCGTTCAAATTCGCGTTCCTGAAGCACGCGCAGCAACTTCACCTGGATCGCGGGAGGGACGTCTCCGATTTCGTCGAGGAACAGCGTGCCTTTGTCGGCGAGCTCGAATTTTCCCGGCTTGCTGGTGGTGGCGCCGGAGAATGCACCTTTCTCGTAGCCGAAGAGTTCGCTTTCGAGCAGATTTTCCGGTATCGCGGTGCTGTTGATTTTAATGAACGGCCCGGTGGAGCGATTGGAGTGCTGATGAATCGCGCGTGCGATCAAGTCTTTGCCGACGCCGCTTTCGCCCCCAAGTAAGACAGTGGAATTGGTCGGCGCAACGCGCTCGACGAGCGCAAGGACGGCCTGCATTTTTTCGCTGCGCGCGACAATGTTGTCGTACTGATATCGCTGGCCAAGCGCTTCGCGAAGCGTGCGGTTTTCCTCGCGCAACTGGTGAGAAGCGAGTTCCTTGCGGATGACGAGTACAAGTTCCGCGAGCGAGAATGGCTTGAGAACGTAATCGCTTGCGCCCATTTTCATCGCTTCGACGGCGGATTCGACGGTTCCATAGGCAGTCATGATGATGATGGGGACGGCCGCGTTCGCACGTTTCACGGAATGCAGGAATTCGAGACCGCTCGTGCCGGGTAGTGTCAAGTCCGTGACGATGAGGTCGAAGGGAGCGCTGTTGACAAGCTTCAGAGCGGATTCCGCGTCGGCGACGGTCTGTGCGCGAAAACCTTCGTCGGCGAGCTGCAACTCAAGGAGTCGCCGCATCTTGGGCTCGTCTTCGACGACGAGGATGGAGGGTTTTTCGGCGCTCATGCGCGGATGCCCCGAGACGGTCTGTACCGTCGATTAGAAATTTGCAAGTATGTGTGTTTGTAACGAGTTGATTGGATTTCTAATCGCGCACCGTTGATTAGAAAGACGACGGAGGCCAGGGGGCGATACATCACGTGCGCAAGGAGAGGCAACCCTCCCGAAGCGGGTCTGTACCGTTGATTAGATTTTCTCAAGTGTTTGTATTTGCAATGAGTTGATTGGAATTCAAATCGCGTACCGTTGATTAGAAATCCAGCAATGGCTGGTGGGCGCGCGTTCGCTTGCGCCCGTTGAGGCAACCTTCCCGAATAGGGTCTGTACCGTCGATTAGAAACTCTCAAGTCCCTGTCTTTGCAAGAATTTGAGTTCATTTCAAATCGCGTACCGTCGATTAGGAGGGCGGCGTAGGATTGCGAGCGACAGATCGCGCGCGCCAAGAAAGGCGCGCGTCCCACGAGAGCGCCCTGAACAGAGATGGCGCGCCTGACGGTACCCGCACCAAAGGCGCATGGAGCGGCCTCTGATCGACGACCTGTCGCCCGCATGTTGCTATTTGTCATCGCTCCAATGTTCCCCCGACTCATGCTATCACCGCGGACGCGCGAAATTCTATTGTGGGAAATACGGATTGACAAGGCATCGCTGAGAAAAGGGCGCTACCCGCACATTTGCATTGAGGATGAGTTCCATTATCGGCGTTTTTTGCGTTTTGCGGGCTTCCCGAAAAAACCAGCAAGGATGTCGGGCGGCAACGGTGCATCGAAATCGTCGGAAATGTGCGCGCGGCCATTGTCGATCCCAAGCGGACGGGGGCCTTTAGGTTGTTGTGGGAAGGGAACCAGTCGGGCGACTGGAACGCCGCGATTCGAAATAACAATTTCCTCGCCGGCAGCGACGCGCTGTAAGAGCTGGGAGAAAGTTGTTTTGGCTTTGCCGACGCTCACCGAAGTCATCGTCTCGCTCCTTAACGAAGTCTGGCTTTGGTCCCCGTTCAAAAGGCGACGCCTTCTCCAGACACTAGGGAACCAAATCCCACGACGAGAAAATGCGCTCGTCGTGGCTACCTACAGCAGTGCGATACCCGCAACCTAGTTTAGTCCAGAATCCATTTTAGATAGGCCTAGATCGCCGGCGCGAATTGACACGGCTGAAGCGTGCCCTTATGGGAACCGTTTATAGCAAGCGTTCGGTGGATTATGTCCTGTCAATCCTGGGTTTCGGGGAGGAAGACGTGGAAGCGAGCGCCTTGGCCCGGCGGGGATTCGAGCTTGATTGTTCCGCGATGGTCGTCAACGATTTTTGCCACGATGGATAGGCCGAGGCCCACCCCGTCTTTTTTTGAGGTGAAGAACGGGTTGAAGATCTGCTCGCGCGCTTCGGCGGGAACGCCGGAGCCTGAGTCTTCGACGAATACTCCCACGCCGCGCCTGCCGTTCTGCGATTCGGTTTCGATCGCAATGCGCAGGCGGCCGTGTCCGTCCATCGCCTGGTAGGCGTTGGTGATCAAGTTGACGAAGATTTGCTCGCAGAGCTGGGCATCGACCTGGATATCGGGTGTGTTTGCGGCGTAGTCGCGCTCAACGGTGACGTTCGCGCCGGGAAATTGGTTCTGCACGGATTCGAGAACGTGATCGACCAATGTTGAGAGTTGCGTAGGTTTTAGTTCCAGGCGCGAGGGACGCGCGAAATCGAGAAAACGCGTGACGAGCGAGTTCAGGCGATTCACTTCGGAGCCAATGAAACCAGCGAGCTCGCTTGCCAGGGGGTTCGAAGCTTCGACTTTCTGGCTCAGCATTTCCGCCGAGCCTTTTATGACGCCGAGAGGGTTACGGATTTCGTGAGCGAGCCCGGCGGAAAGTTGGCCGAGAGCGGCGAGACGTTCGGAGCGGCGCGCATCTGCTTCAGCGCGGCGCAATTGACGGTTTGTTTCTTCGAGCTGCTCGGAGAGTTCCTGATACTTGTGAATCTGGCGGCGATTTTCGGTTGCGAAGCGGTTGATGAGGACCGCGGCGACGTAGAAGAACAGAATCCGAATCGCGAGATCGGTGGCGCCTTCGGGAGTGAGTTCGTATTCCTCGAGCGCGGGGATTAGGAATGCGCAATAGGCAAGGGAAGTGAGAGTGGTCCAAATCAGAGAAGCGAGCGGGCCGAAATACATGGCCGCGGTGACGATGGGGAGATAGTAGATCGGGTAGTAGTTGCTGTTGATGCCGACGCCGCCGGTGTGATCGATGAGAAGAGTGGCGAGAAGAATCTTGATGATGACGGCGTAGGCAGGGCCACGTTTTGGATTCCAGGCAACGAGACGGCCTTCGAGAAGCTGGAACGCGCCGATAGCGAGGAGGATGATCTGTTTGTGAATCTCATCGACCGGAGGGAGGATCGCCAGGCCGACCAGAAAGAGCAGCCAGAGGATGTCGATCCAATCGAACGGGGCGCGTTTGCGATCGAGCATTTGTTCGGGGCTCCGAGGGTCAATCTAGCATGGATTTGATGGGGGAATGGCGGGCACGAGGGACCGTGGCGAAGAGACACCGCCGAAATCCTACATCGTGCGTGCGAGGGCACGGCATGCCGTGCCCCTACTGAGCGATTCGCTTGGGGCACCGATCGCTACAGATATTGGTTTGCGTCAAATCGGCTAGCGCAGAAATTTGTCGGCGCCGAAGACCAGGCCTAGTGTTAGGACGGCGATTGCTACTTCGCCTACTGCACCTACGACGAACGGCCGCAGGCCTTGTTTGCGCATGTCGGCGATGTTTGTGCGGAGGCCTACTCCGGCGAAGGTCAGGAGGAAGGCCCAGCGCGAGAGATTGGCGAGGCTCGTCAGCTGGTCTTTATTGAATGCGTGGGCTGTCGCGATGGCAGAGATGAATAGGAAGCCGAGGACGAACTTCGGAAACTTGTTCCAGAGGAATGCGGCTTTGTTGCCGACGCCTTCGGTTTTCTCTTTGCGCGCCCAGTGGATTGCGTAACCGAGAACGACGAAGCCGATCATGGCGTTGCGGGCAGTTTTTGCGAGCACCGCGACTTTTCCAGCGGCGTCGGAGTAGAGATTTCCGGCAGCGGTGACTTCGGCGGTGTTGTCAATGCCGAGGCCGGCCCAAAGGCCGTAGGCGGTATCACTCAAGTGCAACCAGTGGCCGACGAGCGGAAAAATGAAGAGAGAAATTGCGCCGAGCGTGAGGATCGCGGCGATCGCGAACGAGGAATCTTCTTCGTCAGCATCGATGGCTCCTTGCGTGGCGATAATTGCTGAGACTCCGCAGATTGAGGAGCCGACTGCGAGCAACGTGGTGAGTTTCGGTTTCAAGCCGAAGGCTTTGCCGAGAGCGGTCATGAAGGTGAGCGAAAGCGCGATTTCGACAGCAACGAGAACGAGGCTCACACCGCCGAGTTTGAGAACATCGCCGAGCAGGAAGCGCGAGCCGAGAAGAACAATTCCGGCTTTCAGCCAGAATTCGTAGGTGGCGAGGCCGGGTTTGAAGACGGCAGGCACGCCAGTGGTGTTCGCGATGAACAGGCCAAGAAGGATCGCCCAGAGGACATATTCGATATTTGGGAGCGTGAGGTGGTGTGCGATTCCATAACGCTTGATCGACAGCTCGATGAATTTTCCCGCGTAGCCGACCGCGAGCAGAAGCAGGATGCCGGGAATAAGTTGACCGGCGCGCTTGAAGAGGCTGATTGGTTGCGGCTGCGAGAGAGCGATTGTGCTGGCCATGCTTGAATTCTCCTGAGTTGTGGTTTTGCGTTTGTGACGTTACAGCGATCTCACCATGGGATGTGTTTGATCACGCCGAGCCATACGAGCAGCGAGACTGCGAGCGATAGCGCTACGGCCCAGGTGTCGAGCGAGAGCTTAAATGTTGAGTTATCGCCGGATTGATTTACCGGATTGCTTTGCAGCGTCGATTGAGGCGTCACGAGTTGATTCTCCTTTCGGAATTGTCATTTGAATTTGCGGCGGAGATGCTGACGTCTACTGCTTCGAGAAGTGAATCCCAGGTGAGAGAAACGGGATCTGTCTGCTGTCGGGCTCCTGCGTGATCAAGTGATTGGCCAATCAGGAGAATGTTGGGCGCGTCCAGCCTGGGCGCGTTTGTGAGATTGCCGAGCGTGGTGTGGAACTCGCGCTGATCGGGAGTGCTGGCGCGCGAAACGATTGCGGCCGGAGTGTCGGCTGGGAGTCCTGCGTCGCGCAATTCCTTTTCGAGAGAGGCGAAATTGTGACCGGGCATGTAGATGACGAGGATGGAATTGTTCGTGGCGAGAGTGCGCCAGTCGATGGGCGCATCGTGCTCGTTCTCGTGTGCGCGGTGAGCGGTGATCAGGACGATGCGAGAACTGGTGCGACGGTCGGTGAGCGAAACGCCGAGCGATGCAGCGGCAGCGAGGCCGGCGGTGACTCCGGGGACAATTTCGTATTGGACACCGGCGGCTTCGAGTGCATCGCGTTCTTCGGCGAGGCGGCCAAATATTCCGGGGTCGCCGCTCTTCAGACGGACGACACTCAGCCCGCGGCGAGCTGAGGCGACCATCAGACGGTTGATCTCAGCTTGGGTAATATTTTTTGTGCCGCAGCGTTTTCCCACATTGACGATCACCGCTTGGGAGCTCGCGAGTGAAAGAATGGCCTCGGGTACGAGATCATCGCGGAGAATTACGCTCGCGGTGCGGATTAAGGCATGGGCTTTGACGGTGAGGAGCTCTGGATCACCGGGACCCGCACCGACTAAGTAAACTTTGCCGTTGCTTGCGGTTTTCATGGTAGCTCCTGAATTGATTGCTGGCCGACGGTCACCGGCTCGTGCAAATGCTCGGGCAAATCGTTCGGCACATGCACGTGGCGACCAGCGAATTCGATTGCGCGCGTTTCGTTTTTGCAATCGCGCGAGTCGCAAATTTCGCTATAGGCGAGAAGGTTTAGTAATTTTTTGCGCTCCTCGGAAGGCGGCTGTGTTGCCATGATGTGGCGCCTGAGCGCGCCTACCAAGTGCAGCCAGTCGCCGACCGTTTCATCAAGAGCGCCTTCAATTTCACGTCGAAAACGCTGGGCGACTGAAGGACTCTCGCCTGCGGTTGAGATCGCGATTTGTAGATCGCCTCGACGAACGACGGCGGGAAAATAAAAATCGCAGTGAGGGGGATCGTCGACGGCGTTGCAGATGATGCCGTGTTTCTGCGATTCGAGGAAGACAGCGTGATTCACCGAATTGTCGGAAGTTGCGGCAATGGAAAGGAAGACGCCGGAAAGATCCGAAGCGCGGAAATCGCGCCGGTGCCAAATGATTGTTCCTGCGGCAACAAGCGCGGCGACATCCGGCTTTGCATGCGGCGCAACCACAATAACGCGCGCGCCGGCTCGCAGCAGGGAATCGATTTTTGAAGCCGCGATCGAACCTGCACCGACGACGAGGCAGCGCCGGTTTTCGAGTTTGATAAATGCCGGGAATAGTTCGGCTGACATGGTTACTCTCCAACTCCGTGCGGGACCGGGCCCACGGGAAGATCGCGCGAAACAGGGTCGACGATGGCGCCTGCAAGTTGAGCGCGAAGGTCGTCATCGGAGTGGCGCGCAAAATAGGCGCGAAGGTTTTCGTTTGCGTCGCGCGTGAATAGATAGGTCTTCAACAGGCGCTCGATCGCTTCCGGCACCTCGTCGGCGGCGCAGCGGTAACCAACCTGGCGCGAGATGCGAGCGAGTGCACCAACAGCACCGCCAAGGCAGAAGTAGTAGGCATCGACGAGATTGCCGCCGTGCTTAATTTTCTTACCTTCGAGACCGATGTCGGCAATCCAGTGTTGTCCGCAGGCGTTGGGGCAACCCGTGACATTTAACTTGAGCGGCTGGTCGAATTCGGGGACACGTTCGTCGAGTTCCTGGACGAGCCAGCGCGCGAAACTTTTTGTTTCGGTGATGGCGAGCTTGCAGAACTCTGTTCCTGTGCAAGCGACGGCGCCGCGCCAGAAAGGCGAGGCTTCGACGCGCAGATCAGCGGCGTTGAGTTCTTGAACGAGGGGTTCGACGTTGTTGAGCGGCACATTGATGATGATGAGATTTTGCATGTTCGTGGTGCGGAGTTCTCCGGCGGCATATTTTTCGGCGAGATTTGCGGCTGCGAGCATTTGAGCGGCGGTGATGCGGCCACGGAGAATTGCGGCACCAACATAATAGAGACCGGGCTGTTTTTGCGCGTGAATGCCAACGTGGTCGCGATAGGCGTCGGGAGGCGGAAAGTCTTCGGCGCCGGGATCGAGTTCGTATCCGAGGCGGGTGTTGAGCTCGCGGAGGAAACGTTCGGCTGTCCAGCCATGCTGCGTAAAGAGGTGCTTCAGGCGAGCGCGGTCGCGATTTTCGCGGAGGCCCGATTGATCGCGAAAGAGTTCAGCGATGGTGCGGACGACGGGCAACACCTGATCGGGGCGGATAAAGGCGTTGAGGCGGACGGCGAGGTGCGGATCGGCGGAAAGTCCGCCGCCGACGCGAACGGAAAACCCAACTTCGCGTTTTCCATCGCGCCAGCGGGCGACCGCGGTGAAGCCAACGTCATTGATTTCGGGATACGAGCACCAGACGGGGCAGCCCGTGATCGAGACTTTAAACTTGCGGGGAAGATTGTAGAACTCGCTGTTGGCCGAAAGTAGATGCGCCGCATCGAGTGCGAGTGATGATGCGTCGCATAATTCATCGGAGGCAATCCCGGCGAGAGGGCAACCGGTGATATTCCGTGTAACGTCGCCGCACGCGCTTTTGGGGCTGAGGCCAACCTTGCCGAGCGCTTCCATGACATCTGGAATCGATTCGATCGTGAGCCAGTGGAGCTGAATATTCTGGCGAACCGTGAAATCGGCGATCGAGCCCGCGAAGCGTTCGGAAAGTTGAGCGATGGTGCGGAGCTGGTCGGAGCGAAGGATGCCGTTTGGAAGGGCGATACGCATCATGAAAAACTGCGTAGCTTTTCCTTCGCCGCCGGTGCCGCCTGTGGCGCCGATGCCGTCACCCTGGGTGTAAATGCCCCACCATTTGAAGTAGAGATTGGCCCATTCGGGAAGGACGGCGGCGCGGCCGAGGCGCGCGAATTCCTTGATCTCGTCGAAATGGTCCCAGGGGTTCTTCGAGCGCTTAAGACGCTCGACTTTCTGGGCTTTCGTTTCTTTCGTTTGCCGAGTTGCTGTCGCTTCGGTGGTGCCGGCCACGAGGCCTCCGGAGTGCTTAGCGCGAAAAACGCGCCTAAAAATAAAAAACCCGCTACCAGTTGCGATTCGCTGGTGAGCGGGTTGCCTAAATCCGATTTGTGCTTAAGTTAGATCAGTCGGATTGCACACACCCACGCCAGCCATGGCTGTGACAACAACAACAGCCACACGGCAAGCAGTTTTT
>Ga0210387_10003628_pt1 | contig 11873 bp, 8 predicted proteins | sample IncBWC7OmetaG_FD_160108 | JGI IMG/M metagenome (GOLD analysis project Ga0210387, IMG submission 160108) | Forest soil microbial communities from Barre Woods Harvard Forest LTER site, Petersham, Massachusetts, United States - Inc-BW-C-7-O ... | reverse complement strand
CGACAGTCACGCTTACTGGAACGGCACCAGCCTGTTCTTCTACGTCGAGGGCGAGCTCGGGCGCCGCTGCGAGGTCACCGTCGCGCTCCCCACCCCGCGCTGGCGGGTGGCCACCGCGCTGCCGGCGATCGCAGGGCGCCGCCTCAGCTACGCCGCCGCCGACTTCGACGAGCTCTGCGACTCGCCGTTCGAGATCGGGACCCACGCGCTCTCCACCTTCACCGTCGGAGGGACCGAGTTCGAGCTGGCGCTCTATGGCCGCACCAACGCCGATCCGGGGCGCCTCGTCGACATCCTCCGTCGCGTGGTGAGGGCGACCGGCAAGATCTTCGGCGGCTTCCCGTTTCGCCGTTACCTCTTCATCGTTCACGCGCTGCCGGTTGGCTCGGGCGGACTCGAGCACCGCGCCTCCGTCACCATGGACATCGCCGGCCTCGGCTTCGAGGACGAGACCGGATATCTCCGCTTCGCCGATCTCGCGGCGCATGAATTCTTCCATGCCTGGAACGTCAAACGCATCCACGATGCCAACTTGGGCCCCTTCGACTACACGCGGGAGAACTACACCCGGTTGCTCTGGCTCTACGAGGGGTGCACCGACTACCTGGCCCACGTGATCATCTTGCGCGCCGGCGTCACCTGCGAGCGGCAGTTTCTGAAGATGATCGCCGAGGATTGGCCCCGCTACGCGACGCGGCCCGGGCGCAACGAAACGTCGCTGGAAGAGCTGTCGTTCGAAGCGTGGGTCAAGCAGTACAAACCGTCGGAGAATTTCACCAACCGGGGGGTCAGCTACTACGAAAAGGGGCTCTGGACCGCGATGGCCCTGGATCTCGAGCTGCGTCTCACCGGCGACGCCGCGCGCGGGCTGCCCGAGATGATCCGCCTCCTGTGGGACGACTTCGGCCGCGCCGGGCGGCCGATCACCGACGCCGACGTGCGCGCCGCCGCCGCCCGCATCGCCGGGCGCTCGATGAACCGCTTCTTCGACCGCTTCGTGCGCGGGACCGACGAGCTGCCGCTCCCGGCGCTGCTGGAACGCGCCGGCCTGGACGTCGCCGCCCGGGCCGAGTGGGACGAGAGCGGCCGCGCGCCCGCCGAGCGCGATCCGGTCCGCAGCGGCCGCGCACGGGCCTGGACCGGCCTCACCCTGCAGGCCGATCGGACCACCGTGCGCAACGTGGTGCCGAAGTCGCCGGCCTGGCGGGCCGGGCTGACCTTCAACGACGAGATCGTCGCCGTCGACGGCGCGCGTGTCACCTCGTCGACGTTCGCCAAGCGAATCGCCGATCACCCGCCCGGCGCGCGCCTGCGCCTGGCCTACTTCCGCCGCGACGAGCTGCGCGAGGCGCGCCTCACGCTGGCCGAGAGCCCGGAGCGCCGGCTGTCGGTCACCGTCGATTCCCAGGCCGGCGCGCGCGCCAACGCCGTCCGCGCCGGCTGGTTCGGGCTCAAGGGGTGAAGGTGATCTGATCGGTCGAAAGGCCGGTCAACTTCTGGGCCGCGTCGTCGAACCCCACGTTTCCGAGATCGATGCCCGGGATCACCAGCGCCGAGAGGGTGAGCGTGTCCATCCCGCTGGCGGTGGCCAGCGGATTGGGCGAGAGACCCGGCAGCGTGAAGGTCGTCGAGCCGTCGAAGATCGTCACCGACCAGGTGCGCGCCCCGCCGTTCGGATCCTTGAACTCGGCCGAATGGAGGCTGGCGCCGGTCACCGGCTGGAACGAGTACTGGCCGCCCGACGCCGCGATCCCCGTGGGCGCCGGCAACCAGGCGGTGAGCGCGACCGGCGAGGTGACGCTCACCCCGTGCATCCAGGTGAGCGAGGCCGGCTCCGCGGCGGTCATGGTCGCCTGCGCCGACGCCAGCAGATCGTACGATCCGCCCGCCAACCCGATCGTCGTGGTTCCACCCAACCTCGGCAGGCTGGTCATCGTGACGTTGGGCCCCAGCGTCGGAACGACCGCCGGGATCCGCCCGGCCCCGCCCGGCAGCTCGATCGCCGGGTAAGCGTCGAAGTAGGTCATGCCGGCCGGGAGCGCCGGGAACGTCGCCGAGAAGCTCACCAGGTCGGCCGGCGCCACCTGCGGCAGCGTCTCGTTCGCCGTCGTCGCGCCGGCCGTCAGATCGAGCCCGGTCAAGAGCGCCCAGCCGAGCGGCGTGATGATGTCGTCCGTCATGTCGCCTGGCGTTCCGTTCGGATCGTCGTCGACGATGATCGCGTAGTGCGCCTGCGGCCCCGTGCGGGCGACGAGCTGCCAGTTGCAGTCGTCGGCCAGCGCGTTCCTGACGCAGGCGTTGGCGGGGATGGTGGTCGTCAGGGCCGTGCCCGCGACAAAGACGTCGCGCGTCGGTTGCGTGATGTCGTTGGCCAGATCGCCGAGGTCGCTGGTCTGCGAGGCCGCGACCAGACCGATCGTCGTGTGACCGGTGGCCGGCGCCGGCAAGCTCTCCCAGCCCGCGATGGTGCCGCTCACCGTCGCCGTTGCGGGTGTGGGGCGCATGGTCGCCTGGATGTTGATGGTCATGTTCGCGCCGTTGGCGCCGATCCAGGTGGTGGGCGCGTAGGCGGTCGCCGAGACGGTCACCGTGACCGCGCCGCGCAGCCCGGGGCAGCTCGAGGCGGTCGGGTCGAAGGTCACGAGGCCGGTGGAGTCGGTGAGCGCCATGCAGGGCGCTGAAGCCGACGACGCGCCGACCTGCACCGCCGCCCCGCTCAGCGGCGCGTTGGAGTCGGCGTCAATCACATAGACGTTCAGGTAGCCGTCGATCGCTCCCCCGCCAATGCCGCCGCCCGGAACCAGCACCGGGGCGGGGTGATTGTCCGACACCGACCCGCACCCCGTCGCCGCCACCAGCACCCCGATCGCCAGATAGACCGCGCGCGCCCTTTTTCGCATCTGTCCGCGACCGACACACCAGCGGGGAAAAGAAGAAACCCGCTCTGGTCCTCCCCCAGCCGCTCAGGTCCCCTTGCCCTGGATGAGGTCGCCCAGAGCTTGACTGGCACGCAACACGAGTTTGCCTGACGGAAGCGAAACCGTAACACCCTTGTTAGACGGCTCGGTCCACCGATCCGATATCCGTCGTGCATGTTCAAAATTCGACGAAAAGCGATAGTCCTTGCCTTGTTGTCCGTTGGGTTTGGCTGCTCCAGCAGCTCGCCCGCAACCGGAACCGGCGGATCTGGGGGCGGTGCAGGAAATGGAGCGGGGGGTAGCGGAACCGGCGGCAGCGGCGCGGCGGGCGCGGGCGGCAGCGCGGCGGGCGCAGGCGGCAGCGCGGCGGGCGCGGGCGGCAGCGCGGCCGGCGCGGGCGGCAGCGCGGCCGGCACCGGCGGCAGTGCGGGCGGCAGCGGCACGGCAGGGTCGGCGGGCGGCGCGGCCGGCGGCGGCCTGGCAGCCGATGTTCAAAACATCGTCATCATCTTCGCGGAGAACCGGAGCTTCGACAGCCTCTTCGGAACGTTCCCGGGCGCCAACGGTCTCAACAATGCCCCCGTCGCGGGAGCGGCGGGCGCGGGCGGCGCGGGCGGCGCGGGCGGCGCCGGTGGCGGCCTGGCGGCGGGGTACATCCCGCAGAAGGATCGCGACGGGAGCGTGCTCCCCAAGCTTCCGCAGACCTGGGGCGGCGTCACGCTGGGCGGGAACCCGACCGTGGTGACGCAAGCGCAGAGCGACAACATTCCCAACGCGCCGTTCCCGATGGAGACGATCTGGAACACCATCAACGGTGCGCCCCTCCTGACGACCTTGGACGTTTCGCGCGATATCGCCCACAGGTTCTTCGAGCACCAGATGGAGCTCAACGGCGGCACCAACGACATGTTCGCGGCCTGGGAGGACGGCGGCGGGATCACGATGGGTCACTGGGACTACAGCAAGTCCAAGCTCTGGGCGCTCGCCCAGCAGTACACGCTGGCCGACAACTTCTACATGGGCGCCTTCGGCGGCTCGTTCCTCACGCACCAGTACCTGATTTGCGCCTGCGCCCCGTCGGTGACGGCGGCCTGGGTCGCCAGCAACAAGCCCTCGGTCAACATGCTCGGGACGGCAATCAAGGGCGTACCCCAGCTGGCGCTGAACGCGGCCGCGGCGACCCCCACCCCGGCCTCGGCGCTCGACGGCCCGCCGGCGTTCCTCACGGGCAACATCGCCCCGCTCGACTACTTCGGGACCGGCGACGGATACCGCGCCGTGAACACGATGCAGCCGTACTTTCAGCCGAGCGGCAACTCCCCGGCGGTGGGCGCGACGGATCTGCGCTATGCGGATCCCGCCAACGCCACCACGCTGCCGGTGCAAACCCAGACGAATATCGGCGACCTGCTGACCGGCAAGTCGATCAACTGGGCCTGGTACGCGACCGACTGGGACGCCGCCACGCTGGACGGCGAGACCCCCTCCGGCTCGACGCACACGGTGATCTACGCGCCTTCGGGCCCGCGCCAGGCCCCCGACTTCCAGACGCACCACCACCCCTTCAACTACTACGGAGCGTTCGATCCGGCGACCCACGCCGACGCGCGCGCCGCCCACCTCAAGGACTACACCGATCTCCTGGAGGACATCGCCAGCGGCACGGTCCCGCCGGTCGCCTGGTACAAGCCGACCGGCAACCTGAACCAGCACCCGGGCTACGCCAACCTCGATGACGGCGACGCCCACATCGCGGACCTGGTCGCCAAGCTGCAGGCCGGCCCGCAGTGGCAGCACATGGTCATCATCGTCACCTACGACGAGTACGGCGGGCAGTGGGACCACGTGCCCGCGCCCAAGGGCGACCTGCTCGGCCCGGGCGAGCGCATCCCGGCCATCATCATCTCGCCCTACTCCAAGAAGGGGACCATCGACCACACGCAGTACGACTCCGGGTCGACGCTGCGCCTCATCACCAAGCGGTTCGGGCTGACCACGCTGCCGGGCCTGACCGCGCGTGACACGGCCCTGACCACGGCCGGTGGGAAGGCCATGGGCGACCTGACGAACGCCCTCACGCTGCCCTGAGCCGGCGGACGGGAAGCCCACAGAAGTCCAAGCAGCCGCCGCTCCACCGAGCGGCGGCTGTTTCTTTTTTGGGTCGGCGCCGCCGCGCGGACCAGGACCAGGCCGCCCGGTCCCCTCCGCCCGACGCGGCTATCGCTTCTCGAGGTCGGCGTCGGTCAGCGTCTTCAAGAAGGCGATGAGGTCGCCGATCTCCTGCTTGTTCAGGGCCGGCGTGCCCCCCGGCTTGCCGCCGAACGGGCGCTCGCTGTTGACGTTCTTTTTGTAGGCAGCGGGGAGATCGTCGAACGCATCGACCTTCCCCCCCAGCTTCGGGTACCACTTGCCCGGATTGGTATCGCGCGCCACGTAGAAATCCAACACCTGGTCGAGGCGATGAAACTGGCCGTTGTGGAAGAAGGCGCGTCGCAGAGCGACGTTGCGCAACGTCGGCACCCGAAACTCGCCGCAATATTCCTGGTGCCTGGCGAGATCCGTGCGCACGGGGCCGCAGAGCCCGAGATCGTGAAAATCGGCATCGGCGTTGGCGGGAAGCGTGCGGTTCCGCGGGACGCCGATGGCGTTGTAGCCGAAGTCGGTGAAGTTCGGAAAGCCGCCCTTGCGGATCCCGCTCGGGTGGCAGCTGGCGCAGTTCCCCTTCTTGGGTTCATTGAAGAGCGCCAGCCCGCGCTGCTCGCTCGCGGTCAGCGTCCCCTGCCGCCGCAGGTAGGCGTCGTAGCGGCTGTCGTAAGGATAGAAGTCCTTCGGGCTCTGCTGGAACACCTCCAGGCTTTGGAGGAGGGCGGTCGATCCCCGCAGCGGATCCGAGAAGACGTCGTCACCGAAGGTGGCCCGAAATTGGTCGGCGAGCGGACCGTGCGCGACCCGGGTGACGACGCTGTCGACGTCGGGATTGGCCATCTCGAACGGCGAGGTCAGCGGCAGGCGCGCCTGATCGTGCGTCGTGTCGGCGCGGCCGTCCCAGGTGTGGCCGCCGGTGGGCCCCTGGTCGACGCTCTCGTCGACTGCCTCGTCGAAGTGGTGCTGTGAGAACGGCGGCACCGCCTGCAGGTAGCGCAGCGCGGGGGCGGCGCGGAGGCCGACGCTCTTGAGATCGGGGCCGCCCAGCTGCGTGGAACGCGCATTCGGCGGGCCGTAGGCGAAGCGGGGATCGTGGCAGGTGGCGCAAGACATCTTCCCCGAGATCGAGAGCTGGGGATCGAAGAACAGCCGGCGCCCGAGCTCGGTCATCGCCACGACGGTCGGCCGCCGGCTGAATCGCCCCGCCGCGTAGAACGATTTGGCGGCCGCCGTGTTCTGCGGTGAGACCGGCGCCGCGGCGGGCAGGTTGGCGGTGGGCGCGGGAGGGGATGCTGTGGGAGCGGGGGTGTTGTCGACGCAGCCCGCAGCCGCGGCAACGCCCACGACGAGCAAGGCGAGCTGGACGGTCGAAGGCGATCTGTCGCTGCGGCGCATGGTGCGCGGATTTTGCCCGAAGTCGAGCCGCCGCGCGCGGACCGCTGGGGCGCGAGCGGGACCGTCTTGGCGGGCGTGCCTGGCGCGAGCCGCTGGCGATGGAGATCGGCCAGGATGGTAAAAAAGGAACGGGTCAGTCTCGTCGGACACGACGACGTGTATAGTGCCCGGGTGATTGGAGCAGACCGGAGGCGATCGACGCTGGCGAGCGTCGCAGTCCTGGCAGCCGCGCTGCTTTCGCGCCCGACCCGGGCCGCCACGCCGACCTGCTCCTCCTTGCCGACGCCGGTCTACGTTCAGGCGGCCGACACCTCGGAGCCGGCGCTCAAGGCGATTGGCCAACAGCTGCGAGCCAACACGGCGAAACCGATCACCATCATCTATTCCCTCAGCGGCTCGTGCACGAACGTCGACGCCATGTTCAACGGCACCAAGCTGACGACCAACCCCAACTACGTGCCGTCGCAGACCGACATGCCGGGCTGGGATCCCACCCAGCCCTCGCCTCAGTGCACGATCGATCCGGCCGGCGTCTCCCTCGATCTGGTGAGCTCCGCGGTCTTCGTCAACGCCTGCACCACCCAGGCGAATCCGTCCGGGATCGAGACGTTCCCCGGAGGCGTCGAACCTGTCGTCTTCGTGATCCCCGAGGCTGACGTCACCGACCTGGCGATCACCGCCGAGGAGGCCTACTTCGTGTTCGGCTTCGGGGCGAGTGACCAGGTCATGCCCTGGAACGACCCTTCGTTCATGTTCATCCGAACCACGACGAAGGGGACGCTCATCACCCTGGGGGCCAACATTCACGTGCCGCCGGCCAAATGGCAGGGCGTACAACTGGCGTCCTCTTCCAGTGTGGTCACCTCGGTCGCGACCTCGACCAGTCCACAAAAGACGATCGGCATCCTGGGCGGCGAGGTCTTCGACCAAAATCGGAACACGCTCAACGCCCTGGCGTTCCGCACCTTCTCTCAAAACCACGCCTACTACCCGGACTCGACCTCGGGAACCAAGGACAAGCGCAACGTCCGCGACGGGCACTACGTCCTTTGGAGCCGGTACTCCTACCTGGCACCGACCGACACCACGGGCACCATCGCCAACCCGAACGCAGCCTACGTTCTCGATCTGTTGACCGATCAACCCGTCAGCCCGACGCCGTCGTTCGATCCCCTGGCGACCATCGTCTCCGTCGGGCAGGTTCCCGACTGCGCCATGACGGTCACCCGCTCGTCCGAGGGCGGCGATCTCTCGCTCTACGCACCGGCGGCCCCCTGCGGCTGTTTCTTCGAGAGCCTGGTCGGCACCGCGCCGACCTCGTGCGTGGCCTGCTCGTCGGCCACCCCCTGCAGCAGTGGCACCTGTCGCCACGGATTCTGTGAGGCGCGATGACGATCGCTCTGCACCGCGCCGGCGTTCTTCGCACCCTCGTCTTGCTCACCGCGCTCGGCGCGGGAGCTGCGCTCGGCGGCGCAGGATGCGGCGGCAGCTCGAACCCAGGTGGGACGGGAGGTACCTCCAGCGCGACCGGTGGCGCCAGTGGCCAAGCAGGCCGGGCAACCGGCGGCGCGCCGGGCGCAGGCGGCACGACCGGCGCCGCCGGTAAAGGCGGCGCGGCAGGCACGGCCGGCGCGGCAGGCACGGCCGGCGCCGCGGGCACGACCGGCGCGGCGGGCGGCGGCGTGGCTGGGTCGGGCGGAGCAGGCGGCAACGGCGCGGCTGGCGGCGGCGCGACCGGTGTGGGCGGCTCGCACGGTGGCGCCTCGGGCACGGGCGGCTCCGGTGGCACGGGTGGCACGGGCGGCGCGGGCGGCGCACCCGATTGTTTCACCAACCCGACCACGTACATCCAGATCATCAACGCCTGCACCAGCGCGCAGGCGGTCGACGTCAAACCGGTGTTGCCGTTGTTGAGCCCCGACGGCGGTCTCCCGCCGCTGCCGTAGCGCGCGCGCCGAAGCCGCGCGCGCCGGCTCAGCTCCGGCGGACGGAGATGGCCAGCTTGGCCACGCTCTTGACCACGTGGGGGACGCGCTTGAGGAGGTTGATCGACGGTGGGCGCTTCTCGCGGACGGCGAAGGGGATCTCGACCACCTTCTTCCCTTCGCGGTGGGCGCGGATGACGAACTCGCTGGCGAACACGTCGCGGTCGAGCACGCAGCGGCGCGCCGTCTCCAGCAGCGCCTCGCGCCGGAAGGCCTTGAGGCCGTGCGTATCGGTGCCGGGGAAGCGGCAAACGACGCGCAGCATGCCGTTGTAGACGCGGGTGGCGGTGCGCCGAAACAGCGGACGCTGATCGTTGGACCCGACCATCGCCTTCGATCCGACGACCAGGTCGGTGTCGCTCCGCTCGAGCAGCGCCATGGCCCGGGCGTAGAACTCGGTGTCGAGCAGATCGATCTCGTCGGAGATGACGTAGGTGCCGCGCGCCTCCAGGATCCCCTGCTTCATGGCCAGGCCGTAGTTCGGCTGGCCGACCGAGAGCATCCGGACCTGCGGGTGCTCGATCTCCAGCTCGCGCCCGATCTCGATGGTCCGGTCGCGGGAGCCGTTCTCACACAGCAGGAGCTCGTAGCTCCAGCCGAAGCGCCGCAGCTTCTCTTCCAGCTCCAGCACCGACCCGCGCAGGATCCCCTCTTCGTTGTAGACGGGGATGACGATCGACACGTGCGGTGCTTCCGAGACCTGCGGTGCTTCCGAGACGCGGGGCGCCCCGCTCATGAGGCGCTCCCGTCAGCGTCGACCAGCGCCGCCACCTCGCGCCCGGCCAGCACGCAGTCCTCCATGGCGTTGTAGGTCCAGGCGCCGTAGCGCCCGCGCGGGTGGATGGCGTTCGCCTCGAGAAACGCGAAGATGGTGCGCGTCGCCTGGTAGTAGTTCTGGTCGAACACCACGTAGGCATATTCGATCTGCTTCTCTTCCGCGAACAGCACGTCGTCGGCGCTGCCAAGGGCCCCTGCCTCGACCAGCGCCGCCGTCGTGTCGCGCACGGCCGCCTCGCCGATCGGCCCGCGATCGGCCATCTCCACGCAGATCGACGAGCGCCCCTCGGGGGCCATGCTGGCCATGGCGGTGGAAAAGACGTTCACCCGGTAGAACGGATACCTCTTCTCGGGGACGTAGATCCAGTGCCAGTCGGCGGGCGGCTTGCCGCGCGCGCCGATGTTGAGGTAGCGCAGCGTCGTGCAGCGGAGGCGTGCCGCCTGGCGCTCGATCTCGGACGGCAGCTCCGGCATCCGCTTGAGCAGCTCGGGCAGCGGGATGGTGGCGACCAGCGCGCGGTAGGGGATTCGCTCGCCGCCGACGACCACCTCGCGCCGCCGCCAGTCGACGGTGTCGGGATTCGCACGGGTGTGCACCCGGCCTCCCGTCATGCGGGTGGTGAGCGCGCGGGTGAAGGTCTCGATGCCGCCCGCCTTCGGGTAGAGGAAGCTCTGGTTGTAGCCCATCTCCGGCGGCCCCGCGCCGACCGCGCCGGCGATCACTTGCTCGAGGTTCGGCAGCGGCACGAAGCGCGAGCACCACTCGGCGGTGATCTCGCGCGGGTGCACCCCCCAGATCTTCTCGTTGTAGGGGATCATGAAGTGCCTGGAGATCCCGGCGCCGAAGTGCTGCAGGCAGTAGTCTTCGAAATTGGCCGGCGCGGCGGGCGCAGCCCCCGAAGGAGCGGCTGCCACAGCGGTCGCGGCGGCGGCGCTCGCCACCCGCGCCTCGATCACGCCCAGCAGGCACTCCTTGATCACCTCCGGCGGCAGCCCGTGCAGGTTGGCCTGGTAGGGATAGCGGGTCAGGACGCCGTGCGAGAAGATCCGGGCCTTCCGGGCGATCGGCGTCATCTGGCCGGGGAGCAGCTCGTCGACCATCTGCTTGATGGCGGGATCGCGCAGGTGCAGCCAGTGGCCCGTCTTGTCGAAGCGGTGGCCGTCGCGCTCGTCGGTGCGCGCGTGCCCGCCCAGGCGCTCCTCGCGCTCGAACAGGACCCAGGGCGCGCGCAGGTGGACCGCCGTCGAGATGCCGGTCAAACCGCCGCCCAGGATCACCACCGGCCCCGGACTGGGCGGCGCATGCACGCTCTGCGCGCCGCTGCTCACCCGCCGTCACTTAGCACAAAAGGCCCCTCTCCGGGCGGAGCGCGCGGGGGTCCGTTACTTAGTAGTATCCCCGACGTGACGCGCTCCGATATCTCGGCCGCGCCGCTCCCCGCGGCGGAACGCGCCCGCGTCCTCGACTTCGAGCACCGCAAACGCGAGCGCAGCGTCTGGCCGCGGGTGCTTTCGCTGCGCTACCTGACGACGGCGCTCGGGCGCCTCGGGCGCGGGACCGCGGCGGTCGACGCCGCACCGGTCGCCCGCCCCCCCGCCGGCACGGTGTCGATCACCTTCGTCGGCCACGCCACGGTGATGATCACGACGCCGGCCGTGCGTCTCTTGACCGATCCGCTGCTGGAGAATTCGTTCTACGGGATCCGGCGCGCCAAGGCGGCCGGGATCGCCGAGGAGGATCTGGACGACGTCGATCTGGTGCTGGTGACCCACGCCCACCGCGATCACCTCTCGCGTGCCAGCATCATGCGCGTGGCCCGCAAGGCGGTGCTGGTGGTGCCGCCCCGCTGCACCAGCTTCGTGCGCGGCCTCGGCTTCGCGGACATCGTCGAGCTCGACCCCGGCAGCAGTTATCAGCTGGGCGACGTGGAGGTGACCGCCGTGCCGGTCCGCCACTCGGGGACGCGGGGCCTCGGCGACTACCTCCGCCGCGGCGCCTGCGGTTACGTGGTGCGCGCGCGCGCCCTGTCGGCCTCGGCGACGGCCTCGGCCTGCGCCTACCTGGCCGGTGACACCGGCTACTTCTCGGGCTTCGCCGAGATCGGCCGCCGCTTTCACCCGGACGTGGCGCTCTTGCCGATCGCCGGCTACGAGCCGGCGGCGTTCCGCGAGGAGCACCTGTCACCGCTCGATGCGCTCTATGCGTTCGACGATCTGGGCGCGCGCCTCTTGGTTCCCACCAGCTACGGGTCGTTCCCGCTCAGCTATGAACGGCTGGACGCGCCGCTCGCCTGGCTGCAGGCCCTGACGCGCGAACGTGGGTTCGCCCGCCAGGACAACGATCGGCGGGTCGCGATCTTGGACCACGGCCAGACGTTGCACGTGCGGATGCACGCTTGACCCACCCGACGACCCGAGGTCAAACTGCGGCTCCTTTCAAAACCGGAGGCGAGGCGATGAAAACATTGAAGTTCTTGGGCGCGGCCGTTCTTCCTTTGCTGCTGTTCGCAGGATGCAAAGGCGGCGGATCATCCACCCCGACGACGGTGAGCGACTTCTGCAGTCAGTACGCGGACGCGGTCTGCCAGATCAACTGTGGCCCGCCGATGACGACCTGCGTGACCTACCAGGAGGCATCTGGCAGACCATGGCC
>Ga0210387_10003626_pt1 | contig 11875 bp, 12 predicted proteins | sample IncBWC7OmetaG_FD_160108 | JGI IMG/M metagenome (GOLD analysis project Ga0210387, IMG submission 160108) | Forest soil microbial communities from Barre Woods Harvard Forest LTER site, Petersham, Massachusetts, United States - Inc-BW-C-7-O ... | reverse complement strand
GACTCGGAAAAACACTGCTATACCATAGCATTTACTTGATACAAATTCCTATCAGACTCCGATCGGACTCCTAGGATTCCGATCGGAAAAGTTGGATTCCTATCGGAGGCCAATAGGAATAGGTGGGGGAGTGTAAAGACCTCTAGGATTGGCCAAAAGAGTGACCAATTGCCATGGTTTTGGAGGCTAAGGCATATGGGGGCAAAAGAGCATGAAAGTAACTGGATGCAGGAATGTGAGTGGTCTTTTGAATTCAATAAGGGAGAGTTGGATTTGAAAGATTGTGTTATCAAGTTTACAGGGTGAACTGGTTGAGAGGAAAGGCCAGGTATGCAAGGTGGAGGGAGGAACATATCATTGTCCAAGATGAGATGGGAAATACTATCAGGTGGTATGAGTTCATGATGAAAGAGTGGGAGAGAAGGGAAAGAGACACTAGAGCTGCAGATCTTGTGGGGCATGCTTGTTATGCTGCAAGGAAGGCAAAAATGTGGGAGGAACTTGTAATGAATGCAAGGAAACAATTTGGGAATGATGCAGTCTAAAATGCATTATCTGTAGTTTGTTCTCTGCCATGACCATTGCTATGTTATTTTGTGAGCTTGGGCAGTCACTTCTTTGCTACTATTTTGGTATAGGGTGACAAAGTGATAAAGGTACCTGCTAGAAACCAGTAGAATTATAGCAAGGGTACCCCCCTAGGTTAGATGGGCCCAACCTCTAATAACGTACCAAGGGTACAAGGGTACCCCCCTAGGTCAGACTTGTTAGGTGTGGGCCATTGCTTCGCATGGCATGTTACTTGTCCCTTTTGTGAATGTTAATTGCAAGAAGTAGGATGATGCTCCAACAATTTTTGTGTATATAATAGCAGTATTGCATTTTTCCCATTATGTGTTAATAATTCTGAGTTATTGAAGTTATCTAAGTGTCTTTTTTTGTAACAATTTCTTCCTGTAATTCTTCCATCATGAAACCAAACATTATAATCAGACGTGATTAAAAGGCATGTAAAATGAAAGTCACCAAGGTATATTATCCCTTTTAATTCATAATCAGTTCTTTTTGTTGATATGGGCAAAGTCATTTTTTTACTGATATCTATTTTAGTGTTATTATTTATAGCTAAAATTAGTAGAGGAGGAACATCAAAAAATTTGATTATTTTATTTGTTTTTCCATTACAACATCTACATCTATGTAAGAGTTTATGCTGTAGAAATTCATTAAAATAATATGAAGTAGAGCCTGTAAAAGTAATTGGACAATGAATTGTATAAGATATTTGAGAATCCATAGTATTACTTTCATTATTACAATTGACACATTTTATTGTAGATGAAGCTAGAATATTGTTGGGTTTAAATAGGAAATTTGCCAAATCACTAATACTAGTACCAATTTGTCCATATGGAAAATAAATAGGGAATTTTTGATGTAAAAAATGCCTTACTTTATCTCGTGCCATTTCCAAAGTTATTGCTTGCATATTAGTGTTATAAAATGATCTTGTTAGAATATTTAGCATGGCATTAATATTTTGATATTTTATTTTCCAATATTGAGGATTTTCTGTCCATATTGAATATAGTATGGTGAACAAGGCATCATATGCACAGCTATAGTTTTCACCATCCCATTTAAGTCCAAAAGGTATTATCTGAGTATTAGATGTAGTAATGGTCTTTAATCTTTTATTTGAATTGGAATTCTCTGTTTGCTTTGATGATTCAATATTAATTTTATTATCAAGTTGAGTATTTAGTAGTGTTTGAGAATCTAAAGTGTTATGGTCAATTTTTTGTTTTTTTGTTTTATAAAATATTGTTACTTCACATTTTGTTGATTGTTTTCTTTTATTGAGATTTTGAGTTTGAGTATTTGAAGCATTGTGGTCAATCTTTTGTTTTTTTTGTTTTGTAAAAAATTGTTACTTCACATTTTGTTGATTGTTTTCTTTTATTAGTATTTTGTGCTGGAGTTGGATTTATAGTAATAGGTATGCTTCCTTGTGCTGCAACAAAGTTTAGTAAATTGGATTTAGGTCATTTATATGCTTCATATTTTGCTTTTCTATTTTTTATAATTTGCCATGGAGAAATTATGGCATTTTGCATAAACCTGAAATCAGAGGATTTCCAGTGAATAGCAGGATGAACATCTTTTGGCACATATGTAGCTCCCTTCCATGCTTGAAATTGCTGAATGGTTACATTTCGCTGAGTGCTATAAATATGATCTGGCAATAGATTGCTATATTGTAGTTTTGTAATTTCATCTAATAATTCAAGTTCTCTGAATTCTTGTCTGAGATATCCAGAAGCTCCACCAATGATTTTGTTTGGATCAAATCCCTGTATAATGATTGTTCCTGCAGCAGAGGCACTTCTTGACAAACATGTATAATATGACTGATGATTTTTGCAGTTACTAAGATCTACTAGGTTATTTGGCCTGGTTCGCCTCTGAGATGCATAATCTGTCATGGCAAAGTTCGGTAATATTAGCACTTGATCTCGTAATATTAAAATAGTTTCATCATTTGGCAATGTACATATAGTTGATGTTATATGTCTTGTAATAGGAACAACATTTTCTGGCAGGCCATCAAGTTGTATTGTTTTTGGTGGGTTTTTTAATTTGACAAATAAAGTGTCAAGAATGTTTTGACCTTATGTATCTTTAATTGATTGCCAACTTACAACAGTACCTTCAGCACCTTTGGTAATACAGCATTCAGTGGCATCATTATGTCTTAACATTACAGGCATACCTATACATAAGGATAATTTTCCAGGTATATGCTTATCAGATGATGAATGTGGTAAATCCCACAACAATTTCTGCAAACTTGGTGTTAGGGTGTTTCCATTGTGAGAAATATTATTTTTTTTTCCCTTCATTTATGCCAAGAATTGAATGATAGGTGGATCCATTTACAAGAGCTGCAGCAGAACCAGTTGGAGCTAGGACAAGAAAACGATGATTTTCTTTTCTTTGATTGAAGAAATGCATTAAAGCTTTAATAACTTGACTTTTTCCAGTTCCAGCCATACCACCTAAATACATATGTAAATTATATGTGTTCATTGAAGTAGCATGATTGGCCACAATATGAAAGGCTCTTATTTGTTCAGTATTTAAATTAAACATGTCAATGGAAGATTTAATTAACATACTATCATCTGTATTATTGCATTGATAAGAAGAACATAAATAGGATTTGTCAACTAGTTTGACTTCATTAGGTATTGTTGCTTTATACTTATATTTCATAGAATCATTAGGTAAATTCCTGTTCCTTTCTTCCCTTATAGTTTTCCGCTTTTCTTGTACAGCTATATTCCATTGTTTACCAGATTGAACAATTAATGGATGTATAGGATGTAGTGACCCAACATCAGGCAATCCATCATTACATTTATCTAACCAACCTGCATATCTCATAGTTTTTTCAACTGCTGTCATTGCATTTAATTTGTCCAAATATTTTTTACCTGGTATACTTAAGTTACTTCCTTCTTCTACACTATAATGAGTATCCACATTGAAATCATCACCATTATTAACATCATCATTATGATATTCATCAAAATCAGCAATAACATCAGGTGCAAGCCATTGATATTGAATATTATCTTTCATACCCATCTTAAGTTTAGTAGAATAATCATCACGAGCATCTAGACATTCATAACGAACATTCATATGTTTTATAATCTTTAGTTGCTGATGTGTAAATATATGAGCAGAAAATGCTTTATCCCAAGAATCCATTTTAATTTTGAGATCAGTAGGTGTTCTCCAAGGTTTGAAAAAAGTCAACATAGTACTACAATAATATTCTCTGTCACCATGATCAGGCCTTGGCAGTGTATTTGGAATAAAATTGGGTATTCTAGGTAGTGTATCCTGAAGCATATAAACATGATGTGTTTCATATTGAGGATGATCAGACTAAAACGAATATTTATTGTGTTCACATTTGGTTCGTCTTTTTCTAACATCATCATTAATATAAGAAGTATTATCAGATTCAACTGTTGAATCATTATCATCTTTATTTTTGTTTTTTTTTTTTTTTTTTTTTTTTTTTTTTTTTTTTTTTATACGTTCTTTTTTAGCAAACCTAATCCAATCATATCTTCATAAATCGTAGGTCGGAATATATAATCAGTAATTTGAGATAATCCTACAAGTGAACCATTTATCTTTGTTATAACAACATTATCAGGCACATTACATGGATTGTCATATTCATTTGAGGTATCTTCAAATCCACCAATAATCCATTTTATATAAGGTCTCCAATAAAATGGTATGAATTCGTAATTAGTGTAGTGGTCTGGATTTCCAAGTACATACAGAGAAGCCATGGGACTACCAATTCCCATCTTAGCTGTTAGTGAATTAACAATTTGAGTGAATAATTTTCTCACCTTTTCCTTTCTTGTTAAATTTCCACCAAGCATTTCAGAATTTCTATCAAATATGCTTTTTATTACATCAAAAATTGAATATGTTTTTAATGATTGTTTGGTAATATAATCAGTTACATATGCTACAACAGCCTTAATTGCAGTACCTGATAATAAACTTGTAACATCAGAATTACATCGAAGTAAATATGTCAATAGAGGTGTAACAGTATTCATCCATGGTTCACCTTTTTTCAAGTTTAATGCACCTGTTTTAGGTTCTACAAGTGTTTGTTCAAATGTTTCTCTGGGAAATCTATGTTTACATTGTCCATTTGCATTAAGACAATAGGATTTATCTTTACCATTCTGATCAATTTTATGACTATGTATATTTGAATGTAACAAAATGTCATCAACACAGGTCTTGAATTTTTCCCACCATCTGGTTTGCTCAACATGTTGAAAAGTACAATGGCCTTTACACCATGAACAGTATGCAGGCACTTCAGGCAGAGTGTATGTAGGATCAATATAATTATCATGTTCTGATACATTGGCCGATACCTCAGACTTGGACCCTGTCATAAATTGTCCAACACATAGGCTTTCTAAATATTCTACAAGCCTCTTTTGAAAATCAGAGTTAACATCCATTATTTTATCTCGGATTTCTTGTGATGTTAATGAACCTGATATCCACAATAACAAATGAAGATGAAGTGTTAAGCGACCTTGTTGTTCAACTGTACCATAGTAACCTGAGGTATCTCCATATAATCCAGCATGATTACTGCCAACACCTAATACATGTTTAATAAACATTTCAGTCATAAAATGAAAGAATCTAGCACCAGCCACTGGATTATTTGCAATAAGATTGTAGCATTCCTTGCTGGTATATAATTGTGGATATAACTGTTCTTTTGTATTTGCATAATATAAACATATTGGATGTTTATTATCAGCAGGTGCAAATGTAATAAACCATGATGGTGCTCCAAGATATGAAATCAAAGACCAGATTTCATTTCTCATATATTTTTTGGATGTCACAGATCCTTGAACATTGTGAGCAACATGATCAAGATCAGATATAACTTGATAGCAATTTTTTTCAGCATCTGTTTCTGGCTTAACATGTTCACCTTTGGCTAACCTTTGAGATAAATCTGAAAGTACACCAATATCAATGTTCATAAGTCGATCTGCAATTTTGTCAAAGTTTCCCCTTTTGGTAAGTAAAAATCCTCCTGTGGTACATTTCTTCATTTGTTCATGATTAAATGCAACAAGAGGAAAGTAAGGGTCACATTGAAATCGTTTATCATGATACATAAGCAATTGTCATTTATGCATTATTTCACTTATTTTAACTATTTTACTATCTGTACTTCCAATACCACCTAAACCATAAGGAAACAAATGAGGAAACATCATAGGATACAGTGTAAGGGCGACCCTCAGTGTTGAGGACACTTCACTCAAACTTGTAGGGGAGATCCAAAGGGTATTAGATTAACAACTAGTGAGGAATAACTAAGGGGACGTTACCTTGTAGGGGAGATCCAAAGAGATAAACCTAAGGAACCCCTACAAGGGTAGATGTGTGTATATACGGAAAAATATAAACTATATAGTACCAAGCCACAGAAAGGAACCGAAGTACCTTAAGGGGGTGAGGAACAGGGGGGAGATGTCACAGGTACAAGGGGTAAGGGGTAATTACATAATAGGTACGTACAGGGTATATATCCGCGCTAGTGCGCGCAGTAGTACGGCGGCGCGGTTGCGGGTGGTCAGAGAGCGGAATAGCGGAATAGCGGATGTGGGAAGTGCGGGTCGGAAGTGCGGGTTCTAGAGTTCGGAAAGTGCGGAAAGTGTGGAAAACGGGATGTCCCCTTACATTCACCCCCCCTTCTAAGACACGGCGCCTCGACATGTTGATCGCCACCACGGGGAGGTATCGGCCCTTGAGAACGAGATGCTGTCAAACGAGGCCGCGTTGATTTGACGAGGAGCTCCTGGATTTCGACGGTGGAAGCCCGCTACAAGGTCTGGCGCATGGATGTCGTAGTGCGGGATCCAACTGTTGTGTCCGACGTCGTAGCCCTTCCATTTGACAAAGTACTCTAGTCGACGGTACCAGACTCGACTGTTGAGAATGTCCTCGACCTCATACTCTTCTTCTCCACCCACTAGGACTGGTGGGGGAGGAGGATTCGGGTGACGGCCTGGGATTGGATCTGGTTCGGCGAGGGTCAGCTTTACGATGGGGAAGACGGGGTGTAAGCGACGGAGAGACGGAGGGAGCGTAATGCGGTATGCGCCATGACCTACGCGCGCTTCAACCGGCCAAGGTCTGAGCCTTTTATGAGCTAGCTTGGCAGAGGGTCGGGTTGTGGCGATATTGTCTGCCTCGATCCAGACCAGGTCTCCAGGTTTGAGTTCGGGGGCCGGGGTTTGACGGCGGTTGTAATACTGCGCATACTCATCCTTGGCCTTGTTAAGTGCTGCCTTCGCCTCGTCCAGTCCCTTCTCCATGCGGTCGCGGAATTCGTTGACAGACTCGAGTCGGGAGCGTACTTCCCGCGGTTCGAAGCCCATCCGCGGATTGCGACCAACGTCAGCCATGAACGGGGTTTGCTGCGTCGAAGAATGGACATGGTTATTATAGGAGAACTCACCAAGGGGGAGAAGCTCATCCCAGTCATCCTGTCGCTCGTTGACAAACAGACAGAGGAACTGCTCTAGTTCCTGGTTAACGCGCTCGGTTTGACCGTCCGTCTGTGGGTGATACGTGGTGGAGGGAGCCAACTCGATCCAGAGGAGCCTGTAGAGTTCTCGCGTGAAGTCCGCTACAAACTGGGGTCCGCGGTCGGATACTACGGTGTGTGGTAGTCCGTGGTGTTTCCAGACCTCTCTGACGTAGATCCAGGCCGCTCCTTCTGCGGAGCACGTCGTGTGGGTCGGGGTAAAGTGTCCGCGTTTGGTTGCGAAGTCCACAACGTTCATGATCGCGTCGTACCCATGTGCAGGAGGGAGTTCCGTTATGAAATCCACGCTGACATTCTCCCAGCGCCCATTGGGGGTCTTCATAGGGTGGAGCTCACCTTGGGGCCTCTTGCGCTGAACCTTCATCCTGTTGCAGAGGTCACAGTGCCGGACATATATCCCGATGTACCGGGACATCTGCGGCCACCAGTAGTTGCGGAAGACGAGCTCTAATGTCTTCCAGCGACCTGGGTGTCCTGCTATCGCGGTGTCGTGATGCTGAGCTACAATCCTGCAACGAAGGTCACGATCATTGGGGACATAGATCTTACCGCGGAATGTAAGCAATCCGACCATTCCGCGCTTTTCACCGTGCCGTGAGTCCGATCTTCCCGTAAGTTCCGCGCGGCCTTTGCAATTGACTCCTCCAAGTCATTTTCGTGCAGGCTACGACGGATCTCACGGAGAATCCCCCTCTCTTCACCTATGATGTCTAACCCAGAGAGAGCGCAAATACGGAAGAGGGCAGGATCGAGTAGGGTCATGTTGTCGTTGTCTCCCCGCCCGGATCCGTGATCTGCGCAACGCGATAGGGCGTCAGGCTTACCCATGCTCTTTCCTGGTCTGTGGTGAAGAGTGAAGTCGAACCTGGAGAGGTAAAGTGACCACCGCGCTTGACGACGATTGAGCTTCTGCACTGAACGGAAATACTCGAGGTTCTTGTGATCTGTCCAGATCTCTACCGGATGCTGCGCGCCTTCGAGGTAGTGACACCATTCCTCAAGGGCGCAGATAATTGCGAGCATCTCGGTATCGTGTATCTCGTAGTTCCATTCTACCGCACTGAGGCTCCGCGACAGGAAGGCCACTGGGTGCCACTTACCATCCTCTGCGGACTGTTGGGAGAGCACTGCACCTGTGGCTCCTCTGGATCCATCGGCTTCCACTCGGTAAGGTTGGGTGCTGTCGGGCAGGATCAACACTGGTGCGGACGTGACGAGCTCCTTGATTTTGGCAAAGGCATTCTCCTCGCGAGTTCCCCATACGAATGGGACGTCTTTCCTTGTCAAGTCGAACAGCGGGCGTGCATGATGCAAGAAATCAGCGATGAAACGGCGGTAGAAGTTGGCAAAGCCCACGAAGGACTGGACTTCCTTCACGGAGCGCGGGGTTGGCCAGTCCGCAACTCCTGCTACCTTGACCGGGTCCATTTCGACGTGGTTATGCGAGATGATGACACCAAGATATTCGATGCGGGTTTTCTCGAATTCGCATTTGTCATGTCGAAGGTAGAGCTTGTGTTTGCGCAGACGCTCCATTACCAGCCGGCTGATGCGGTGATGTTCTTCCAACGACTTTGTAAAGATGAGGATGTCGTCCAAGTAGATGCAGACGACGCCCTGTAGGATGAGGTCGTGGAATATATCGTTCATCATCGTTTGAAAGGTGGCGGGGCTGTTTGTAAGGCCGAAATACATCATGAGGGGTTCGAATAGACTGCGGTTGGTACGGAAAGCCACTTTCCATTCGTCACCCTCTTTGATGCGCATGTTGTTGTACCCCCAGCGCACATCTAGCTTCGTAAAGTACCGCGCTCCCTTGAGATGATGGATCAAGTCGTCTATAAGTGGGAGCGGATACCGGTTCTTCAGCGTTATCTTGTTAAGCATGCGGTAGTCCTGTATGAAGCGTAGTTTTCCGTCTTTCTTTTTGATGAAGAAGACGGGAGCGCCTATGGGAGACTTGGACGGATGGATTTTCCCTGTGGACAGAGCTTCGTGAAGGAATGCGTCTAGTTCCGCTTGTTCTGTTAAGGTCATAGGATAGACCTTACGGAATCCAGGCGCGGGTTCCCGTTCTAGCTCAATTGCATGGTCCCACTGGCGCCTCTCTGGAAGGCTGTCGAAGGACTCTTTGTTGAAGATATCCTCGAAGTCGTGCAGAGACTCTGGTACGGTATCGCGGAAGGATGCAGTTGTGGAGTTCTTGTTGAATGCTTCCGCTAATCGTTGGGATACTGTAGCCATAGCGCGGATAAAGTGGTGTTGGTCTTCCGGAAGGATGTGAGCTGTGAAAATGCGGTCGTCATCCTCGATTTCCACATAGTCCACATTGTGTTCTTCCCCCATACCGAACAAGTTGGGAGAATCCGCTTTTCATTTACCGCAGGGGGAGGTGAAGGTTCTGGAGTGAGGGTTGAAATCGAGTGGGGTACCCATGCCAAAACGGCTTCCGAACATTGTTACCCCCTCTTCAGGATCTGTCACGCCCTCGTGCGGGTAATCATCCTCGTCGTCCACATCCTCGATGGTGACTGGGAAGGGGCCCGCGCGACAGGCTGAGATTTGAGCTGCGGTTTGGCGTTCCTGTTTCAGGTCTGAACGGCAGGTAGCACAGCGTGCGGGGCACCGCGACATGCGGACTTCTTTGGTTTGCCAGTCAACTTCGGGATTGTGTTCGCGGAGCCAGGTGAATCCGAGGATCATCGTCTGCTTACCCAACTGTGTTACTGCGAGTTGGGCGCGTTCCGAGTGATCCTTGTAACGCAGAATGACTTGCGCTACTTCACGGATCATCCCCGCCTCGTTTGGGGTGCCATCAACATTAAACACCGGAATTGTTCACGCAAGAGGGCGGGTCGTAATGCTGTTTGCGCGGACATACTCCGTGTCGATGAAGAGACCCGTAGCGCTGCAGTCTACTAGCGCTTTCGTGCATCGCTTTATATTTGTATCCGTGGTCTCGATGTCGATGTCGATGTCTAATGAGGTGGTGCTGTCCGAGGAGATGATGTATTTGCTGGGCAGGCGTTTCTCCCAGCGCGCACGTCAGATGCGTTCGCATTTTGGAGGTTTGGAAGGTGAGGAGGGGAGTCTTGTACGTCTTTCACACAATCGGATTCGTCAGAGGAGTCATTTTCAATTGTATCTACTGACAGGGGTGCATATCGATTGCGTGATGACAGCGGGGGCGTACCATTCACCCACTGTGACGTCCAAAATCCTTCTCTTCCGCGTCTTCCGCCTCAACTTCCGTGTTTTCCATTGTGGCGTCCTTTAACGCGAGGAGGTCTTCTAGGAGCTCTTCCCGGTCATCTGTGGACATGAGGTGTATGTCAAATCCGGTTGGACAGTCCCTGGCACGGTGGCCGAACTCGCCGCAATGGTAGCAGGCCCCTGGGATTTTGCCTGCACGTTTCGCTGCATCAATATCCATGGGTACTCCTGGGGGAAGTGGGCGAGCAGGCTGTCCTATGGTAGGAGCTGTGGAGGCAACTTGCGCGGATGGACGGGGCCATGGAGTGCGGGCCAACGGCTGGGGGCGCGTTTGGCTAACCAAGGAAAGGACGGGAGGGAGACCGGTGGGCATCCTTTGAGTTGCGGAGGAGTGGAAGGCCTCGTTTGCACGACGGTTTTGGTCAAACATCCGAGCGGTCCTGTACCAGCTGTCCGCATCGTCATCATTGGGTCTGTCTTTGCCCATTTCCGCTATCTTGTCCTGAATGGCAGGCTGTAGGCCGCGGCAGAATTTGACTACGGTGTTCAGCTTGTCCGTATACCCGGAGAGTTCGATGAGGTCTTCGAATTCGTCCACATAGGTGTCCACCGATCGTTTCCCTTGGAAGTACTGGGTCGATTGCAGTTTCATCCGCGCGTCTGTTGCCTCGTTTTCGGGGAAGAAGCTGTCGTGGAATGCGGTGGCGAAGTCCGCCCATGTCCTGAAACGCGGATGGTTCATGCTGGTCTCGTAGCGTATGAGACGGTCCGCCCATGTAGCTGCTCGACCTCCTTTCATATACGAGAGCACCCAGTTGATCTTTGCTTGGTCGTCTGGAAACTCCGCTGGGCATAACCTTGTGTAGAGCGTGCAGGAGTTGTAAAACGCACGTCCTTTGCCGCGGCTTCCGTCGTATTCCGTAGGTGTGGCGGGTTTCAGGCGGGAACATTGAGCGGTCGCGGGGGGCGGCGCGACAGGTGGAGGATTGAAGGGAGGGACGACGGGTGGAGCGCCCTGCGCGGTCTGAGTGGGGGGTAGGGCTAGGTTGTTGAGCGCTGTGTTTACATTCCCAAGTGTTTTGTTTAGAGCGATTATATTGTCGCTGATGTCGGCTAATTGCACCCTCATGCTCATTTGACTCTGCTCGAGGTTTTCGAGGCGAGCCCTCTCGGTGCTGCCGTCTTGTTCCATCTGAGCGGGGATAAATGACATAGGTGCGTTTGTGGGAGAGGAGGGGTGGTGCGCGCGGTTTCAGAGCCGCTGCTATCGTCTGAGAGGCGAACTATCGTCGAAAATCGGGCGCAGCACCGTCCAGTGCTCTGAGACGAGGTTTATCTACTGTAAGGGCGACCCTCAGTGTTGAGGACACTTCACTCAAACTTGTAGGGGAGATCCAAAGGGTATTAGATTAACAACTAGTGAGGAATAACTAAGGGGACGTTACCTTGTAGGGGAGATCCAAAGAG
>Ga0210387_10003623_pt1 | contig 11878 bp, 10 predicted proteins | sample IncBWC7OmetaG_FD_160108 | JGI IMG/M metagenome (GOLD analysis project Ga0210387, IMG submission 160108) | Forest soil microbial communities from Barre Woods Harvard Forest LTER site, Petersham, Massachusetts, United States - Inc-BW-C-7-O ... | reverse complement strand
ACACTTCCCTGCCGCAACCCTCGCACGTAGCGAAGTCCAAGACGAAGCGAGAACGGATAGAGTCCAAGTGCCGGGTCGATCAAACGTCACCGTCGTGGGATCCTCGCAAGCCAGTTAGGTCAGCGGCAAACGATCACTGCGATTCTCACTCGGCCGGAATCTTAGTTCGTACTGGGCGAAACATAAATAGTACAGATTAAGATTTGAACCGAACCCTGGATCTATTTAAGACCGGCGGCCATGGCTTTCACTATGGTGCCATTGGCGTCGTCGTCCTTGAGAGCCCAGACAAAAGCGCCGCCGAGGCCCCCGAAAACGCGCGCGCGGACGTACGCAGTTTTGAGCCACACCGTAAGCGGGTCATCGTAGGACCAGAAGGTTTGCGTGGTGGGATCATAGAGCCACACGGCGAGTCGGCGGTCATCGAAGAAGCGTGTGTAGCCAGTCAGACCGGTGAGCGTGAGATATGTGATCACGCCGGGCGTTTGCAGGTAATCGGCCGCGGGAAACGGAGCTGGACCGGTGGAGGATTGATACAGGCCCTTGTCGGTACTGGGAACGCCGGCCCAACCGCGCGCATATGCGGGAATGCCCAGGACGAGCTTTTCTCCGGGAACACCAGCCTGAAGATACGAGCTAATCGTGTAGTCGATGTAAAAATTCTCGGAGGAATCGGGATCCTGCTTGTCATCAAAGATGGGAGACGCATGATTGGTGGAAGTCTCCCAGGTGCCGTGGTAGTCGTAGCCCTGCATGTTGAAAAAGTCTAGCTGGCGCGCGACTTCCGCTAGCTGGAGATTGGAGAAATTCTGCTGGCCGGCGGGGCCGAACATGGTCAGCATATAGTGCTTTTTGTTGGTCTCTCCCAAGGCGTCCAACTGCTTGCGAAATTCCTGAAGCAGCAGCGTTGCGTTTACAGTGTCAGTGGCGGTGGGAAATTCCCAATCGATATCAATGCCGTCGAAGACTCCCGCAGCAGAAATTCCAGACCCGAGATTGCCGCTGACGAACAGATCGATACAATTGGCGACCATGGCCTGACGGCTAGCAGCGGTACTCGCAGCAGCCGAAAAACCGTCGGCCCCAGCGAGCGAGATCATAACTTTCAGATTGGGATGCAGTTGCTTAAGCTGCTGCAATGCGGCGAAATTCCCGTACAGGGGCCCAGTGTAGGGCGCGCCGCTGACGCTTGGAAGATACGGATCCTGATAATCGGCCCAGCTATCCGCTATGGCGCAGCCGGTCGGCGTGGCGCTTCCGAAGGCGTACGTCAAATGCGTGAGCTTATCCGCAACACCATTGGCCTGTAGATTGGCAATGTTGTAGCCAGCGAAATAGATGCTCCATTCTTCGAAGTAGCCGCCGACCACTTTGGATTTGTTATCGTGGCGCGGTTCATTGGCGAGAGTTGGGCGCCCAAGAAAGAGAGGAATGAGCAAACTGACGAAGAAGGTGAGGGCGCGGTTCGGAAGACATACAGAAACACGAGTCGACATAGAACCACCTAGAAATAGAGGATGTGAAACTGGCGCCAAATCATAGACCTATATAGCGGCTTTGGCAACGAGCATATTTTCCATTTGTGCGGAAAACCTTAATTCTGCGAGAGTTTTGCTTCTACATTTGGGATGCCGTTAGAGATATTACTGAACTCTCGGCGCCGCCGATGCTCACCAACGTTGTTGTGTAACCGGCTAGCCGAACATTTCACTGACAGCTGAGTCAACTTCCTGATTGCCGACAATCCACTCTGAACCAGTTGTAGAACAAGTCAGTCAATGAGTCAGTGACTAGCCGGGTGGAAAGAATAGGTTGGTGTTTGTTGTCGCAATTGGCCCGTTCCGCTCGCCGACCCGCTCCTCATCTCGCATTCTTGATGAGGACCATGTCCAATAACGGGATACCGCGAGAGATGGCAAGACGGTTGTCAGGCGAGACGCGAAAGCATAAGTGTAACTTAGAAATTCTCACTTGTTGCATCACAGATGCTGGGGCTCGCGATGATCCGCTACGTATGGCGTGTCGGAATGCTTGCGACCATGTCGCCCAACGAAGTGAGCGCGTTGATAGCCCCGGTAATCCAAAGCTACCTCACTGAGCCACTCCCTGGGTAGCGTTGCCGGAAATGCAGCCAGCGAAGAAACGGAATAGTAATGTGAAACGCAGCAGGTCCAGGAATATCATTGAGAGCGCGCTCCGGAAACGTCGAGTCACTCATTGAGGTCAACGAGTGACTCGACGTTTTCGCACCAAGTCCCCTGATAGCGTCACACTATCGGCCGCCAGCGCGACAACCCGCTCGAACACGGGATCGCGCCGCGCTGTGTAGTCGGCGAAGGTCATCTTAATCGTCTCATCCGGAGCCAGCGATTTAACTTTCACCGGGAAGATCCAATTCAGCCAATAGCATCGGTCCCAATCGCCGCAGCGGTGTGCATAGTCATGCATTCCGGTTGCGTAGCGCAGGCAAAGGTCTTCATGGGGAAGACATCCTGCATTGCCCTCACCATAAAAGGTAAGCCGATCGCCGACGGGTTCGCCTAGGATGATTGCGCGAGATCCCGCCGCCTGCTTCACGAAAGCTGTCGTCGTAATCGCGGCGGAAAAGGTTTGTGGGCCCGTCAGAAGATAGATTCGTCCGCTTAGCGGCACGAAATCCGGCAGGTGCGATGCGAAACGAGCCGCCTTCGTATAGTCGCCTCCCGTATTGAATCGCAGATCGAGAATGATGTTGCAGGGCGGATGCGCGCGCATCTCATCCGTCGTCGCGCTGCGGAAGTCGCCGATATGCTGCTTGTCTACATCCCCGACCGCTTTGAGCTGTATAAAAAGTGTGCAACCGTGATCGATCCATGCCCTGAGGAACGTGCTGTTGAAATCGCGCAGCGACAGTGGCAAGTCCGCGTTATCGGAAACCAGCGCGCGCCAGTCCGAGGGCTTGCCTTTCATCTTTTGTGGCGACAGCCAGCGCGTCATCTGTGCGTGTGGCTCGGTTGCCGGAGTTTGCCTGTGGTTCATAGGTGTTCCCAATCCACTGCTTTGGGCTCTTCTCGTCTGCTTACTTCGCTTCGTCCCCTCTATTGGCATTTTTCTGGCTACGGCTGGCCCGCTTTTTCTGTCTCTAGCTGTTTCCCCGCACTGGAGCGTGTTGCTCTGGACCGCATTCATGTTCCTCATGCTCGAGCTGATCACTGGAAATATCGTCGAGCCTCTTCTCTACAGCTCCTCAACCGGCCTTTCTCCCATTGCTGTGCTCATTGCCGCCATCTTCTGGACGCTTCTCTGGGGACTCCCGGGCCTCCTGCTGTCCACGCCGCTCACGGTGTGCCTCGTTGTTATCGGCCGTCAGGTCCCACAACTGCCATATCTCGACGTACTCTTTGGCGATGAGACAGCTCTCCCACCTTCCGAGCGCTTTTACCAGCGTCTCCTCTCCTCCAATACCCAGGAAGCCAGAGCACTCCTCCAAGACCTCCTCGCCACTGAGCCGAAAGATCAGGTCTACGACTCCGTAGTGATTCCTGCTCTTACCCTCATCGAAGAATCCCGTCACGCCGAAGAGTTGACATCCAGCCGCGGGGAAGAGGTTCTCCAGGCCGTCGAGGAGCTCACCGAAGACATCGCCAGTCGTGTTCGCGTTTCCGAACCCTCTACCCTGACTAAACCAAAACTCGTCATCTGTATTCCCGCCAGAGACTTCGCCGACGAAGTCGCGTGCCAGCTCGCAACCCACATTCTCACCCCCAACTCAACCGTCCGCGTCATCTCCGCTGATACCCCCACATCCGACATCCTGCAGACGCTCGCCAGCCTTCGCCCTGACGCCATCTGCGTCGTCGGCATTCCGCCTCAGTCTCTTCGTCACATTCGCCTGCGCTGTCACCAGGTCCGAGGCCGCTTCCCGGAAGCAGTCATCGTCGCCTGCCTCCTCAGGGAGCAGTGCGACCTTTCTAATATCCGGAGCCGCGTTCCCACGGAAGACGCCCACGTTGTCTGCTCTCTCCAACTCATGGAGGCTTACCTCTCGTCACTTCTTTATCCTGCAACCCCTCTCGAAGTATGTGTTCAGGATTCCGACGAGGTTACCGAGCCCAAAGAAGATGTAGCCGAGTCACTCTTAGAAATGCAGCGCGTCGGCATCCTTGACGAATCCGAAGAGGGGGCCTTTCGGCGCCTCGTCACCAACCTCGCTCGCTCCTTCGATGCCCCCATTGCACTCGTCACCGCAGCTCACGAGAGGCAGTTATGGGAAGCTCAATGCGGGCTGTCCGACGATTCCCTCTCCTTCGTGGACCACGCTCAAGACTCTTGTTTCCTCACCCGCATAGTGTCCTCTGAAGCTATCCTCGTTATCCCCGATACAGCCGAAGACCCCCTCTATGCCAGCGAAACCTTCTTTCTTGAACGTGGTATCCGCTTCTATGCCGGTACTCTCTCAAGTCCCATGACGGCACGGTCATGGGCTCTCTCTGTGTCCTCGACACCCGGCCCCGCCAGATCACTGAAAAGCAAAAGGAGATGCTGCTCTGGATCGCCGAGGTCGTGACTACCGCCATAGAACTACAGGAAGCTGCTCCGCCCCCCGATGTTAGGCAATCTTCTCTTCTGCCCACGGGTCAATGACGATCTTTGTAACACCTTCTTTTTTATACCGCCAAACTTTATACATTTCAGGAGTTTCTTCCAGCATAATTCTGTGCGAAATTACGTAACTGGGATCTATCTCTCCATTTTCCATTCGCTGCAATTAAGGGCTTCAGGTAGTTGTGCATGTTTTGGGGGGCTCGGATAATTTTTTTCTGTGGGATATAGGTCTTTTACACGGTGCGTCTCGAGTTATCATTTGTTCTTAAACTTCTTTCAACTGAAGAAAGAGCCCACTGAAACTCAGCGGGCCTTCTTGAACGTCGGTCGCGGACAAAAACTAACGCTAGGTGGTCTTCTCCACAACGACAGTATCATGAGCTGTCGTTGTGCCTACTATGCGCTCGCCTTCTGAAATGTTTCCAAAGGTTCCGCGCCCACCCTTGGTATCCTCGTTCCCTGCTTCACTGGCAGACGATATGTCTTGGGCGCCAGTATTCTTGAGCGCAGCCTTCGCCGCATCAATCTGTTCCGAAGTGTCGCAATGCACTGAGAGCAGTGTGCCACCGTTCTTGATTGCGCCTTCATAGCGCTTTGCCTCGTACTCCGGAATGCCCAGACCAACAAGTGCTCCAACCATGCCTCCTACTGCCCCACCTACGCCCATTCCGGCAAGAGCAGCCATAATTGGTCCGGCGGCAATGAGCGGACCGACTCCCGGAATTGCGAGTGCACCAATGCCAGCCAGCAAGCCCAGCGTGCCCCCCACGACTCCGCCAGTGGCGACTCCGGTGGTTGCACCCTCGGGAGCCTTGGTTGCTTTTTCGTGAGCGAACGCACGAGTGCTTTCATCATCGGGGAGCAACACAGAGATGGCTTCATTGGCGAATCCGACAGAAAGGAGATGATCGACCGCGGCTTCTGCGGTGGCGGGCGTCTTGTAGATACCGAATACGGCTATGTGTTTGCTTGACATTAGAAACTCCTGGTTGAAGTAAAAAGATCTAAGTTGAAATGGCATGTAAATATGACTACTGCTTGACCGTCAGTTGATTAGTGACGTTTTCGGCAGAGACCACCGAGCTAGCATCCGACGCAATTTGCTGCTTTTCCTCTTCAGATTTAACGGGACCCTTCAAGGTAACCTGACCATTGCTTGTGATGATCTTGACATTATGAGCATAGGTAGAAAGGTTCTTGTCCTCCATAATCGCTTTACGCACTTTGGCGGTTGTGGTGCGGTCTGCTGACGCGTTCGATTGGCTATCTGCAGTTGTTGCATGATCTTTATTTTGCTTCGTGTTGTCAGGCGCGGTCTGCGCCATCGCGAATACGGGAACAAATAGCCAAACAGCGGCGAGCGCGGCCGAAGCCACTAATATCTTTCGTATGGATTTCATAAGATGTGGGGCCTTTCGAATGTTCGGTCTGCGGGGTCAACTAATCAAACGGGCCCTAAGTGCAGTACTGGATGTGACGGGATAAGTCAGCTACGAGTTGTCCAAAGCATGACTAGGGCTAGAGCTATTACAGATCTAATACTTAATCTGCACGGGCGCGCGCGACCTTCTCGCAACAAGTACACAAAGACTCTTTCAACCTTCGCGTTGATATTCTTGCATCAAAGCTTCGCATAAAAAAGTCGGTCTTAGAAGAACTCACTTGCCGGAATACTCTTAAGCAGTTACCGAGATGTGTGCACTAGGAAGACAATAGCCGCTTTTAGATGTCTTCTCAGCTTTATGTCTGATTGATTGAGCATTGCAGTCTGCTCTTGGTCTTAGCTGCATCTGAAGCATGAGGTGTCGAGGTTCGAAAATGGGTGACGAAGTACAATTAGCCTCCTCTCTCAAGCCACACGGTGGTCTACAGGGCTTTCTAGAAGAGCTCGGTCCGGGACTCATCACGGGCGCCGCCGATGATGATCCATCCGGAATATCGACGTACTCGGTCGCCGACGCGTCGTTCGGCTATGCGACGCTCTGGACTCCTCTTTTGTCCTTCCCTTGATGGCGGCGGTTCAATTTATGTGCGCGCGTCTCGGCATGGTGACAGGCTGTGGCCTGGCAAGCGTGATCCGCACACGCTATTCCCGGTGGGTATTGTGGTTCGCTTGTTCCTCGTAGCAATTGCAAACATCTTCAATATCGGCGCAGATCTTGGCGGTATGGCCGAAGCGACTCAGATGATCACGGGGATTCGCGCCTACTTCTGGGCACCCCTCTTTGCGGCGCTGATTTTGGGATTGTTGTTTTGGACCTCATACCGGACCATGGCACGGATCTTTAAATGGCTTACGTTGATCCTTTTCGCCTACATCATTACTGCGTTCCTTGTTCGTCCGGATTGGATGGCAGTGATGCGGGCCACCTTCGTTCCGCACGTCGAATTCAGCAAACAGTACATGGCAGTGCTGGTCGGCATTCTTGGAACCACGATCTCCCCTTACCTGTTCTTTTGGCAGGCTGCTCAGGAGGTGGAAGAAGACCGCGACCGTGGGAAGACCACCGTGGCCAAGAGGCGGGGAGCCACGAATAAGGAGCTTGGCTCCGCGAGAAGAGATTTCATCACCGGAATATTACTTTCTAATACCGTGATGTATTTCCTCATTCTCACCACCGCAGCAACGCTGAATGCTCAGGGGCTGAAAGATATCGAGACCGCCAAGCAGGCTGCGGAAGCGCTGAGACCGCTCGCCGGTCGAGGAGCCTACTTGTTATTTACTTTAGGGCTAATCGGGACCGGCATGCTGGCGGTTCCCGTTTTGGCCGGCTCCTGCGCTTACGTGATCGCCGAGGCAGCCAAATGGCGATCTGCCTCACTCAACTTGGAACCGAAGTTAGCAGGAAAGTTTTACGCGATCATAGGGGTTTCAATAGCTGTTGGTCTGGCTTTCGACTTCGCCGGATTCAACGCAGTCAAGATGCTCTTCTGGTCCGCTATCCTCAACGGTCTGCTTGCACCGCCTCTCGTCGTGATGGTCGTTTTACTTACGAGCGACAAGAAGGTTATGGGGCATTGCGTTGGGCCTGTGCTCTCATTATGAGCGCGGCGGCAGCGGGGTTGCTTTGGTCACTTCGTTAGAAAATCCTAAAGGGCTGCGTTGGTTTGATCAGATTCGAAGGCCAACGAAGCCCAAGTTATGCTTATCCTGAGCGTATAGTAGGCCTCTGGCTGATTGGCCGCTTTTGATTTCGATGCCTTCTATCGCGCTACTGGCATAAAGAATCCGATATCAGTCTTTATGATCGCCGTACGCCAAATCGCATTCAACGATTAAGATCTCTCCTTGCTGGTGCGCAGCTAACGGACCATCACGCACTGCTCATCCGTCTCGAAGAGCATTTGGGGAGAATTTCCTCACTCCTACCTCAAGTAGAGAAAGAAGGTGACTCTATCCCAAGATCTCGCGACTTAGATTTGTCGGAGAAAGGTAAACCGAGCCGATGACATATGAGAAACTGAGGCCCCCCATTCGAACCCGAAACACTATCCTGCTATTGGCGTTAGCTACATCGGGCTAGGTATTGTTACTTGGGAATACCAGCCTTATACGCACGCATCTTCGGCTATTCGGCAGAAGAGATGATCGGTTCGTCGATTCTCAAGCTCATTCCCGAGCACCTACATTCCGACGAGAAGGCCATCATCGAAAGCATTCGGGCTGGGCAACGGGTCGAGCACTTCGAAACCGTGCGACTCACAAAAGACGGCCGCTCGCTCGATGTATCTGTGACTGTGTCGCCAGTAAAGGATGAGCGGGGACGGGTCATTGGAGCGTCGAAGATACTCCGCGATATATCGGGACGCAAGCGGATCGAACAATCCTTGTTGCAAGCCGAGAAGATTGCGGCGACTGGCCGGATGGCGGCGACGATCGCGCATGAAATCAATAATCCTCTCGAAGCGGTGATGAACCTGCTCTACCTTCTTCGTCCCATGATTACCAGCCCGGATGGGATCAACTACCTCGGCTCTGCTGAAGACGAACTCGGCCGCGTCTCGCACATCGCCAAGCAGACACTGGGTTTTTATCGGGAACATACGTCGGCGAGCAGAACCTCCCTCACGGAAATCGTTCTGCACGCGATCACGATCTACGAGCCACGGTGCGCGGCCGCTGGCATTGAAATCAGAAGATCACTCAATTCGTCAAGAACGGTGGTGCTGCGTCGCGGAGAGATGATGCAGGTAGTCTCGAACCTGATCGCGAACTCTATTTATGCGATGCCGACCGGAGGTGTTCTGGTCATCTCTGTCGAAGATACCCGAGAATCAGTGGATGGCATTAGTCTCACCATTAAGGACGATGGCGTCGGGATCGCTGCCCATAATCTGCCGAGAGTATTCGACGCCTTCTTTACGACCCGTACTACGATAGGCACTGGCATTGGATTGTTCGTCGCCAAGCAATTCGTCGAGGGTCACGGGGGCCAGGTCAATATTGAAAGCAAGAATAGTACGGAAAATCATGGCACCTCCGTTCGCGTGTTTCTGCCGATCTCCACGGCACACGATAAGGCCGCCAACTAGCCCGGAGGGTGGATTTCAAGCAGCTTTGTGAACCCGTAACGAGATTCGGAAAATTGTCCCGCTCCTGCCCGGCACACTACTGCTGCGATACTGGATTGTGCCGCCGTGCCCGTTCACAATTTCTTTCGCGATCCAAAGACCGAGGCCGTTCCCTTCGGCCTCGCCGCTTTTGAACTAGTCGAAGAGCGTCTGCCGCATTGACTCGGGAATTCCATTCCCATTGTCCGCGATTGTGATGATGGCATTTGGATGATGCACGGAAACGCGCAAATGAAGCTTTCCCGACTGCGGCAAGGCCTCAATCGCATTGAGAAGAAGGTTGGTGAATACCTGGAATATCTCGCCTCGCTTCCCAAGAGCTAAAGCCGCTTCGGAAGATCGCCTCTCAACGCTGATCCTCTTCTTTGCGATCTGTTGCTCCTGAAAATGTAGCGCCGACGTAGCTACCTCCACCAAATCGATTTCTTTGGCGTCCGTATCCAGGCGCACAAAGGCGAGACTTCGGCTGGTGACCTCCCCAAGACTGCGAAGCAGGAAATCCGCCTCATCCAAATATTCGATGACCTGCAGCGGACATTGGGCGAGGGTCTTTGCCAGGAAGATGAGGTTAGTGAGGGCCGCCAGACGATTATTGACTTCGTGCATGGTCGCCCCGACGAGCCTGCCTGCCAAAGCAAGCTGGTGATACCGTCGAAGATTTTCTTCGCATGCTTTGAGCTTCTGACCTTCGTCCTCAAAGGAACCGCGAGGCACGAGAGGCGAGTCCATAAAGTAGTCTGAGGGCAATAAGTGGATAAAGGTTGGCCCACCTAGGCCTTGGTGCGTGTTACATCCTGAATATGTCTTTCATCCAGCGGACGCCTCTCTTCTAGCTATCAAACTCGGAGCTTAGCCAGCAGATCCGCAGGTTAGATGGGTTTGGATAGCGATGTGCTGCGAGGTAGCTGCATGATGAAGTGCTAGTTTCAGAATGGGATCGCTTCTCGCACTTTCCGCTAGTCTCGCCGCGCTATCGTGACGAGACTGTTGCTCCTTCTGCACCTTACGACTTGAGTAGGAAGAAGCACGTCGTGACATTCGAGGCTGCCGCCCTCATTCAACCCGCAGGAGAAGAGCATCTACTGGCTTGCGTGCTTCCGGCGCGTCACCGCTCTACGCCTTTTGCGAACGGCTCCTCGTGGTAGTGCCGTCTTCGCTTGTGTGAGTACCGGCTCGAGGTAGCGGAGAACGGCATCGCGCATGGCCTGCTGCAGGCGTGGACGGGCGCTGGACGGCGCAGTAGTAAACTCGTCGAGGATTCCGCGGAAGATCATAAGGGCAACCTGCCCGTGGTGGGTCGCTTCGGAACGAGAGAGCGTGGGTAGTTCGTGGCGGAGGCGGGCCGCGATGAAGTCGACGAAAACCTGCCCAAGGGCCTGCTTATCTTTGTGGGCGGCAGCTGAGAGCGGGGCGTCGACCACCAGGGTGTGGAACTCGGGACGCCTCCGGTTGAAACTCATGCAGACATCGATCAGCTCATGGATGGCTTGTGCGAAGCTCAAGCCGCCTTCGGGGTCGATTGCCCGTTCCGCTTCGGCCATTTCGCGTGCGTACATCGAGGCAAGCGCGCTGGCAATAGCTTCCTTATTGGGGAAAAACTGGTAGAGGGTGGCCGGCGACACGCCTGCTTCCATGGCGATCGCATTTGTGGTGGTCTCGTGGTAGCCAAGGCGGCCGAAGACCGCGGCTGCGGCGCGGAGGAGGTCTTGCTGGCGCTGCTCGCCGCGCGCGTTGCGCTTGCGTTTTGGATCGAAGACGGTCACAAGGCGATTTTCGCAGAAGGCAAGGATGCAAGCAAAAACTTGCATCCTTTGTCAGAATATAAGTATCTCCTTGTATAGGAGGTGAACAGGTATGTTCACAGTGATGGGAATAACAGGCAATGTGGGCGGGACGGTGGCAGAGAATCTGCTAGCGGCGGCCAAAACCGTGCGCGGCGTGGTGCGCAATCCGGAGAAGGCAAAAGTCTGGGCCGATCGAGGCGTGGAGCTGGTGCCGTCGGCGTATGACGATGTGGCGGGACTCGCAAAGGCGTTCGCGGGAGCGGAGGGTGTGTTCGCAATGATTCCACCGGACTTTGCGCCGGCTCCCGGGCTGCCGGACCAGAAGCGCACGATCGCGGCAATCCGAGAGGCGCTTGAGCGGGCGAAGCCCGGCAAGGCTGTGTTTTTTTCGTCCATCGGTTCCGAGCAACCGAGTGGGCTAGGGCTGATCACGTCGATCCACCTGATGGAACAGGCGACGCGCACTCTGCCGATTCCTGTGGCGTATCTGCGGGCGGGTAGTTTCATGGAGAACTGGCTGGGAGCGTTGGACTACATACGTGCGACAGGGGAGATGCCCTTCTTCTATGCGCCGCTCGAGCGCAAATTTCCACTGGTGGCCACGCAGGATATCGGTCTGGCTGGTGCCAAGGTGCTACAGGAAAGCTGGACGGGCGAGCGCGTGCTCGAGGTGGACGGTCCGGAAGGTGGAACAGATTTGCACGAAACGGCGGCCGCGTTCGGCAGGGCGTTGGGCCGCGAAGTGAAGGCCGTACAGTTGCCTGAGGTAGCCTGGCAGAGCGTGCTGGAAGCAATAGGAACGCCGACTGACCGGACCGGGCTCTACATCGAGATGGTGACGAGTTTCAACTCAGGCTGGATCCATTTCGGTAACCCAGGAACCGAGAAGTTCCACGGGCCGACGACAGTCGAGGTGTTCGCACAAGAACTGGCGCTGA
>Ga0210387_10003622_pt1 | contig 11879 bp, 9 predicted proteins | sample IncBWC7OmetaG_FD_160108 | JGI IMG/M metagenome (GOLD analysis project Ga0210387, IMG submission 160108) | Forest soil microbial communities from Barre Woods Harvard Forest LTER site, Petersham, Massachusetts, United States - Inc-BW-C-7-O ... | reverse complement strand
CTGCCCTCAAGTATCCAGGAGACTGGATCATTGCGATTCACGGCCGGTATCGTCAGTACGGCTAGAGCGACGACAATCCAAATAACTCGTTCAATCGCTGCGCCGAGGGGATGCGCGACGCCGAAGAGCGACCCGAGGAGACTTGCCCCGCCCCCTACCACCATGACCGTCATCATGCTGAGGCACACGGCCAGCACTACTCGCGCCGCAACACTGCTGGGGCGAGTACCGAGAAGGGACATCACAGCCGCTCCCGGTATGAACAGAATTGTCAAGACGCCCGGCAATGGAGTGAGCGGGGAGTGGAACGCTGCAAGCAACAAAGATGTCACCAGCGCCCCGGCTAACCAGATCCCGGTCGGTGCAACGCGGGGCCCATAGTCCTTCGCCCTTGACCAGAGTTCGGTAACCACCGGAGCGGGCAGCGCCGTTACCTGAGGATCCGTTTCGGAGCCGCTTCTACTCACGACTCAATGCTTTGCTCTAAAGGAACTCGTCCGTGCAGCGCCGAGACGTAGCGCGAGGCTGGCATGTGTTACAAGGTTAGTGCGCTCCCGTCGTCCCACGGGCTCCAAGGCGGTGGTATCGCTTTACAGTTTGTCGAGTGCGTCAAGGGTGCTTGAGTCACGAGATTCAAACTTTCGCGCGAACCAATAGGGATACCTGTCAAGAGCAATCTGAATTTCCGCGAGTGTAATTGGTGCCGGGTTCGGTCCCCCTGACCACTTCACATACGTGGTGCCCTCCGGCACAACTTCATTCGAAAACTCACCGAAGAGCGTCGCAAACACCTTCTCGTCGCTGCATACGATCTGCTTGAAGTATTCGATTAAGGGCGTTGGCGTTCTGATACGAGAAACGCAGTATTCGGCAAATTCTCGCTTGATTGACCAATACGACGATCCCGCCCGCATGCCCGAATCGGGTGCAACCGTCCTCCATTCGAGTGGCCGACGATCAAACACGACGCGATTCATAAGTCCGTTTTTCACCTTTGACCACGTACCGTTCGGATTCCTCGTCCTGTAATAACGACGTTCGTACTCGGACTCAGGTCGAGATCCGTCGGGCATGTTAGGAGCGCTACGCGAAGCGATCAGATCCCCGGCGACGTACGCCCTCCTTTGTATCTCGTCGTTGGAGATAATCGGATAGTGCGAACCCGACAGGAGTGTGAATCGGACATTCGAACTCTCCGCGAGCGCACTCTCAAGGAGAAAAGTCGTGGCTTCAACCATCGACCAATCTCCCCAGTAGACGGGAACGCGACGAGCAATAATCTTGCCCGCGAAATTGTCAGCCCGCAGACTGGACATCTTGCTCTTTGCATCAAGATGAACGTAGACGGGGCCTAGCGCGCTAACTCGCGCGACGAGCCGACGCAACATCGCTTCGTCTCGGTGCGCGAGAATGAGGAAGGCGTGGTCTCCATCACTCATGCGTGACACCGACGACTTTCGATCGCGTTCGGTGATTACTCACGAGAGCGCCCATATTTGCTTGTATCACCACGATCATTATCTCGCGCAGACTTCTCGAGGCCCTTCGACGGCGCGAGAGTTGGCGTCGAGAAGTGCTGGCTGGCCTGCATACACGCCCGGATGTTAGCAACGCCGCTAACCGAATGAATTATCTTCGGGCGGGTCCCCCGGGCGCGGACTTACGTCTCGACCCCAACTCCTTTTTGCAAATCGTCTCAGACGGTTCCTACGCTGCAGTACTCGAGACCGCGGTTTAGTATCGTCTCGCGATTCAGGATGTTGCGCGTGTCGTAGATAATCGCACGCTCCATCACGTCGCGAATCTTGGTCCAGTCCAACTCCCTGAATTCCGGCCATTCAGTGAGAAGGACGACAAGGGCCGCGCCCCGGGCCGCGTCGTACGGGTCACTGAGGATCTCAATTCCGTCAAGATCGGGAGCGCCGCCTGAAGTCACCGTCGGGTCGTACGCTCGCAGCACGAAACCCAGTTCCAAAAGCCGCTTGACTACATTCAGCGCCGGAGAGTTGCGCCGATCGTCCGTACCGGCTTTAAACGTGAGGCCCCATACACCGATCACGCGTTCAGTATCATCACTCACCCGCGCGACAATCGTTTGCGCGATGTGCTCTACCTGAGCGTTGTTGGAACTGATAGCTGAGTCCAGCACGGAGAACTCAAAGTTGTTCTCCTTGCCCATAATGCTGAGAGATGCGGTGTCTTTGGGAAGACACGAGCCACCCCATCCGGGTCCGGGTTGCATGTAACTGAATCCGATGCGATGGTCGTATCCCAGACCCTGCAGCAGATCGACGACATTGCCGCCTACTCTCTCGCAAAACCGGGACACCTCGTTGCTGAAACTAAGGCGGACCGCCAAAAACGCATTGGCGGCGTACTTGATCGTCTCGGCGGTCGCGTTATTCGTAATCACCACCGGCGCTTCTGTCTCTTCGAACAGAGAGGCAACTCGCTGAGCTACGTCTCGATCTTTGGCGCCCACGACTATGCGTTCGGGGTGAAGGCTCTCCGCAACCGCAGTTCCTGTACTGAGGAACTCGGGGTTCGAGACGATGGAAACATCCGGTCGACCCAACGCGTCGGCAACGCGCTCGGCGGTGCCGACGGGAACTGTCGATTTGATGACGAGAATCGCATTTTCACGAAGCTTCGGCCCAATGCTCAGTGCCGCTTCCATCAGGAACGACAGGTCCGTTGCGCCGCCGTCGCCTTGAGGCGTTGGCACGCATATAAATATGACTTCTGCGTCTTCTACGGCCTCAGTACCCTCTGAAACAAAGTTGAGTCTTCCGTTGACAACGCCCTCGTTCATCAGGGCTTCGAGTCCCAGTTCGAAATGCGGCGACTTACCGTCACGCAGACTTCGCAAGCGAAGGTGATCGCGTTCAGCCAATACGACCCGGTGACCAAATTTTGCCAAGACCCCAGCGGTCGGCAAGCCGACATAGCCGCCGCCAATGACGGCCACCTTGGTTTGCACCGCTTCGCGCTGCGCTGACGACTTCATCGTCCGAACATTACCAGTCGATGATTTTGATCACGACTGCTCCACCGCTGGCGGTGACCAACACGTCTGAGAAATGCGTTCTGACATCTGACGACGGGCGCCACGCGATAAAAACACACTTGTTCGCGGCTCTGCTAACGAATCACGGCCCAGTACTGTTCAGGAGTTTTCATTTCATCACTGAACTCCTGTTCGCTTCGCCCGATCGGCAGGTATTGGGTCTTGTAGTGCTTAAACGCCTCATTCTTTTTGTTCGCGTCAACGGCGAGCGGCTCGAGTGCTTCCAGGTCCAGTGTCCGGCGAACGTCTCGCTCCCTCTTTTCAAGTGCCTTTGGACGTCGCTGCGCGTATGGCATATCCATGTATAGGAACCACTCCAATTCGGACGTCACCGCAAGCGAGTTGCACACGTCGGCAACAGCGATGTGGTCCGAATGCACCAACCCCAGTGGCGTGACAACCGAAGTCGCTTCACTTTCCTGAATCGCACGTCCTACCTCACGCAGGATGTCGCCGTGATCTCTTCGTCGACGAAATCGGTGCACAAAATCATTGTCGTAGAGCCCCAACCAGATGGGAGGTTTCACCGCAAGGTACTTCATCGCCGCGGCGTCCTCCTCCCTTCTCTTTTTAACGGCATCGGGGGCGTACAACTCTCCCGTCGTGTTCGCGTTGTAGCCTTCGCGAAGTTTCTCTGGCGCTCCCGCCAGGACGGTCAACACCACAGCGTCAGGGTGACCAGACAAGAAGTGCCCACACGAGAGCACGGCGTCATCGAGATGCGTCGACACCACAAGCACGGGGCCCGAAGGTTGGAACTGGTTCACTGGTTCACGTCTGTTTTCTCTTGAAGTCGTATGTCCCGATTGCGATCGTTACTCGGGACCCGTGCGATCGCGCACTGCCGACGAGAGGCCGGCTACACGACCGGCAAAATAGCCGCCCAGGAGCGTGGCGTTCACGACGGTAGCCAAGACCCAATTCATGGCAGAGTCCCTCATCACAAACTTCCTCATCATGTGCAATGCGGATATCCCCAGCAGAAAGACGATAGGCAATCCCCATACAAGTCGCCAGCTCGCGCCACGTCGTCGGGCAGCAAGGCTAAATAGGGTGACACCGATCATGCCGCCCGACGCGATGTCGGGCGTCCTGACCTTTCCGTACGTTGCCAGTTGGCGAGAAGCCCCTTTGCCGCTCTGATAAAGCCATTTCATTGAACCTAGAAAATCTTTGCTCTCGCAATGTTCAACGAGCAAGTCTGCAATCGACACGCACTGGAGTCCGGCCTCACGCATTGCGAAGTTCAGGGCAACATCTTCCCCCTCGATCAAAGAAGGGTCGATACTGACGAGGTCGAAGACCTTCCGTCGATACAGTCCGTTACTCCCCGTGACCTGGGTAGACATGGACGTCACTTTCGGCGTCAAGGAAAATATGCGATGAACATAGGCCACGTCGCCGTCCGGCACCGCTATGCCACCGACGGCATCGACCGCGCTCTCGAGCAAGACTCGTCTGCATCTCTCCAGCCAGTCGGTAGGTAGCACGATGTCGGCATCGACCATCGCGATGAGATCCGCTGTGGCTGCCGCCACGCCGGTAGATCTTGCGGCACCTCGACCGAGATTCCTCTCGTGGCGAATGAGCACAACCTCAGGTCGGCAGGACGCGAAGTCCTGTACCAACTCGGCTGTTTGATCGACCGAACAATCGTCGACCACGATGATCTCGTAGCTGGAACTGCCCACCTGATCCGTTATGGCGGAAAGGCAACTAACGATCGCGGGTGCCTCGTTGTACGCGATAACCACGTACGACACATCGGGTGGCGGCGAGGAAGAGGGCCTGCTCATCGTTTGCTTGCTTGGGCGTAGACATTGGCCGTTGCCGCGGCAATGGCGGTCCACTCGAAACTGGACATCCAGTTGCGGCCGGCGTCTCCAAGCTCGTCGCGCTTCACGTCACTTAGGCCGGCAGCCGTCCTCATGACGTCGCTGAGCGCGAACACAGGGTCCGACGCATCGTAAGAGAGCACACCGGGGTTGGCCAGGTGCGCAAGCGATGAAAGGTCTGGAATGATCACCGGCACTCCCGTGGCGAGCGATAGGAGGACCGAGCCCGAATTTTCGACCCGATCGAATGGAAACACACAGAAATCCGTGGCCGCCAAGAAGTCGGCTAACTCGGAATCGCTTTGCCAACGCGCCTCCATGCGTATGTCGGCGCCGGTCGCTCTCGCGGCGGCGATCCTCCCTTCCAGTTCGCCAACGTAGCGAGAATCTCCTCGACCGACGATGCGTATCGCCGCGTCAGGTCCGATTCGTTCTGCCGCCGCGATGAGAGTCTCCAGTCCCTTATACGGCCGCAGACTTCCAAAGAACGAAAAACATATGCGGTCCCCGACGTCCAGAATCTTGCGTGCGTCACTGCGGCCCATTTTGCTGGGAGCGAGCACCAACGGCCCGTGTGGAATGACCGTCACGTTGGTTGCTCCAAACCGAGTTGAAACCTCATCGGCTCCATGAGCCGAGAGCGCAATGACGGCATCGCAGTGCTTCACCAGAGTCTTTCGGGCCTCGACATCGTCGTCAAAAACTGGCTCGTGGGGAAGAATATTGTGAGCAGTCCAGACGATCTTCAAACCAAGTTTGCGGGCCACTCCTAGGAAGACGTTGAACCACAGTCGAGCGAGTTTTCCTCCGACCGGTCCCGACGAGTGAGAGAAGTCGTATGTCCAGTGAATGTGGACTACTCGTGCTCCGCGCCACGCGAGTACCGCCAACCAGAGCGGGCCGAACACAATATTCAGCGTTTCCGACCTCGTCGGACCCCGCCAAAGGGTCACCGGGACGCCTTGTTCAGTCAGTGCGTCAGCGAGCAGGCCAAGGTACGGCGTCGTCTTGTCGTCCGGGAGGAACACCACCGGACTTGTCTCGCCAACCAGTTGGCGAGACGCTTCGTCAAGGACACTCAGACCGCCAATAATGTGATCACCAACTACGGCTCGCGGACTTGGATACTTGCGGTGCCGCCAGAGGGGGATAACTAAGAGGCCCAACCACGTGAGGAGTGTGAGTCCACGCCTCCGTCGACTAACGAGGAGCAGCAACGGCCCTAGCAATATCCAAAGCGGATACGCAACACGCTCCGGTGAGTCTTTCACCATCCAGTTTCGCCGCTCTGGGTGAAGTTTGAACAGTCGGGTCCAGCCGCGACCGTAACGCCAGGAGCGGCGAAATGTCAGAGATGTCGGTCCCCAATCCATAACCATCCTGGCCGCGCCAACTTGATAACACGGATGCTGAGCGTCAGCGCACCGCCACACAAAATCGAAGTCGCTGCCGTAATAAAGCCGTTGGTCAAATCCGTTTACGTCATCGAACACGGACTTGAGGAAGGCCATGTTTGCCGTCGGCGCCGACGACAACACTTCGCCGTCGGCGCTGTCGTTCATCACGGGAAACACGCCGCCCGCACCTTTTGCGAAGATGGGACCACAGACCAACGTCCTAAATCCGCTGATCAAGGGCTCGGTAATCGACTTGAGCCAATCTGGCGCAGGCTCCCCTCCGCAATCACAGAAGGCAATAATGTCACCCGAGGCTGATTGACAGCCCAGATTACGCTGGTGCGGGATTGTTGAAGAGCGCCAAAACGGTCCGGAATAGTCGATCCAGTTCACCCACGAGTGAGCGTCACGAATGTATTGGAGTCGACCCTCCGACGCGTCAACAACAACGCACTCCGCGCCCAGCGCTTCACACTGGGGTCGCAAGAGATCGAGGGTTGCGCCCAGAGCTGGTTCGTCCTTCGAAAGAACCACTACGGAAATCGTTGCAGCGCGCACGGCACGAGACCTCTTTTCATCTCCCTTTCGAATCCGACCTTCGACTTCATGCGGAAGCTCGCTGTTGTCAGAGATCGCCACGTGCCACTCCTATTAAATACAACGTCGGGAGACCTTCATCGAAGAGACCTCCGTAGCGCGCCGTGAGACAGTTGAAGTCCGCGTGCTTTAGGTCTGGCAGTCCTGACGGCAACGGTCCCCTTCAAAACTTCTCGCGGAGAAATATTCTCACGCATAGTTACCCATGTCACTCTCTGACATCCGGCGATGCCTGAGTGCAGTACCGAATTCTAAGAGTACTTTGAGATCTCCTTGCCACCTGACCCCAATCGTTGAATAGTCTCGCACCTGTAAACTTTGCTTGCGACCGACGGGAGCCAAGTGACCCTCGCGCGTGACGTCGAGCGTAGGCGCTCGAAAATCACTCACAGCAAGAGGCGTTCGAAATTGGAGTACCGCCGATGAAGAAATGTCTGAGCTCAGGCCAACGCAGATTGATGTCGCCCGTGTTCGATTCGTTGGTCGCCGGACTTGCGGTTGCGGCGCTGTCATCATTTCCCGTTGCGGGGGCTGTGACACATGTCACCTCCACGCCGCAGGCCACGACGAGCGTTCACCCACGGGCGACGAGTACCGAATCCATAACGGCCGGACCGTCACGGGGTGAGTGCATCAAGCCCGATGTGGTGGGCACGTCATCGCTCGCCGTCCTTCAATCACTGGTGACAAGTTTCGACGTCTTAACCGGAACCAACGTAACGTGCCTCTCTGCTTATTTGGATAACGCGCAGACGTGGTCGCAGTGGGATCGACCGTGGGTAACGAGTCCGGTCGATGGATATTCCTCATGGGTCGCCCAGGATCCACGTGTGCGACAACTTGTGCTCGAGGTCGATTTGATACCCGGGAGTCTGCAAGATATCCAGAATCCCGCACAGTGGGAGCGAGCGTGTGTTGCTCACGACTATGACGCCTACGCCGAGACGCTCGGTCGGAGTCTGGTTGCCGCTGGCCTTCAGAATTCCGTGATCCGGCTCGGAGCTGAGATGAATGGAAATTGGGAGCCTGACTTTATCGGGCCGGGCATCGCCGAGCAAAAGCTTTGGGCAAAGTGTTTCGACAACGAAGTGACCTCGTTGCGCCGAGCGAAAGGTGAACACTTTCTCATCGACTGGAACCCAAACGCCTGCGCGTTGAACTATCCCTTTTCTCACTACTACCCAGGGAATGCCTACGTCGACATCATGGGCATTGATCTGTACGACGTGGGGTGCGTTACGCCGAGTACGGCGATATCTTTCACTCAGCTTGCTCACGAAACACTTGGACTCACAGATTTCGAGTCATTTGCGGCGAGCAAGAAGAAACCAATGAGTATCCCGGAGTGGGGTCTCGTCGATTCACCAGCGGGAGACGACCCGGGTTATATCAGTGGCATGGGCAACGCCTTTGAGACGAGAGACTTCGCGTTTGAGACGTATTTTGATGTCACCCAACCGGGCAGTAGCGGAACATTGCAATTGGGGCCCGGGACTCCCTTGTCGGTGGTTGCCTTTCACCAGGCGTTTGGTACGACCTAGGGAACGCCGCGGTCGAAGTGGACACTTCAACCTTGAGCAACGGATCGTGCCTCAACGAGAGACCTTACGGAGTCGCGATCGCGGGCTCGCGCACCACGACTCGCGTTCGCCCTCTGCCTACTTAGATTGCCGAGCCATTTGAAACTGGCGGCGGATCTCGCCCTCATCCGTCCCCTCAAAACCTTTCGTGGAGTGGATGATCGACTTGCCCAGCGCTAACAACTCGTTAGGGTCCGCCGGTAGCCCCTTCCACTTAACGCCCATTGGTAGGTCATCCAACCGATTGCCAAACTCGCCCAGAGTAAATCCCGTTGCAAAGAGGCATAGCCCAAAAATGTGGTCCTCGTGCAGCCCAATTTGGGCGAGTTCGCTTCGCCCCAGCAGGTTGGCCTCCCCGAGCGCCTCCACCGCCTCGAATCGATAAACCGCCGCGCCTCCCATGATGGACTCGCCCAATTTGTAGCCCTGCTTGTGAGCTCGTCGAATCAACGACAGAACCGTGCGAGCGGAGCGGGGCTTACGCCAAGCGCGAAGGACGAAATACGCGATGAATCGGCGCTTAGCCCATCGGACATTCCGGACACCTACGCCGCTATAGGCGATGTGAAAGGAGCCGAGCGATCCCAGATGGGGATCGGAATCGAAGAGTGAAATAGCTTTCGACTCGAAGTCCGAGCCAGCGATCAGCGCGTCGGTGTCCAGGCGGACAAGTATTCGAAAAGGCTGGGTCAGTGCTTCTCTGAATCCCTCGGAGAGGTTGAGGTAGAGGCCTCCGAACACGCCCGGTGCGCGAGCGGCGCGCACAGTCAGGTCGTATCGCAGCGCTAACTCATCACCTAGACCGCGCCGGGAATCGTCCACCAAGATCACTCGAGCACTGGGCGCAAAATGCTGAATGCTCTCGATAGTGTCCGCCACATATTCGCTGCGACAAAACGGTCCCACGGGGATGACAAAGACGCTGTCGGCACCGACGCGTGAACTGTTCTCGGCGGTCATCGACTCTCAACGCGCATCACAGACGTCACTCTCCGTATGTGTTCGCCCGGGTCCATGGTCGTTTCCTTAGTCGATCATCCACGATAGCCCTTGTGGTTCAAAACTAAGGGTTATGAAGCACCACGCTTCTATCGCCGACTCGCGTTACGCGCCATTTCCGAACCACTTCTTGTAAGCGGCGTCAGACAGCGGCGTCCCCGATGAAAGTCCAAGAGACTTGGAATTAGGACCCCCGCCCCCGTCGAAATAGGTCTGAAACGAAAAGTCTCCCTGCTCGACTTTCGTGCCAATGCCGTTTATGTACGAGGGATCATCGCCCGCCGGCACCGTGGCCAGTCCCCATTCGGGCAGACTCATGGGCTTGTGTTTTGCGGCGGCGAACGCTTGAAGATCGTTGATACCGAGTTGTTCGCTCGCAAGTTTTGAAAAGCTGACCTTGGTAAAAGGGGTTCTGCATGCGACGTCGTAAACGTCAATTCCGATGATGTCCACGTACGAGTTTCCGGGGTAATAGTTCGCATACGGATAGACGCCGGTACATGCGTTGACGTTCCAATCTATGAGGAAGTGCTCGCCCGACACTTGGCGCAGCGAAACAACTTCGTTGGCGAAGCACTTGGCCCATAGCTTTTGCTCAACTTTGGTGGTCCCAATAAAGTCGCTCTCCCAGACTCCGTTCATTTCGCTTCCCAGTCGAATTACGGAATTTGCAAGTCCCGCAGCGACGAGGTTCGAACCCAGATTCCGGGCGTAGGCGTTGAACTTGCCTGAGGCACATGACCTCTCCCAGTTGATCGGGTTCTTCACGTTTTCGAGGTTGGTGGGAATCAACTGGACGGCCAACACCAGTTGGCGGCTTTGCGGCGCTTCTGCCACCCACGGAACGTACCCGGTCGACGGATCTATCACCCAGGGATTTTCCCAGTCTGCCCATCCCTTTGCACTACCCAAATACACCGACAGACATGTCACCGTCGAGCCTGTCACCGTATCGAATTTTGTGACCGCCGTCTGAAGGGAGGCGAGGCCAGTATCTGCGAAGTTGGGAGTAAGACATTCGCTCCGTGAAGGTCCGGCCGCGATGAGCGAACTGACGGGTGGCGTTGTACTGGATGTGGTCGTCGTCGAGGTTGTCGTCGTGGTCGACGAATCGCGGGTCACGGGCGTCGAACTGAGAGCCGACGTCGTCGAAGTCACGCCCTCCGATGCTCTAGCCAGCGGCACGGCGAGAACCAGCGCAAGAGCTGCCGAGACGCCGACGACAACCAGAGCGCCTTTCCGGGCCGACGCAGCGACTTCCCTTTTCATTCTGAACTGCCTTTGCTCGATCGCGGAAACAGGAATATGACGTTAAATGCCGTCCAGCGGAAGGTTATTTAGAGACGCGACCCACCCTCGTCTTGAAACTCCAGAGAGAACAATCACTCTACTGGCGTGCCCGCCAAGATTTATATAGCCATCTCTGTCACTTCTCTGAGATTTTCCTCACAATGATGAATCTTTAAACCTCTCGCCGCGTCGACGAGGTACCGCAATTGTCTTTCAATAATCACAGGACGTGAGTACCACCGGGGGCGCGCGTGCGGAATGATGTCTGGGTACATCCGTTTTCACGGAGTCACTACTCAGCCGTCGACTGAGGTGGTTCGCCCGGCAAGCCCTTGCAGGGCTGAGCCACGCCCTACAACCATTGCCGTCGACCGTCATAGCGCTCCCATCGAGGAGATGCGCAGATTCGGCGATGTTCGCCACTGCGAAAGACTGCTTCGGCACGGCGGCCCCGTATTTAAGAGCGTCGCATCGAATGGCGCTCTCTTGGAGCATCCGCTCATGACCGTCCATCGCGACGATGTTTGCCGTAACGAGATGCGACATGAATCCGGCCGTCGCTCTGCGACTGAGCGAGTCAGCGAGGTTGGCAATATGCGTTAATCGCGGCCCGCAAGAGAGAAATCCACAGAATTGAGCAACCGTTGTTCCTATGGAGCCGGCGTCGTGATTTAGGGCTGCCAATTTGTAGTGCATGAATAACGATTCACTTAATCAATTTCTCAAAGGGCAAACAGTTAATCGGGCTAGAAAGGTCGCTGCGCTTGCTGCTTGCTCGTGCGTGCTCGTGACCATGATCGCCATTGACGCTTCGGCCTCGGCGTCGCCGAGTCCCGTGGCGTTGGCAAAATTTAAGACTGCAGCCGCCATTGTTCAGCTGGATTGGCGCTCCGTGTCAAACCAGTTCGACACCAGTAAGCGGGGCGGACGACCGATCCACGACCCCACGACGACCACAACCGTTGCTACTTCAACCGCCCCGAGCGGTGGCGGTGGTGGCGGTGGTGGTGGCGGTGGTGGCGGCGGCGGCGGTGGCGGCGGCGGTGGCGGTGGGACACCAACCACAACGACGACTGATCCAGCGACCACGACGACGACTGTTCCGGCGCCCACT
>Ga0210387_10003621_pt1 | contig 11882 bp, 12 predicted proteins | sample IncBWC7OmetaG_FD_160108 | JGI IMG/M metagenome (GOLD analysis project Ga0210387, IMG submission 160108) | Forest soil microbial communities from Barre Woods Harvard Forest LTER site, Petersham, Massachusetts, United States - Inc-BW-C-7-O ... | reverse complement strand
TGTTTCAATGCGCATTATGATCACCAGTTTTTTCTACGTATGAGTTTGCTGTGGCCGGTAATTGTCAGGAAGCACGTATGGGTACGCTTGGGGAGATTCGGGCCAGGCCGAGAGCAAAGTGACGACGAGTCAGAATAGAGAAAGATCCGCCCGATTCCAAATCAGAGCATCCATTACCGCCTTACAATACACTATGGAGCTTTCATGGCTTGGAAAGCGCTAATGTAATACAAATGTAATATAGAGAAAACTGGGAGAAACGGACACTTCTCAAGAACCGCAGTATTCTTGAATTTTACAATCGCGGTCGGAGCGACCCCATCACTTCAACTTGCCATCTCACAGTTTCGAGTCTAAGTTTTCAACTTACTCGAATAAAAGGGTATCGGTCTCGCAAACGCTTTATATCGCATATAAATCCTACGTATTAACTACTGCATGGGTAGAGATGTCCCTGTCACCCACCCAACTGTAGGAACTCATCCCAAGATATGTAGAGCCCTCTGAAAAGCATGTGAGAACTACAAAACACGTTAAGGAGGCGATAACTTACCGCTCGTGTCTTCTTAAAACTAAACAATGTAAGAATCCGCCGTCCAATGGGAATCTTCAACTCTTGGATCTGAGCAAAGGTAGCGCGAAGTGTCCTCTCAATCTCTTCGCACTGCAATGTCAGTTCTCGGACTAATTCCGCATTGTCCTGCGTCTCAGCCTCCCTCCGCAGCTCCCTCACCGCATCCTTCTGCTTCGCCAACTCTCTCTGCAGTGTGTCGTAAAGCGTGATGGCGGCTTGCGTTTCGCTGATCCCTTTCTTGAGGTCGACCATTTCCTCTTGAAGTAAAAGGGAGTCGGACGTGTTCATGACCCGGATAAGGTCAACGATGGTCCAGGCAGAGTCGTACGTTCTCAAGAAGCGAGTGATCGTCGAACCGCAATCTATCATGGCCTTCCAATACTTGCCACGTAGCTCGTTCTCGCGTCGCAGCTGTTTGTTTTCAGGATCTTTCTCGAGGGGCGTCCACATGGTTGTGGCGAGAATCACATTCCGAATCGCTTCATCACCGCACAATTTACCGAACATCTTAAGGTTCTTGAGCGGCGACCCAGCCTGAGTCAGGCGATTGTCAGATATGCGATGCAGATAGATGATACCGGAGAGTTTGACGTCGCCCTCATACCTATAGTATCGTGATCAATGACTCGGATAAGCAAGGTCTGTTCTGCATAGATATGTATCTCACGTTTGCTTAAGCCAGTCAATGATCATCCTCAAAACTTCCGCATCTGACTTGTCTGTATCATCATCGAAGCCAGGTGTGTCCACGAAGACAAATGGACGGTTACCCCCACGAGGATGGGTAACTCGCACAGCTCGGATATTTTCCGTGTAAGATTGTAAAGAATGGCCGACGGTTTTGCTGTCTTGTTCGGTTGCGATGTCGATGAACTAATCAGATGAACAAGCGGGCGAAACTCGTCTGGAGAAGAAGGCCTTACTGTACTTTTCCCGACCCCTGACAAGCCCATGAGGCTTTGAAATCGAATAAATAACATTTCTCTTTCTTTGGAGAAGGAACGTACGCAATAATGATATCAGCCTCTCTTAAATCCTTCACTTTCAAAGGTCTGTGCTTCAAGTTCGCCATTGCAGTTAACAGAGTAAGGTGGCACTGGTTTGACGGTATGGAGGTAGGGTCAGACAAGGAAGAGTTAGGAGCAAACCGATAGGTAAAGGACACGGCTTGAGACACGCACGAGGATTGAGTACTATTAGGCGCCGACTCTTGCAGCTGGTTTCTTGTGTGATGAGTGAAGTGGTTCACGATCATGTCCCTGTGAGGGTTTCATGATCATTCCGCCTAACGGAAGCCTCTCACAATGTGCTGGCAGAAACCTGCGTTATCGCTGAGATCTGAACGGACATGGGAACGTTGCAGGCATGTGCAAATCAGGATATGCTGCAAAATGAGTTTCGACTGAAATTCTCCAGTGGTGACCGTGGGAATCGGAGATCGTACGATCTCGTCATGTGTCCGTCACTTCGCGGAAGTTCACACCTGGTGCCAGTGGCTAGCGGCAGCAGGGCTTTCACATCGATTATCGATCAATGCATGAGATGAGAATAGCCACCGCGACATGAGGCTACCAGCCCAGTGGCAAACATGTGTTGCACAACAAGACGGGTTCATTTTCTATCCATCTACCGTGATTACCGTCCTCTTCGTCTTTGAACGATCAGACACCTCAGAGTCTTGTAACTTGAATTCTATCGTCTTTCTGCCAATAGGAGCTTCCAAGTCCCGTTCGATACGGATATCACCATGTCAAACTCGTACGATCCTTGTTTTTTTATACATGAATATAGGAATCACAAATGTTGCCTACACTGGCTACAGGCGATATCTGACCCAACATCCAGCTACCCAGGGTCGGGGGCAGCGATCCCGGATCACGGTTCAAAACAGTTTCACTTCGGAGCCGCCGTTCGACGGTCAATCCACTAACAAACTGTCTATACTTTCTTGTCCGCAGATATCTACATGTACTCACCTCCATTGTCCTAGAGGCATACCTATGCCAACCTCTGGCCGAGTCGGCTTTCCGTCACTTCAGCCTCATGTGGAAACTCCTTCTGTTAATCCCACAGAAAATCGGTGCAAAACATTCCTTTCGTAAATACACGTCCGCTGATATTTGTGTTTTAGGCAGGGTCGAAAGGACCACGATCACTCGTCCTCTAACCCTTCGGCTTCCTTGGATTTGAAAAATCAATCGACCGTTGTCCTGGAGAATCCGGTGACTAAATTGTGTGTATTTTCTGCTGGTGTAAATACGGCTGTTGATAGTTTATTGCAGCTCGAATCATACAAAGGCTGAGTCGGTGCCTCAAAGGGAAATTGGTTCGATTGAGCCAATAGAAACCAGGTGCAAAACATTCCTTTCGTAAATACACGTCCACTGATATTTGTGTTTTAGGCAGGGTCGAAAGCACCACGATCACTCGCCCTCTAACCCTCCGGCTTCCTTGGATTTGAAAAATCAATCGACCGTTGCCCTGGAGAATGTGGTGACTGAACCGTGTGTATTTTGTGCTTGTATAAATACAGCTGTTGATGGTTTATTGCAGCTCAAATTGTATAAAAGCTGAGCTGGCGCCTCAAAGGGAAATTGGTTCGATTAATTCAATAGAAACCCGGTACAAAACCTTCCTTTCGTAAATACACGTCCCCTGATACTTGTGTTTTAGGCAGGGTCGAAAGGACCACGATCACTCGTCTTCTAACCCTCCGGCTTCCTTGGATTTGAAAAATCAATCGACCGTTGCCCTGGAGAATGCGGTGACTGAACCGTGTGTATTTTGTGCTTGTATAAATATAGCTGTTGATGGCTTTATTGCAGTTTAAATGATATAAAGGCTGAGTCGGCACCTCAAAAGGAAACTGGTTCGATTAATCCCATAGAATACCGGTGCAAAATCTCCTTTCGTGAATACACGTCCGCTGATATTTGCGTTTTAGGCACGGTCGAAAGGACCATGATCACTCGTCTTCTAACCCAATTGCTACTCCGGCTTCCTCGGATTTGGAAAATCAATCGGCGGTTGTTCTGGGGAATGTGGTGACCAAATCGTGTGTATTTGTGTATTTTCTGCTCGTGCAAATACAGCTGTTGATACCTCTACTACAGTTCAAATCACACAACGGCTGAACCCCCCTCAAGGACGACATCCAACTTGGCCTTTCGCTCAGCCTCTTTTGCCGTCCCGGACCGCGAGGTTGAGTCGACCCCTCTTTCTGAGACTTCTGTCACGAAATCGTGGGTGTCTTCTTTTCCGGTGGATAGGGTGCTCATTCCACCATTGTAGCGAGAGATCTGATGCAAATCAGCACGATTCCATACCGGTTCAATCCCACCAACCTTCCGCTCCCTCCCCACCCACACATTCTCCACTTCCATTGGCTGGAGACACCCATGGTCCTTCTGAAAAGCGTCGCGAGAAGAGAGCGTTTGGCTTCTCTAATGTGAGATCGATTACCCGATTCAGTCAACTACCTGATGATAATGTATCTCAGAGGCCGGCAAAAAGTGTCAAGAGTAGCTCGCAATCACATTCGACAAGGGGCGAGGAATCCTGGAAGAACTTCTTTCAGGGGAAGCATCTAGCCCGTGTATTCTCCATAAAAGTAGAGGAGCTTTCAGAGGAAGATATGGTCATCGGGTGAGCATTTTTCTTGGTTTCCCTTCGCTGGGGTTAACGATTGTACCATACCTAGGGTCATGGGACCGACAGGGGCAGGGAAAAGTTCGGTGAGAACTTCCTTCGTTCAACTTTCTATCCTGTTGACTCTTACCGAAGTTTATCGGTATGGCGACTGGGGGCGACATAGGTGTTGGTCATGAGTTGGAGTCATACACTACAGAGATCCAAATCATCAGGTTTCAATTTGTTGACATTAACGTCGTCTTCGTTGACACGCCGGGCTTCGACGACACACACAAGTCGGACGTAGAAATCTTGACTATGATCGCAGATTGGCTGAATACAACGTGCGTCTTATTTTCGGGCCCAGATCTCCCTATTTACCGATTGTACTTTTAGTTATAAGCGCAATATCAAGCTCTCAGGACTCCTCTACTTTCATCGAATTTCCGACAACCGCATGGCGGGAACGCCGCTCAAAAACCTGCGAATGTTCCAGGAATTATGCGGGCATAATGCGCTTCGGAATATCATTCTCACAACCACAATGTGGCTCGATGTGGAAGAAGAACTGGGATCGGTGCGGGAGAAGGAGCTGGAAAAAAAATATTGGAGTGGGATGATAAGCCAAGGATCGAAGGTCTTCCGCTTTCTCAACACACCCGAATCTGCCTGGATCATACTCGATCACTTTCTCCGACCTGCCCATGAGCGACAAGCCGTCCAGCTCCAAGAAGAGATGGTTGATTTGGAACGGCAACTCAGTGAAACAAAGGCTGGGAAGAAATTGTATGGTGAGCTGGAGACAATCGTTAAAAAGCAGCAAACGACGCTCCAGAAAATCCGCGAAGAGACGAAGCGGCACGGTCGGAATGAGGTCCTACTGCAAGCTCTCAAAGAAGAGCACGAAGCGCTTCGAAAAGATCTCGCGAATACTGTTACTCAGATGCAGACCTTGCATATACCGCTGGGAAAACGCTTGCGAGGTATTCTGTCGTTTCCTTTATTATCTTACATTGGCAAACTAGGGAGGTGAGGTCGTTTTTGTGTGCCTCTTTCTATCCATTCATCTTATCCTACTGCAGATAAGGAAACACTACAAATATTTGTTGGCGGGGTAAGTGGGCGAACCCTCGCTAAGTTCGTCGTACCTTCATACAAGTGAGTTTCTTTCAATGCACATTGCGGTCACTGTTTTTCCCATGTATGAATTTGTGAGTGGAATGACAATTCCTGTTCCAGTAATCGTCAGGAAGCGTGTACTTGCATTTGAGACTAAGGCCACAACCAGCCATAAAACCGACATTTACCCGGTTCAAACAAAGGCTGAAGGATTCCCAAGTAAAACCACTTCGCAATTCCGCCTTTGCAAGAAACGGACCAGGCTGTTCAGTACTTGGTTTGGAAAATAATATCGGGACAAAAGGGGAATCAGCATTCCTGAAATTTCACGATCGCAGTCGGAGCGGCCGTCATCACTTGGCCTCTCACACTGCGAGTTTGAGCTGTCTACTTCCTCTAATGAGAGAGCATTGGTTTCGCAAGCACAATGTATCGCATATAATGATCTGTATGTTAGGATGTACACGTCCTTCTTATCCGCCCAGCTGTAGAAACAACTCATCCCAAGATGTGTAGGGCTCTCTGAAAAGCTGTTGAGAAATACAAAATACATTAAGGAGGGAATAACTCACCGCTCGAGTCTTCTTAAAACTAAACAACGAAAGAATCCGCCGTCCAATGGGAATCTTCAGCTCTTGGATCTGAGCAAAGGTAGCGCGAAGTGTCCTCTCAATCTCTTCGCACTGCAGTGTCAGCTCTCGGACCAACTCCGCATTGTCCTGCGTCTCAGCCTCCTTCCGCAGCTTCTTCACCGCATCCCTTTGGTTCGCCAGCTCTCTCTGTAGCGTGTCGTAAAGCGTTATGGCGGCTTGCGTTTCGTTGATCCCTTTCTTGAGGTCGACCATCTCCTCTTGAAGTAGAAGGGAATCAGGCGGGTTTATAAGGCTGACAAGGTCAACGATGGTCCAAGCAGAGTTATACGTCCTCAGGAAGCGAGTCATCGTCGAACCGCTGTCTAACATTCCCTTCCAATATTTGTCGCGCAGCTCCTTCTCGCGTCGCGGCTGTTTGTTTTCAGGGTCTTTCCCGTCGGGCCTCCACATCGTTGTGGCGAGAATCACATTGCGAATCGCATCATCGCCGCACAACTTGCCGAACATTTTAAGGTTCTTGAGCGGCGACCCGGCCATGCGATTGTCAGATATGCGATGCAAATAGATAATACCAGTGAGTTTGATATCGCCCTCGTACCTATTGTATCATCAGTAACGATTCGGATAGGTAGGGTCCGTTCCGCATAAATATGTATCTCACGTTTGCTTAAGCCACTCAGCAATCAACGTCAAAACCTCCGTATCTGACTTTGTGGTATCATCGAAGCCGGGCGTGTCAACGAAGACGAATGGACGATTACCCCCACGGGGATGGTTAACTCGCACAGCCCGAATATTTGCCGTGTAAGAATGTAAAGAATGGCCGACGTGTTTGCCGTCTTGTCCGGTTGCCATGTCGATGAACTATTCAAATGAACAAGCTGGCAAAAATCATCCAGAGAAACATGCCCTACCGTACTTTTTCCGACCCCTGTCGGGCCCATGAGACTTTGAAATCGAATAAATGACGCTGCTTTCTTTGAGCAGAGAAGAAACGCACGCGATAATGATATCAGCCTCTCTCAATTCCTTCACTTTCACAGATTTGAGGTTCGTCATTGCAGTTAAGGGAGCAGGGTACCACTGGTTTAACTGTACGTTCTTGAAGAGGTGTGGGTTCAATTAAGGAAGGGTTAGGAATAAGCCACTAGGTAAAGGGCACGCACGAGGATTGAGTGCTGACTCCTGCAGGTTTCTTGTGTGACGAGTGAAGTAGTTCATGCTCATTTCCTTGTGGAATGCATGAGGTTTGCACGATCATTGCGTCTAACCGAAGCCTCGAGCTGTCCGGAAACCAGCGTTATCGCTGAGATCTGAATGGACATCAGAACGTTACGGGCATGCTACATAAAAGCCGCAGGTGATGTTTAGCGAATCCAGCCACGCCTGCACAAGCGATACCTGGTGGGGTACGTTGATCACGAATCGAGACAAACGTGGATACGGGTCTCTAGAGCATGTAAACAAAGTATACAGTTCGAAGATCAATTAACATGGAATCGCCGCTGAAGTTCAAATTTTAAAATCCGACGAGAGGTACCGATTGGTGGAACCGGTGTCCTCAGACACTGATCATCTCAGTGATATCTTCACTTAGTTGCCTCGCCTTCGTCATGACATTCTGTCCTCAAAACCTCACTCGCCTTCTTCGCCTCGCTAATCGAGGCTTTTACCTCTATGACGAGCAGTTGCAACTCTAATCGTATGCTTAAGGTAGATGTGAGTTCCATATATTATCCTTAGAAATGGTCTAAATTTCGCTGGTTCAGGATACCGCCAATGGTCTGCTCTCGCACCAGCAGACCGTGACAAGCCACAAATCCCAGACTCAACGATCGCAGTCCCTGCCAACAGGATGGACCATTGACGCAGAAGCAAGTTGGTGCTCTCCTGCGGGTGAGCCGCTGACATCATGTCACGATGCTGGAATGCGTCCAATATCTGGCCAAGACATCATCATCGCGTAAATGAGTTTTTCCTCTCGTCGGTTTCATGATTTATTCAATCTCATTCTTCTACAGTGTAATGGGCCCGACAGGGGCAGGCAAAAGCTCGGTAAGTATCGCGGTGCTTGTTGCAATTTTATCCCTAAGTCCATATGGCAGTTTATCAACGTGGCGACTCGACAAACTCACACTACCGTCGGCCACGATCTGGAGTCGTGCACTCGAGATGTTCGCGCCGTCAGCTGTACTCATCGTGACGGAAGTGGCCGTCACGTTGTTCTTGTTGATACTCCTGGCTTTGACGATAGCAGTCTGTCGGATTCTGATATTCTGGAGCGCATTGCTCAGTGGTTGACGACAACGTAAAATGCTCCCATTACAATACTCCGACACTCCCCTCACGTTTTTCTCCTCTTTCTCTCAGTTACAAAGAGCGCATCATCTTAACAGGTCTCCTTTTCTTCCACCGTATCTCGGACAACAGGCTGCCCGGAACTCCACTCAGGAACTTGTCAATGTTCGAAAAGCTTTGTGGGCCGAGTGCGCTTCAGAATGTCATACTCACTACGACGATGTGGGACGAAGTTGATGAAGCGACTGGGCTGATGCGCGAGGAGGAACTCCGTACAAAGTACTGGAAGTCAATGATTACATTTGGGTCCAGAATGGCTCGGGTTGGCAACACTTATGACTCCGCATGGGATGTCCTCGACAAGTTCGCGAACACTGCTCATCGTCCAGTCCTTCTACAGCAGGAGATGGTCGACCAAGGAAAGGACCTCGCGAACACAACAGCAGGCTCTGCTCTCTTCCAATTCTGGGAGAAGCTTGTCGCTAATTTCCGTGAAATCCTCCGCAAACTTGAAGCCCGTTTGCGGGGCGTTTCGAAGGAAAATGACCCTGAGGCTGCCGCGGCAGTTGAGATGGAGAAGCTGACTATCAGTCGAGAACTTGAACAGGCCAAAGAGCAGAAACGAAAGGTGGATCCTGAGAAGCGGTCATTTCATAGAGTCGTCCGGAAGGCCACGATTACACGGCCGAGTCTCTCGTTGCAAAGGCGCGGATCCAGGTCGGCGTCACCGTCACCAACGAATTTAGACTATGCCAGACGTCATCCACACGACAACGGACATGTCATCGAACAACGTGGGCGGACTCTTGCGGGGATTATTACTGTCCTCCAACATGTCCAGAGCGTGGGACGCATTCCCCCCGTTCCTTTCCTCTTTGGTGCGATTAATCTCGTATTGACGTTAGCGCAGTCAGTACAGGTGTGTATTGTTTCACTCTGAGATTGACCCTCTTTGACTGTCCCCTAGGCTGCGAAGATCACCGAAACCTCACTCCTCACTTTAACTCGCGATGCTGGATGTCTTATAATTTGTGTCACGGAGCAAGTGGAGAACGGACATGTTTCAGAAAATATGAGAGAGATGGTCGAAAACCTTGTTAGGTCAGCTTCGATCCCTGCCCTCGAACGAAAACTTTTTGCGAGATCACACCATCCCCAGCCAACTGAAAATCGTCCAATCGCTGGTAGACAAGATATCATCGCGAGGACTGATGTCCAGGTACATTTTCCAAGGAGCTGACGAACAAGTCGTTTCCGCTTGTCAAAGCAGTATAAAGCTTGCTTGCGACTGCTTCGAGGTGTGATCCCTACATATTATTATGACTTCATGTCCGCTGACCGCGAACAGTTAAGGACCTCGATTAGTACTCATCAAACCCTCGCTCGAATTGAGGCTCGCTTGCTTGCCATGTCCATGTCCAAGTCAACATCGAATCTCCCTGATCCACTAGCAGGTTCCACTTCAACTGGACTGGGGTAAAGGGTGTCAGCTTTGTTGGAGTGTTCAAAGCTTCGCGGCCGTGTAAGAATCTGAGAAGCGCTGGTGCTCGAGCTCTAATTTAGCGAATATTAATGTATTTTTCATGTTTCCGTAAACTCAGTATCTGGATATGTACAACGGTCTGATTGACGATTCAACTTACGCTGATCGCGCTCTGCCTCAGGCCTCGCAACTTACACGTGTAAGAACACGTTGAGAGTGGATGGATCCCAAACATGCCACGTCCCAACAACTGCGATATGTACCTGCAGCCTCCCTTCAGTCAAAGCCATTCCCGTTTCCACCGTCATCTCACAAAATCTTCCCATAATGTCACGTATCATAGGCTTTTTTCATAACCTTTTCGCTTATCGGGTTGATGTAGGTGAAATTAATAATCAGGACATCATCATTATGTATGTGGTCGACTGTCCGTTTAGAGCAAACGTGCTTATCCCACGATCGCAGTGTAGTCGGACCAGCAGGAGCGGGAAAGAGCACAGTACGTTCAATGCCTCTTTAACTGGTGAAAAATATTCGAGCAAGGGTATAGTTCATCAATACTGCAACCAAAGGCAGCGAGGCGCCAGTTGGCAACGGACTGGCACCGCACACACAAAAGGTGCAAGGTGTTAGATGCGCTTACCCAGGGGACAAGAACGGTCGCAATGTCGTCTTCGTAGATACTCCTGCATTCGACGACGACATGGAGAAGCAGGCAGAAATAGGGAGGTCAATCAATAAGTGGCTATCGAGAACGTGAGTGGGTGATTTCTCTTTCAGTAGCTGTATTACTAACCTTTCGCCCCGAAGGTATGCGAAAAAAATTGGGGTGGCCGGAATCCTTTATATGCACCGAATATTGGATGTAAGAATGACCGAACGACCCCTCGCACATCTCGCAGTATTTGAGAAAAGGTGTGGCGACGTTGACTTCCCGCAAAGGACTCTTCTTGTAACAACGATGTGGCGGTCCATCGACGAAGCAAAGGGATCACGACGCGAGGAAGAGATACGAAGGAAATATTGGAGTTCGATGATGGCTCTCGGATCCCGAATGGTCCGGTTCGAGGATAAAGGCGATTATGTATCTGCTTGGCGTGCAGTTGATGTACTGTTGGAGATGGGGAAATAATCCACAACGCATAGAGAGCCATTGATCGGTGATGTGTTTTAGACTGAAGCTATCCACCGGGCACTGGAATTTGAAAACACGAAGCTGTCCCGGAAAGATCACCGAGCCACGGCAGCATCCCTTCACAAGCCGTCCCATCATCATACTGCTATTCACTGTTAGAGCCACTGAATAGTTTTCTAGACAGGTCCTGATATGACGCACTACGGGACGGGATAGAGGAGCCTCGGAAGGCAGAATCCAGATACCGTATTAGTATAACTGCTCATGTGGAATATTACTTACGCGGTTGGACTTTCATGCTAAATTCAAGTTCAATCCATATCCCTACCGCGGAAAGCAGTTCCGTACACCCGCCATACATTAATATGGTCCTCAGGTGTATGTCTGATTGGTTCGCTCACCACTTTCGTTCCAACTTTCACGAACGAGTTTGGATCAGTGCTCATTTTTGCGCGTGAGTTTTGACATCTTCGTTGACAGCCAGCGACACAAAGAAGAAATGGATCTGATCGCGAACTCATGGCGAAAGGATTGCGAAAGGATCCAACTTCCGATCAGTCTTCAAGTTGAAAGTCGTGCTTATTCCAACTCAGACCCGGAAGCGGGCCGGAGCCAGTGCACCGGTACTGGAAGGATTAGCCACGTGAAGTGACTTCAAGTTGCACTTTCATATCGATATCGATCGTTAGAGCATGAGGCCGCCAGACCTACCAAGCATTGCGCTTAGGGTTAGGTGCGCTACAGGGAGCACAGCTACTAGTAGCGCTTGCGGTTTGTTATCCTTGAGCAACCCCCGCATCAATACATCCCCTTTGCAACCCGATCTTCTTTACGAACTTCCGAGTCAAGATGGCCATGTCAAGCTCGTACGATCCTTGTTGTTTTGCGTATGGATAGGAATGACAAATGTGGATTACAGCCAATATTTCACTTCTACTCAACGTCCAGCTGCCCGACTTGTGTACGGCCTCAGAAATGACTCTACCTCTGCTTCAACAAACAATGCGGAAGACTCGTCTGCATCATGTCTTTTGTGTATTTAAGAGTTAC
>Ga0210387_10003617_pt1 | contig 11887 bp, 15 predicted proteins | sample IncBWC7OmetaG_FD_160108 | JGI IMG/M metagenome (GOLD analysis project Ga0210387, IMG submission 160108) | Forest soil microbial communities from Barre Woods Harvard Forest LTER site, Petersham, Massachusetts, United States - Inc-BW-C-7-O ... | reverse complement strand
AAGGCTCATGCTTTTATGTGGCAGAGTCCTTGAATACAGATATGCACGAGTAGTCCCGGCTGGAATGTTGGTGCGCCATTGGTACAGAGGAGGACCCTAGGACTTGCACCAATGTTGGAATGGTCCTACACAACACCCGGGAGGACCCTGGAATACCACTTATAACGGCCAACTAGATCACCGAAATGTGCAAGAATTCCCAAAACACCTCGAGGAGGACCCTTTGCAAGGTTGTCGTGCTCTCGTTGTGTTCTTGTCTCGTGAGAAGGACCCTTAGGCTGGGAAACGGAGGACATGTGACGGCAGCCACCCGGTGAGTTTTCTGAAAGTACGTAGTGTACAAGAGTGCACAGAGCTCGAGGAGGACCCTCAGCTGATGAAAGAGGATCGGAGATCGAAATGGGAAGAAGATTTCAACTTTGATGAACGCTGAGGCTGTAAGGACCCCAGGTAGAGGCCTGGACCCTATGTCCGGATGAAAATTTCGCCCCCGATCCGATTGTGTCCGGATTTTGGCACTGACCTCAGGTCTTGATCCCGTCATTATGTCGGCAATTAGGCTAACAGAGGAGGACCCTGGAATACTCCTTACTACGGCCAGCTAGGTCTATCGAATATACAAGAACACCCAAAACACCCCGAGGAGGACCCTTTGTAAAGTCCTTCGAGTTGTGCTTTCGACTCGGAGTCGTTGAGGAGGAGCCTGAGGCTGGGAAACGGAGCACATGTGACGGCAGCCACGACGAGTTTTCTGAAATTTCAAAGGCAATGAACAATAATGAACAGAGCCGAGGAGGACCCTAGGCTGATAATTAGTGATGGATGATCGGAGATCGAAATCGGAAGAAGATTCGACTTTGAGTCTTTGATAAGCTCAAATGCTTGAAGGCTGTACTAGCATGCACATGCAATACAGGCCGTCTTTCTCCGCTAAATCATCTCCAGGATTAGTCAGGACGTCAACCTCAAAAACCACTTCGTTTCGACCGTCCTTTCGTCATTGGTTCCCAACACCGGCACATCATGGAAGGAAGTATTGACTTCTACGCTACTCCCAACGTTCGACTGCCTCCAGATGATCACTTTATTGAACAAGATTTCCCCTCCTTTGGTACATCCTACGCTCGTCAGGACGTTAGCACCGCTCAGGAAGGACGCAACCAACGCGACCATTACGATCCTCATTTTGCTTCACTTGTTACCATTCCGATATCTTGTCTCAAGGATGATGAGGATTTTGTGAGCAGAGATGGGCAGTTATCACGTGGAAGACCGACGTACTTGTGGCTTGTTGTGTATCGTTTTTGCGGCCAGAACTACGACCTCGCGGTCCAGACCTGGTTAAAGCTACTCGAGGGCGGCACGGGCGATGATATCTGGCTGTGGGTGGACGGTGACGAGGAGGTTATCTCGATAGAGAACTATCAACTACTAAGGCGGGAGAACACTCCTATGCCCACCCCGACCGAATGGCGCAATGCAGCATCAGCCCTTTCCCGGCGACTGGAGCGTATCCGAGTTGGAGGAAGTCAGGATCGGGAAGAGCCAGTGCACCTGGCGGAAACACGGCACAGAGTGCAAGAGGCTGGTTCTCGTGTACGACTTCCCATGATTTCATGGATAGTCGCCTCGTCCAAGGCCATGAGAGACGCCGATGCGTCTCGGGGCTTGAACCATCGAGAGAGATGGGACTTACAATGTTTGATAAGTAATTGGACGCACACAGTACAATCATGCTGGTTTCCTGCAGCCACTGTGAACGATGTGTTCCAAACATTTGATGATGCTATGAAGAGGGCCGGCCATACCTGTCATGATGGGTATCGCCACGGTTTGAAGGAGTGGATATGGATGCGATCACTCCTGATCCCAGATCAACGCTACAAGGTCGTGTATCTATCACTGACGATCGAGTCACCGTGCAAAGCCTGTGCTGCAAGGTATTTACAGGTTTTAATGCTGTACCTAGTTGTACCTGATGATCTACCATGTACGCCGATGCTCGTAGGACTCGGTCGCTCTCGCCCTCCTTTCTACCTTCTCACAATACCTCTGCATCTGGCGAATCTGTAGATCCGTCGGGTGTGGCCGACAACTCTCATTATCAGCCTCCGCATTACCTTGTTTTCCTATGGATCTCGTGGTCAAAGTTGAATATTCGTAACCCTACCAGATTTTCCAGATGGTTAGAGTATCTCGATCTAATTGCGTGTCATAGTTCACTGCCCCTCTTCAGGGTTTCCATCTTGAAGTCCGTGGACCTTTGGCTCGGCAAGTTCTCTTCTGGAACGAGACACGGGCTATGGTTACCTTGGGTCGCATTTTATCCAGACTCCTGGCGGAGTTATTGTACACGCCTTTCCTCTCATGATTGGGAACGGGCGCAAACCCGTATCCAATCTGCCGCCGCCACTGGCACCCAAGAGGTGGAACAGAGCTCTACGTCTGATATTCATGACTTACCAACGTCGATGGACATAGGGACTTGGATTGGTGCTATAGTTTTGTCGATACTTAAGCACTCCAAGCGCCACTCCAAACCTTCCCAGAAAGTATGGGAGTTCATGTGGGCAGTGAATAATTTACAGGTGGACGAACTTCTTGAATCTATACCCGTTCCTGAGGTAGAGCCAACAAAAGCAGTGACCAACTTTCGACGTGCATCTCGAGAATCACATCATACATGTTACGAGCAATATAGCCCGGTTACCCTGGATTGGTATGCATCTGCAATGTCTTTGACTAGTGGTACCGACGATATCAAATTCATACCATTGGAAGAGGACGAGTACTCCTGTGCTTCATGCAGAATGGCCAAAATTTTTCGCAGCCTGGTCAAAAAGGTATCAACTTCCACGAAACACCAGCTTGTTATCCAAGAACTGGTGGGTGAACCGAACCATTTTGTGGACCTTTTCTTTCATTCACGGAATACCAGTCAGCAATTGCTGCTCAGGAGGGCCTTCGATTCGAATCATTGACAGATGATTCAAGGTTGAAGGGGCCATCATCACCGATGGTAAGTTGCTGAGCATTAATATATAAACCTATGTGACCGGTGTCGCTGAAGTCATTTATACAGGAAGATAATCCCGGAGAATCTGATGACGCCAATGGGTAAGTCATATAATTCTACGATCCCAGGTTGAGTGTTCTTTCTGAGTTACATATGATCTCTTTGACGAAGGGATAACATGCATACGTCTGATGCGTTCCATTCAGCGTCCGCAATGTTGGGCGATCTCGGTGATCAGTAAGCAAACATTCACTGGTGGACCCACGTCTACTTTTTATGATCATCTTTCGTTTTGTAGGAGACAAAGTCGTGCCACTGAGACCTCCCCAGACTCTGAAAACACAAGGAATGTCGGGGTCTTTCATGTGCCAAGGGCGCCTCGAAGGCCGAAGGCATTCATGATTAAAGAGATCAAGGTTTATTTTATCAAGCTACTGGGTATGGCTCTCATTACATTGCTCGTCTGTAACGTGCCAACGTGACCACTATTAGAGGACCTCGAAGTACCGATACTAGGCCTCAAAAATAAGCAACTACCTTGGACTACACTCCCTAGAGTCCTTGCGAATTGTGGTTGGGAACTGGACAATTGGCCTAGCGGAGTACCTCTGCCAGGTAGCGGGGATCAATCGTGCGATGACAACAAAGGTATAAATGGGCTGGATATGAAGCATATTAACCTCCTCTACGATGCTATGAAGAGCGAGACCTGCCCCTTGGGATTCCGTCGGATTATCGACACTACGTCGCTGACCACAGGTGTTTCGCAGCCTTCTGAAGGGTCTGCTCTGGTTATGGAGGGTGGTTCCCAGGATTGCACACCTGTTGCCTCGAACGAAGGCAGCCGCGAGTCCACTGCTGTACCGTGTGATACCTCTCGTAAGAGGTTTCATGATGGTCATGACGTGAGCGACATTGAGAGGGGTCTTGGGAAGAGGCAGCGAATGCTGGAAAGGGATTTCTAATCATAAAGCGGAAGTCGGAAGGAAGGAAGAGATATCTATCACAATTGATCGACATTTGAAACATTGGGGAGGTAAGTAATTTAAATAATACTTGGAATGCTCGGTGTTGTCTTCTTTTTTGAGTACCATTTTGGGCGCAGCCTTGCGGTGGTTAAAACATGTGATATTGTATTGTACTAGTACTGTAAGGAATTAACTATGCTTGTCAACTCGAACATGTTCATCTAATGGTGGGCGGGTGTTTATCAATTGGCGGACTGAGAATTAGCGGGATCATGCCCGGTATAGTAGATAAAAAATGTGTTGTATGTTCGTTCAATCGAGGTGAATATTAAAGGGTGATCGATTATAAGTGAGTCAAGCAAGACTTACCGAAGATTATGTAAAGGGGACTGTTTAGACTGCGATTTCAAGTTTTGCGGGGCCACGAAGGCACGGCACCGCTAACTCCGTAGGAGGACGACAGATTCCCGGCTGCGGATGCAAAATTTTTGCCAGAGTTGGTAACGGGACCCTCGGAATTCGGGGACTGAGTCGTCAATGGCGACTTAGTGGCATTAGGTTCTTTTAAACCGCGAGGAAAGGAGGGCGAAGCACCGCCAAATCCGTACGAGGATGCCAGAGTTGCGAATGCAGACTGGTAATTTTAGGAGAGGTGGTCGAGGAAGTAGTTATGATGGTGTCAGAGGAGGACGGTGATGTCCTCGATGATTTTGTGTTCGACTTCTTTGCGACGGGCGTGGGGAAGCTCCCAGTCATTCCGTATGTGGATTGCAGGTCCGCGAATGCGGTGGAGTAATCTTTCTGAGGAGTAGCGGCGCAAAGGTGGCTGTGCGACTCAAATGTCTTTGTAGAGATGAGTGAAACAGTGGACGAGCAGGACGATGTGCCGGTCATCTTAGAGGTGAGACGGAGGTTTTACACTTGGTATGATGGACTTGGGATCTTGGATGGTCGTTAATGTGTTTTTTATACACACGATTTCGACAGTGTAGTATAACTACTTTGGTCGGGAGTCCTTTTTCCATGTGGATATCAATTCCGTACTTCATGTGAAACACAGGCCCACAGTCAGTAAGCAGAGATAGTATGGCCCAGAAAGCACTGAGCAGATTCACGTACAAACGTGAGCTACAGAGCCGACCGCAGTGATTTCTACATATCCCCGCAGTCAGCAGTTAGCGTACGATCAGGAAGGTTAAGCAAGAAATTACCATTGAGCATGTTCGGCCAAACCACTGCAGTCCTGGACTCATTTTCCAGGGACACTTGAGGACTGCGGAGATTCAGGTTGAGAACTATAACGACGATCAGGATGAAATAATTATTCACAAGACATTTTGTCCTGAGTCACAAGTACTGAGGATGGCGGGATCCGAGTCTTCTCGGCCCCAATGTAAAAGACAATGTTCTTACCGTACGCGTCTAATTGTTATCCTATGTGAGCCCCAAGTTATCCTGCCATGCCTGGCCAAGGGGTTGGATTTCTACCTTCACTTGGATCCGATGGAAATCGAAAAGCATATTGTTATCGAATTGGACAAAATACAATTTACTTACTACATAACCGCGTGTGACAACTTGTAACGGACCGGACGAATCCGGAAAGCTAGCAACTATTCACCACCACTTGGCTAAGAAATCTTCGATGCTTGCAGCCAGAGCGTCGGCCGTGCGCAATGTCTCACGCATAGCGCGCTCCTTTGCTACCGTCGTTGACACTGCTGGATTCAAGGTCGCCACGATAGATTACAACCAGCCATCTACAGCCGTCACGCTCCTTGTCAAGGCCGGCAGCAGATTTGAATCTAAACCCGGCGTCGCTCATGCCCTCAAAAACTTTGCATTCAAGGTTCGTTTCAAGCGGATTTATGAGTTGTCCGTATACTTAATGTTGGATTTGGTTCGTTCATTTGTCGGGCTAGAGTACTGCGAAACGATCTGCTCTCGGTTCCGTTCGAGAGAGTGAACTTTACGGTGGTGTCCTGTCTGCAACTCTGTCCCGAGAACATCTCGCCCTGACAGCAGAATTTTTACGCGGTGACGAGTGAGTCCAATATCAGACCATTCGAATATTTTCCTGCTATCCAACTTGGTTTCAACTCGTGTACCAATCTTGGTAGGTTCCTGTGACTTGGACACTTAGAGATCCCCCGACGTCTCGAGTTGAATACAAGTGAAGGAAAGACCCACGACTTGTTGAATGTCTCAACTCCCAAGTTGTAATAAGGGTTCTAGAGACTAGTTGGTGTACGAGCTGAGCCCGAGTTGGAGACGTGTGTTCGCCTTCTAAATCCTCCCTTACACTGAACTTTATTGCAGGGAATTCTTTGTCGATCTCCTTACGTCCTTCATCACCTCCGCCAAATTCACCCGCCACGAATTCGAAGAATATGTCCTTCCCACCATTGAAAGCGAAATTCAAGCAGCCTCCACTGCACTAGCAACGCACGCCATCGAACTAGCCCATGCTCTGGCCTTCCGCTCCGGCCTCGGCTCTTCCCTCTTCGCATCCTCCCACAACTCCATTACCGCAGGGGACGTCAAATCCTTCGCCGCTTCGGCCTTCACCAAGGGCAACGTCGCCGTACTCGGCACAGGAATCGAACAATCGACCCTTGCCCATCTCGTCGAGAAATCCCTTGGTTCTGCTCCTGCATCCACGACAGCCCCCACCACCCCCGCATCCTCGTATTTCGGGGGCGAAACTCGTCTAGAGGCACACGGGGTCCCACAAACTGTATTTATCGGGTTCGGTGCCACTGGAGCGCCCGCCGCCGAACTCGCGGCTTTCTCCGCGCATCTCTCGCCCCAACCTTCGATTAAATGGTCACAAGGCCTCTCGCCAATTGCTGTTTCGATTCCTGAAGGTACCACCGTGCAGTCTGTCTACCTGCCGTACTCGGACGCGACGTTGTTTGGTCTTCTCGTGCAGGGTACGACTGCTGCTGGTGTGACGGAGGCTGGGAAAGCTGCGGTTAAAGCGTTGAAATCGGCTGCTGCGACTGGTGGTGTCAAGGGTGAGGAATTGAAGAAAGCGGTTGCGAAGGCCAAGTTTGCTGCTGCTAGTGCGATTGATGGCAGGGACGGACTTGTATCTGTATTGGGCTCCAAGGTGTGTGGACTTTCATCTTCTATGAGAGATTAAATTAACTGTTGGACGTTATATTCAGGTTTTGGCAGGCTCCCAAGCATCACTGGACGGTACCCTTTCCTCGCTCGACAAGGTCACCGCAACCGGATTTTCGAAGGTAAATCTACTTCATCCTATCTATTCATCGTCTTTCCTGACATTTTTCGTCTGTTTTTCAGGCTGCATCCACTTTGGTCAAGGGTAAACCCACCTACGTTGCTATTGGTGATGTACAGACCCTTCCGTATGCCGATGAGCTGGGTCTTTGAGAAGAGGGAAAACAATGGATGCCGAAGTTTGTTTAGATCGCTGGCTTTATTGTGAATAAAAACGGTTTTCGCCCTATCATTTTGTGTTTGGTTATCTGATCATTTCGCGACATGGTTGAGTCTCAGCCTGGTGGATACTTTGGTCAACGAAAACTTCGTCATCATTCGGTGCCGCCTGAAAGCCGACAAGAGGCATTTGCCCGGGTATCAACAGAAAATTTGATGCAGGTGTACATGTTAACTCAGTGAAATCGTTCGAATTGTTGTTTGATATACTGAATACACGATCGTTTCTACGCAGCTACAGTAGGCTAAAAAGACAACGTGACTTGACTAGAATGACAACAACGTTTAACCTCTAACTCGTTCGTGGGGTTCTTGCCATGGTACACCCAATATTTTAAATATCTCCTCTTCAGTCTCAGAAGCGACCATCGTACCTGTCCACCGAAACACAAACATTCAGTGACACAGCATTCTTCTACGAATTGAACGGTATCTCACCAGTGTTCGTTTTAACCAGTCGATTATGGGGATCACGTACAACACCGCCAAAGAGACCTTTCTGGTTCAACGAATAACCCAGCACATTGGCCTTGAGGCGGATAGCACGGTTGAACTGGACCACGAAGTTCTAGGAGGGTGAGAACAAGAGAAAATGAACAAACATACAATATCGTCCCCCTATTGGAACTAGATCGGCATTGTGTTTTGACTTATTCGAGTAACGCTCACTGTATAATAGAGCAGCGCAGCTCCTCTTGACTTCCAGGGCACCGTCAGGAAGTCAATGCGTCTCCGGCGTGCCCCGTGTTGAGGGAGGCGGCAAAGCCCGCGATAGATAGCTTCAAGGTCGTCCGGGTCTTCAGGAAGGGCAAGGTCCTCTGTAAGGATGCCGACAGCATGTAATTTTTGCAGGAGGCGTGTAAGAACACCTCAAGAAACAAACAAGATCAAAGCACTGGCGATCGAGAACGTTAAACGGCCCTACCGGCGTGAGTTTTCCCGTCATAGATTGGCCGTGTGATGATTATATCAATATCTCCGCAATCGGCCTTACCTCTACAACGTTAAAGAATAAGAAACAGAATATGAAATGGGGAAAAGGACTCACCTTCTGAAACTGCCCATGATCTCGACAAAGAGGACCGGATCGATTTCCAGAACTGCAGAAAGTTTATTCACAAGTGAAAGGAATGAGAAGATGAAGGTTTTTACCTATGGGCTTTATCAGATTAAAGATCGCTTGTGCCTCGTCGCGAGGCATGCGATCATTGATGTCTGAAGTGAGTGTAAATAACTATTAAAATGGGTTACAATGAGAGATAGCCTAATCCACTCACCGTCATAAAATCGAATGCCTATCTCCTGAACGGGGTTTAACTTGATACCACCTTTGCCAGCTTTCACATCGTCCAATGTCCGGCAACCATTAGCATACCACTTTAATGCAGTCGATGGTCCTGCGTCAAGGTAGGAGGGACATGGTAGGTTGGTTATCATTTCCGATGCCAGAAGAAAAGCACAAACGTACCGACGCCATAAACACCCTGGAAAATGTGTGTTGCCTTTACGTCGTCTGTCCTTTCGTACCCGATTCGACGTAATTCTCCGGTTTGTAATATCTCTATAATCTGTAAATCACCCGCGTTAGCAAAAAGCCCTCGTCTCGAATGATGTCACATTGTCTTCAGAATGATTCAACTAACTTTGAGGGCCGTCTTCTCACCTACACCGCGTATCGTGCGGGCTTCGGCAAAAGACTTGATGGGCTTCGGGTGATTGCGGATGGCCCTTATAGCTGAGAAGGAGAGCAGCAGTGTCAGGATAAACACAACAAGACAAGAGCGATGTAAGATAATAACGCACACTTGCTGTAGCTTAAAGCGCGGAAGTAATGTTCTTCTCCGGGTTTTGACTTGTGGAGTTCCATGAGCTCTTGGAGCTGAATACATGTAATCGACAGCTGTAGAATAAGGGATTTGGCATAACGTGTCAAAGGATGAACGCGCCTTGTTGACGATATCTTGATTGACGCATGTTTTGCGTTGAACCTCTTTGTGGTCGCATGTAAAGCCCTGAATGGTATGATGTGTCAATTGCACAAGGTGAGTACATTGGCCAACACTCACACGTTTTCGAGGAGGCACAGGTTCAGGTTCGAATTCCTCATCATCGGATTGCACAGATCCAAGGTCTGATTCATCGACCTCCCCATGGCGCGACCACTGTCTCACATTTTTTTCAGCGTGCGAATAATGAGATATGGTAGATCTGAACTTACATTGACATCTCGTTCAGCTCTAGCTAAGGGATAAAATTCAGCCAATGGATCTTCCTTGGTATTGTGATTGTCCAATTTGACTTTTGAACTAGAAGCTCCGCCGGGCTTGAACTGATCCTTCGAAGAATGTGGAAGAGATACGACTCTGTCCTCATACCGGTTGTTATCTTCTCCCTTAGCGTCAGAACCAGCTTCACGATGCTGTCGACGCGATTTGTCCTGTGTGAACTCTCTACAAAGGAAGTAGATCCAGCGATCGGAATGCGACGATACCAACTGGATAGAAAGCATAAACGCACGATATGACACTAAACTCCTCATTGCCCCGGGAAGCCTGGGCAGTTTCCTTCCCTTTCCCCTTCAAAACCGATGCCGATGTATTCCAACTCTCCAGGCCAGCATCGATGCGGTCGCTAAACGCCGCATGTAGAAACAAGTCGTCCATCCTTACCTCGCCACCACGCGCTGGGGCCCTCCCAATACCAGAAATCACCCAGCCCCACTTGACCGTCGGTATGTGATCGGGGATTTGATTCAGGGACTGCAGACCGAGCGCTCGCAGCGTTGGCATCTTAGTTGCGTCCGTTACAATGTGCGTAGCCAGTGAGGGGTCATAAGTAGGGAGCAGAGTACCGCCGTATTTCACGATCTGAAAATTGGGGACGGTGGAAATGAACAGTGAATGAATAGTTAAGAAAGAACAAAAGAAAGAAGGAACGCACGATATCCATTCTACCCCTAGTCGTCTCTGATGCCCACTGCATTTCTCCCCCAATGTAAAAGATGTTCTTGCCTTTGAGGAATTTAATGGGTCTCGACTTTGTTTGTGCGATAGCATTGTTCGCCGAGATTTTGTCCTCTAGCATCTGGGCATATTGTTTGGGCGTCATCTTCTCTACGGTCTTTGCTTTCGCGGTCGCCTTAGTTTTTGCCGTCTTCATAGGATGGGGCTTCTTATATCTTGGATTCGGCTTAGATGGGCCTGCTACAGAGACAAGGACAGGCGAACGCGAACGCGGAACATCGGGCGACGGCGAAGGGGAGGATGGCACATAGATAACGGAGGACTTCCCAGGCGTAGTAACATCACTTGTGTTTGCCAAATCAGGAAGTCGAATCTTTGGGCCAATTTTGATCACATTGTCACGCCGTCTGTTCCTCGAATGGTTTTCCACTCTCCTTTTCACGTCTTGAAGTAGGTTAGGCTCAGGAGCAGCTGCCAATCCCGGTCGTGTAGATGCAGTCTCCGGTGACAAGGCAGACTTCGATGTTAGAATGTCGCTAGTATCTTCGACTGGGGACGAGAGCGATGGCGCCTCTGTAATCTTGTTTAATTTGACCTGCGGAAGTGCTGGGTTGTTCGAAGAGGCTTTGCGTTTGCCAATAGGTTGCTCGGTCTTCGGGTTGTCGGATGGCGGGGGCCTGTACTGTTTCTGAATTGTGGCAACTTTATTTGGGGTTTGTAGATTCCTGCCTGATCTTGGCTTTTCTGAGCTTGCGATTAGACTAAATCCACATTGTCGTGAGAAAGAATATGCAGAATTCAAGAGTTTGCATGACTGACGGACTAATTTCTTCGATGGACGAGGTTGAGACTTGGGGGAGTGGGGTTTTTGGGAATGCATCTGCCACCTTTCGCGATGGCGGCTTCGAACTATGTCCTGAGGCTAACAGCTCCACCTGTGTAGATGTGGCCTGTGGGAGAAAGGCCGACTTGGAAGCCAGGAAATCACTTGCATCTTCTATAGGCGAAGGGAGTGATGGAATAGGATCTATGGGTTCACTGGCTTGGTCGGACTGACGCGCTTCTGATTTTGAAATCCGTGCGACATTGCGTTTACCCAAAGCGACTTTGTTGTTGGTGAATGGAGCCTTGATCGTAGGGCGGACACTCTTGAATGATTTCGGTTTCCCCGAGTTTGCGATTGCACTAAGGACTCGTTACCATGAGAGACAATGTTGAGACTGCTATGCATCAGACGACTTACGGGCCAATTTCTTCAATGGACGAAGATAGGGTATCGCGCAGAGAATTTCCTTTAGTTATCTTCTTTTGTGGATACGATTTTGAGTCGTCCACAGGGGAAACCTTGCGTTTAAGGACAGTAGGGACTTGTGGTGGATCTTGTTCCTCAGTGTTGGATGGATTAATTGGTTCAGTCAAAGATGAGGATGCGGCGTTGCGAATGGCATGTCCGAATTTCACGGTGGCCGTTCGTG
>Ga0210387_10003616_pt1 | contig 11888 bp, 10 predicted proteins | sample IncBWC7OmetaG_FD_160108 | JGI IMG/M metagenome (GOLD analysis project Ga0210387, IMG submission 160108) | Forest soil microbial communities from Barre Woods Harvard Forest LTER site, Petersham, Massachusetts, United States - Inc-BW-C-7-O ... | reverse complement strand
ATTGTTTTCCTCCTGGAGAATCCACGCAAGAGTCACGAAACGAAATTACGCGAATTTCCCGTTTTTTGTGTCTTTTCTCAATTATCAGGATGAAAACGCATTGTCAAGCAACCGCCTAAATAATAAGCTGTCATTCCTGTTTGCCTTAGGGAACTAATACAGGAACGGCATAAATATGGATTCGGAACCAGACGGTGATGAGGCGGAGAGAGCTCCGCCGGATTATGCAATACCCGCAAAGCGCCGCGGCGATTTGCTTAAAGTCGCAAAAGAGCGCGGCGCGATCACCGTAACGGAAAGCGCCAGCCAATTTGCCGTCTCACCGGACACCATCCGACGTGATTTGGACTATCTCGCCGAGCGCGGACTCCTCAAACGAACCCACGGCGGTGCGGTTCCTCTGGATGACGTCATCGTTCCCGACATCCCGGTCACGCAACGTTTGGTTTCCCGGGCTGCGGAGAAGGTCCGCATCGCACGGCAGGCCGCATGCTTGATCGCCGACGGCGAGACACTGTTAATTTACGGCGGGTCGACCACGCGCGCCTTCGTGGCGGAACTCGGCGCGCGTCGACGACTCACCATTGTGACGAACGACCTTGGCATACCAGGGGCGATGAGTCCGGACGCTGCCCGCTCCATCTATCTGCTGGGCGGACAGGTTCTTATTCACTCTCAGATCACGATCGGAACGGTGGGCTTTCCTCAAGCGGGACCCATCAGTGCCGACACGGCAGTGCTTGGGGTGGGCGGGATTTCGGAGCGCGGATTGTCCACGACAATCTTCGAAGAGGCTGCGATGATGGCCGCCATGGTGGATGCGGCACGGCGCGTGATTGTGTTGGCCGACACGACAAAGCTAGGTCGCTCGGTCTTTGCGCATATCGTTCCCCTGAACAAGATGCATGTGCTGGTCACTGACGCTAAGCCACCGCCACACCTGGCCGACGCCTTGATCGAGTCGGGCGTGGAGATAATCATCGCTGATTAATGTTTGGCATCTCGGCACTGTGGGCAAATGTATCGCAAAACAGATACGCTGGTCGAATATAGCTGCGTCAAAAAAAATCTTCCTTCCGCTTCCTTCCGTCACGCCCACACGTTTCCCCTTGATCCTTCCCGCTCGTTTGGCCAAACTAGCCGGCAATCATAAAGAGCGGGCGGACCGAGTGTCGCGTCCCCGAAATAGAAACACATGCTATTTCGGGGACACGACACTGGAGCGCCACAACGAGGAGACGATCTATGGAGTTTCTGCGACCCCCGGCGCTGAGCGTAATTGCTTGCACCGCACTCTGCTTGATGTGTTCTGGCGGATCCGTTCGCGCGGCTGATGACTCGGTATCGGCTGCGAAGGCTGCAGTCGGACGCTATGCCGGACCGCAGACGGTTTGGCAAGGGCCAACCTCCGCACCGGCGCCCGCCAAGGACAAGTTCATCGTCTACCTCTCGGGAGATGAACAGAATGACATTTCGCGCGAGTACGGGCTCTATATGAAGGAAGCCGCAGCCAAACTGGGCTGGAAACTCACGGTCATCGACGGCAAGGGTAGTCCGGCGAGTTGGGTGGCAGGCTTCAACCAGGCGATCGCCCTCAAGCCCGACGGAATAGCGATCTTTGCGGACGCGAAAAGCCTTCAGGATCCAATTCGCACGGCAACCGGTCAAGGCATCACGGTCATCGGCCTTCACGCCGCGTCCCTGCCGGGACCGGCCCCAGACCTCCATCTGTTCGTCAACATCCAGGAGGACCCGCGGGAAATTGGCAAGGCGGAAGCCGATTGGGCGATAGCCGACAGCGACGGCAAGGCACATGTCGTGGTTGTGACCCACAATGAGTACCAGATCGCGACAACGAAATCGGGTGCAACCAGGGACGAAATCGAGGCCTGCCAGGGCTGTAAGGTTCTCGAGTATGTCAATTTCCCGGCCTCGGAAGCTGCGCAAAGAATGCCGCAGCTTACCACCAGCTGGGTGCAGCGCTTTGGTTTGCCTCTTTACGTCACGTCCGTCGGGGACAACGACCTCGATTTCGCGGTTCCCGCGCTGCGTGCTGCAGGCGTCAATCCTGATCAGGCCAAGCTCATCGGTGCAGACGGAAATCGCTCCGCCTACGAAAGGATTCGCAAGGGTAACCAATATCAGACGGTCACGGTTTCCGAACCGATCGAGTTACAGGCCTATCAAGCGGTCGACGAATTTAATCGAGCTTTCAACAAGGCCCCTCCGAGCGGCTTCATTCAACCGCCCTACCTCGTCACTCCGAAAAACGTCAACGAGGCGGGCGGCACGAAGAACATCTTCGTTCCGGACAACGACTACAAGAAGCACTACCTCCAAATCTGGGGTGTTGCATCTTGAGTATCGACACGGAGCGGGAAGCGACGAGCCCGCTCCTCGAGCTAAGCGGTATCGTCAAGCAGTTTCCTGGTACGCTCGCACTTGACCAAGTGGATCTCGACGTCAAGGCCGGTGAAATCCACGCGCTTCTTGGCCAAAACGGAGCCGGTAAGTCCACCCTCATCAAAGTACTAGCAGGCATCTATGCGCCCACAGGGGGCCTCGTCCGCTGGCGTGGAGAGATCGCCGACCCAACCGCGATGCACCTGCCGATCACTTTCATCCATCAGGATCTCGGCCTGGTCGAGAGCATGACTGTGGCCGAGAACATTGCTTTGTTGACCGGCTATCCCCGCAAGAGAGGCATCATTGACTGGCGCGGCGCGTCGGCGGCTGCCAGTGCGGCCCTCAGAACGATGGAGAGCTCGATCGATCCGGAGGTGCGTGTCGGCACAATTTCCGCAGCGGAAAAGTCGATCGTGGCCATCGCCCGAGCGCTTGCCTTTCGAAGTGACCTTCTCATTCTCGACGAGCCTACTGCCGCGCTACCAGCCGGCGACGTTGATCTTTTGCTCGACAAGTTGAAGCGTCTCAGGGCGAGCGGTATCGGGCTTCTCTATGTCACGCATAGACTGGATGAAGTCTTCCGTATCGCGGATCGCGTGACAGTGCTTCGGGATGGCCGGCGCGTTGCCACCCGAGCCGTCAACGAGATCTCGCCGGGCGATTTGGTTTCCTGGATCGTCGGTGGCGCCTTGACTGAAACGACCATCGCAAGCCGGGCGGCATCCACCGGACCGTTGCTTTCCCTCGAGCATTTGGTGGTACCGCAGGAGAGCGGAGGTGGACTGGTCGGCCCCGTATCGCTGCAGATCTATCCGGGCGAGACCCTTGCCCTCGTGGGTCTGCGCGGCGCTGGACACCACGCTATTGGTCGGGCGATCTATGGGGCTTTGCCGGTGTACTCCGGGAGAATCATCGTTCAAGGACGTGAACTCAAAATTACCGATCCCACGGATGCCATAAAAAATGGTATCGGCTTCGTCTCCAGCCGCAGGACGGAGGAAAGCCTCGCTCACCACCTTACGGTTCTGGAGAACCTGTATATGTACTCGCGAGCCAGGGGAATCCCGCCGTTTCGTCCGGTCGGGCACCGCAAGGAACTTCGTGCGTGCAGAATGGCGCTGGCGAAATTCTCCGTGAGGCCCCCGGACTCCACCCGCCCGATTGCGACCCTGAGCGGCGGCAATCAGCAAAAAGTGGTAGTCGCGCGGTGGATGGAAGCCGATGCTCGCCTGCTTATTCTCGAGGAGCCGACGATTGGGGTGGATATCGGATCCAAAGCGGAAATCTACCGCGATTTGCGCGTAGCCGAGGAAGCCGGTCGTGCTGTGCTTCTGGTTTCCTCCGACTTCGACGAGGTGGAGAAAATCTGCCATCGTGCTCTGGTATTCAGCCGGGGCCAGGTACTGACCGAGATCAACCGCAAGAGCATTACCGTCGCTAACCTCACCGCGCTTGCCGCAGGTGCAAGTCATGAACCAAAGGCAGCGAAGTGAAACGGCGACAAACCAACCAGGCGACTTTCGGCGCCACCGTCTCGCATCTCATTTCAGTGTGGAGCTTGCTGATCCTCTTGGTGGCTCTGGTGGTGGCGTTTTCAATTATTAAACCAGATACCTTTCCGACCTATTTCAACTTCCGCTCGATCGTCAATAATAAGTCGGTTCAGGCACTCCTTGCGCTGGCTGTTTTCTTACCGATGACCGCCAATCATTTCGACCTCTCGGTGGGTTTCCTTTTGGGCATCTCCCAGGTCCTGGTGATTGGTCTCCAGGGACAGAGCTTGACATGGCTGGAAGCATCAGGGGTGGTTCTGCTGCTTGGAGCCGCCGTCGGTCTGTTCAACGGCGTCCTTGTGACTATCGTCGGCATCGACAGCTTCATTGCGACACTCGGCACCGGAACACTTCTCTATGGCTTCAACGAGTGGTACACCGGCGGGCAGCAGGTGGTGACGCCACTTCCCGACAGCTTTATCAACATCTCCGGCGCAGCTCTTGGAATCCCATTGCCGGCGATCTACGTCTTGGTGCTCAGCGTTTCGCTTTGGATAGTCTTCGAGTACCTGCCGGTCGGCCGGCACTTGTATGTCCTCGGAGCGAGCCCGCGGGCGGCCGAGTTGAACGGTATCTCCGCCCGGCACTACGCGACTGGGGCTTTTTTGACTACCGGGATCATCTCCGCTTTCGCCGGAATTGTCCTCCAGTCGCAGCTCCAGGTCGGCCAGAGCTCGGTAGGACAGGAATATCTGCTTCCAGCATTCACTGCGGCTCTGCTCGGCGCGACATCGGTACGCCCCGGCCGCGTCAATGTCTGGGGGACAATCCTGGCCGTCGCTGTTCTCGCAGTGACGGTTGCCGGACTTAATCAAATGGGAGCCCCATTCTTCGTCGAACCAATTTTCAACGGCGCGATGCTTATTCTGGCGGTCGGACTTGCCGTCACAGCCACGAAGCGCACCACAAAACTAGGCAGGACGGCCCAGGGCGCGCCCGGCGCATCCTCTACGGCCCGCGCGCACGAGTGAACCGTACTCGTTCTGCTCGCCCCTTTCACAATCGTACTCGTACTCGTCCTCGAACTCGGTTTTTGAACCTCGAAGCTAAAAGCGGTGATCACAATCGACAAAACCAACCGGGCTCCTCTCCTCGGCGCAAGGGAACTCCTATCACTGACACTCCTTGGCTCCTTGGCTCCTTGGCTCCTTGGCTCCTTGGCTCCTTGGCTCCTTGGCTCCTTGGCTCCTTTTCTCCTTTGCTCCTTGGCTCCTTGGCTCCTTGGCTCCTTGGCTCCTTGGCTCCTTGGCTCCTTGGCTCCTTGGCTCCTTGGCTCCTTGGCTCCTCGGCTCCTTGACTCCTCGGCTCCTTGACTCCTTCGGCTCCTTGACTCCTTCGGCTCCTTGATCTAGTCGGTCAGCTCCTCGGTTAGCCGCAACCACACCTGCTCGGCCGTCCGCTCAAACTGCAGAGGGGTCACCGCGATGGCTCCGGCGGCGACCACTTCGGTCTCGCTGCCAATGGCATCTGCGTGTTGCCCACGGGTGATATGCAGCCAGCTGTAGTCCAGGCCGCGCGGATCGACGCGTGTCACTACGTCCACAGCCTTCATCAATCCTTGTCCTTGGCGTGTGATGGTCAACGGGCCGGCGCGTTCGGCAGGCACGTCCGGGAAATTTACGTTCAGGCAGGCGCCGTCGGCCCATTCTGCTTTCACCAGCCTTCGGAGTACTCCGGGTGCCAACTGACGTGCCGTGTCCCAACGCACCGCTGCGCGATCGGAGAAAGCCTGGCTAAGCGCGATGGAGGGCACACCGAATAAAAGTCCGGCCATGGCGCCGCCGACAGTGCCCGAGAAGACCGTCTCGACACCCAGATTGGCGCCGCGATTGATCCCGGAGAGCACCAGATCGGGTGGGGCCGGCATGACCTGACGCAACCCCACGATTACGCAATCGGCAGGCGTGCCGGCGACGCCGAAACGTCGCTCATCGCGCCTGCGGACGCGCAGAGGGCCGTGCAGGCTGATGGAGTGCGATACGCCGCTCTGATCATGCTCCGGCGCCACCACCCAGACTTCCCGGGCCAGCGTAGCCGCCACTGCTTCCAGCACCGCAAGGCCGGGGGCGTCGATCCCATCGTCATTGGTGATCAACACGCGGCCGACGACTGGATCGGGTACGCTCATTTCGATTTCTCCTGCCATGCTATTCCTTGTCCCCTCTCGATCGGTTCCGCGCTCGATTTCCTTCGGGCCGGCGGAAGCAATCTCCCTGCAGTATGGACAATGAAAAGATAACGAGTCAAATATTTGACCGCCATCGCTCAAGCTCAACCCGCTACTCGATCCGCCGGGTGGAGAAAGCGCTTGAGAGTCGCGAAGATTTTTGGGATCACTCAAGCGGTCGAACCACAGTTTCCCTCATGAAAAAGATCCCGAGCCTTCTGACCGATGCCGCGCGATTGGTCTGCGCGCCGCTACGCCCTGACTCCACTATAGGATGGCCGCGCCGAATGGGGCCGCGTCATTATCAGCGACCCAAAATTGTGGACAGAGAGTTTAGAGCGTGGGTAGGCAGGATTATTCTCTCGTTGCTCACGTCCATGATCTTAGCGGCCACCCTGAACGCGGGTCAGGTATTGGCTTACGGTTTCCATTCGCAAACGCTCGGGCGCGACTGGCGGTATAATGTTTACCTGCCCGACGGCTACGAGCATTCCGACCTGCGGTACCCGGTTCTGTTTATGTTGCACGGTTTCAGCGAAAATGAGAACGCCTGGGTTACCAAGGGGCACATTAACCAAGCCGCCGACCACCTGATCGCAGCCGGGGAGATTCCCCCGATTCTAATCATTATGCCGGGATCAGGCGACAATTGGTATTTGGACTTGAAGGAAAAGATCGAGACCGCTTTCATCCAGGATTTGGTACCCGAAGTGGAGCACACCTTTCGAATTATTGCGGAACGCCAAGGAAGAGGGATTGGCGGTGATTCGATGGGAGGCTACGGTGCGCTTCGATTTATCCTCAAATACCCGGAGCAGTTCGGCGCGGCAGTCTTGATGAGCCCAGCCATCTACGTCCCCGAACCGCCCTTAACGAGCAGCGCCCGCAAGGGCGCGGTTTTCGGCAACCCGTTCGACGCGACGATCTGGCAACGTGTCAACTACCCTTCGTTGATCGACGATTTCTTCGCTAAGAACCTGCCGATCGCTCTGTACGTAAACGCCGGGGACCATGATGACTTCGAAATCGAGACCCAGATCGGGCCGCTCTACAAGATGATGCGAGAACACAAATTTCCGGTCGCAATGAGAGTCACCGCCGGTATCCACGATTTCGCGGTATGGCGGGCTGAACTTCCCGATGCGCTGCGTTTTATCTGTGGCGAGATGCGTTCGCCGGAGCAAATGACACCAGTGAAATAGCGCCGGTTAGCCAGTGTCAGTGTCAGGGGAGGTTGCCAGTTTCAGGGAAAGAAGAGTTTGCGGGAGTCGGGAGCGAGTTCTGTGCTTGGGCTATCGAACCCGATTCGTGTTGCCTGAGAAGTGCTTTTTCCGCAAGGGCCGCAATATTGTCGGCTTACCCACTGACACTGGCACTGGCAACTTCTTCCTTCAGCCGCCGTGCCTCGTCCCGAAGGACGCGGCGCAAGACCTTGCCGGTCGGCAATTTTGGCAATTCATCACGGAACTCGATGAGACACGGCGCCTTGAAGGTGGCGAGGTGTTCCTTGCAGTAGGCGATTAATGCTTCCGCCGTGGCGGTCTGACCATTTTTAAGAGCGATATACGCCATTGGCCGCTCGCCGCAGTAGGCGTCAGGCATCGCGACAACTGCGGCTTCGCGCACCACCGGATGCCCGAAGAGGACTTCCTCGACCTCACGCGGCCAGACTTTGAAGCCGCCCGCATCAATCATGTCCTTTTTCCGATCCACAATGCGGTAGTAGCCATCTTCGTCGATCGTGGCAATATCGCCCGTGTGGAACCAGCCATCGCGCAGTGCTTCTGCCGTCGCCTCCGGTTTGCGCCAGTAGCCAGGCGTTATGTTCTCGCCACGACAGATGATTTCGCCCGGCGCGCCCAACGCTACGTCGCGATCTTCCTCGTCAACCAACCGCGATTCTACGCCGGAGATTGGCCGTCCGACCGTTCCTGCTTTGGTAACAGTGACGGCGCAATTGGAGTGGGTCACCGGCGAGGCCTCGGTGAGACCATATCCCTCCACAATTTCAATACCTGTCACGGCGCGGAACCGGTCCAGCACCTGGTTGGGAAGCGGCGCGGCGCCTGAATGAACTGCTCGCATGGAGGAAAGATCATAGTCACCCAGCGTTGGCGTGTTGACCCACGCGATGTACATCGGCGGTGCGCCATGGAAGACATTGCAGCGATGCTTCTGCATTTGCTCCAGCACCAGAAGGGGATCAAAACGACGAACGAGGACGATGGTCGCACCGGCACGCAGAAAAGCGTTCATCGCGCAATTCATCGCATAAATGTGGAAAAGCGGCAGCACGAGCAGTACGACATCAGATTGCTTGGCGCAGCCACGTTCCGTCCGATCCATTTGTTCACAATTGGAGAGAAAATTCCGGTGCGTCAGCATCGCACCCTTGGAACGTCCGGTCGTTCCGGAGGTATAACATATGGTCGCGATGTCGCCAGGGCCCACGCCAACCGGTACCCGGTCCGGCAACGAGGGGTCCACGAGCGATTCCCACGACGTCGTTCCTTCGGGCGCCCGACCCCCAATGATTACGATCTGTGAGATCGAAGGTGTCTTTATGGCCGCGGCCAAACCCTGGGCCGCTAGATCGGCGTACAGGATGATCGCCTTTGCCTCGCTATCCTGCAGAATATAGGAGACCTCTTCCCCTTTGTAGAGCACGTTGATCGGCACGACGATTCCGCCACAGCGCAGAATAGCATAGTAAGCAACGATGAACTCGGGGATGTTCGGCGCGAGCAGAGCGATCCGGTCCCCGTGCGTAATCCCACGCATCGCCAATCCGTTCGCGGCATGTTCGATCTGTGCATCGAGGTCTGCGTAAGAAATCGGCTGGTCCGCGAAGAGGATGGCAGGCTTCGCTCCGCCGCCTCGGGCAACGTCGCGCACGAGCTCCGCGAGGGTTGTTGGAATGACCTCCAAGGTTTTACATTCCTCCTGTATTGGGCAAACGGATCCTGCAGATCGAGTTCAGTGGTCGCGAATGAGCGACTACTAACGTACAGTCTAATGGAGATTTCTTTGGTTCCAAATTCAAGCCTCCTCGAGCGGGCGAGTCCCAATCCCAATTCCGCAATCCGCCTTTCGCAATCCGAAATTCCAATCTTGTTTCATCTTAGGACCGGGAGCAACTTGGAGCAACCGACACTTCGTGATCGTCGTCGTCCATCGTCCTCGTCGTCGATCTCGATCTTTGAACGTTGTTCGCAATCGGGGCGTTTCCCGCCTCTGGAGAATGCGAGGACGACGACGAAGGACGAGCACGATTGGCGCAGGTACCGGGTCACCCGATGCGCCAGCGCCTTGACAGCGAGGAACAGCTCTGTATCATCCGCAGTTCATCCCCAAGGCTTAGTTGATTTTACCGTGAATCGAATCGCTGATCTCAAAGAAGAAGACCTTCATACACTGCAGGGCCAAGTCCATCACGAGTACGAAGCCGTCCGTGAACGTGGACTCGGGCTCGACATGACACGTGGCAAACCCTCGCCGGAACAGCTCGATCTTGCGACCGATCTGTTGACGTTGCCAGGGACCCGCGACTATTTCACCGAGGCCGGGGACGACGCGCGTAACTATGGAGTCTTGCAGGGATTGCCCGAGGCGCGCTCCCTGTTCTCAAGAACGCTGGGTGCGCCGATCGACCGCATCGTTGCGAGCGATAACTCCAGCCTCGCCGTCATGCATGATTGCATCCTCTGGGCGCTCCTGAAGGGCGTTCCGGGCTCGGCTGCGCCATGGTCCCAGGCAAAGGCGCCAACCTTTGTCTGCCCAGTCCCGGGCTATGACCGCCATTTCGCGATCTGCGAGGAATATGGCATCCAAATGCTGCCGGCGCCGATGACTGGGAACGGACCGGACATGGATACGGTCGAAAGGCTGGTCGCCGATCCCGCCGTCAAGGGCATGTGGTGCGTGCCGAAATATTCGAACCCGACCGGGGAGGTGTATTCCGACGAAATCGTGCGACGGCTGGCCGCGATGCGGACAGCCGCTCCCGACTTCCGACTGTTCTGGGACAACGCCTACGCCGTCCACCATCTAACGGAAAACCGGCGTGAAATTGCCAATATTCTTGAGCTCTGCGAAAGGGCGGGCAACCCGGACAGAGCCTTCGTGTTCGCCTCGACCTCGAAGGTGACGCTCGCCGGCGCGGGTCTGGCGTTCTTTGCTTCGTCTGCTGCCAATGTGCGTTGGTATTTGGGGCGGGCGGCGAAGCGGACAATAGGCCCGGACAAGCTGAACCAACTGAGACATGTGCGTTTCCTCAAAAATGAAGCGGGCTTGAATCGTCTGATGGATGCCCATCGCGCCCTGCTCGTGCCGAAATTCGATGCCGTTCTGGCCGCCTTGGAGTCGCGTTTGTCGGGTACTGGCATTGCCCAATGGTCCAGGCCGGAAGGCGGCTACTTCATCACCGTCGATGTGATGGAAGGCACTGCCAAACGGGTCGTCGAGCTTGCTAAAAACGTCGGTCTGGCAATTACTCCAGCCGGGGCTACCTGGCCCTACGGGCGCGATCCCTATGACCGCACTCTTCGCCTCGCCCCGACATTTCCACCTTTGAAGGATGTCCGCGATGCCTCCGAAGGAATCGCCATCTGCATTCTGCTGGCAGCCATTGAGAAACACTCTGCCGCCCGGAAAGTAGGCACGGACGTCGCGTAAAGCCTTCATCGGATGACGTCCGACGCCCTCAAGCATTTCTGTCAATTAGGCAAAAAATTCCCGAACCCTCGCTTCCACCAGGTTCCAGGACGCGATGAACGGCTTTTTCGTCATCGTGATGAGGGCGTAATCACCGCTAATCTCATAGCCGCCAGCCACCTCATTGGTACTAAAGCTGCCGTTGCGCTCATCGCCGGCGAAGACTGCTCCGCTTTGGGCAGCAGCATTTTTTGCCTTTCCTATCAGCTCGGAAGGTGATCGGCCGTTCAGTGGAATCGTGAAAGTGTGCGCCATGGTAATTCAAGATAGAGGAGTGGCACTCTTCTTGCAGATACTTCACGGAGAAAAATGAAACTCTTAGTTTTTGCCCTCGTGCTCGTCCCTGCTTTTTGAACGTGTGCCCGCCCGACCCGATCTCCATTAGCCGCGCAACGGTCAAGGTTAAACCCGATCGCGCAGATTCGAATTTTTCTTGGGAAAACCATAAATATCGGCCATAAATCCCACTGAATAGAGGGTTCATGGATAATCTGCACCTTCCGTCGATCTCGCCTGACGATTGGCTTCAGGATAATGAAGCGTTTCGGGAAACAGGCTCTGAATATTCTGATTTAGGACTTAACGATAATGAAGACTAAAAGCGTTTTTTTGACGATCGCCGCCGTCTTGGCTTTCGTATCTACGGGACAGACCAACAACAACACGGGCACCATCATCGTCTATAGCCCCTGTTCACTCATCGGTGCCGGCATCAATAATTGGCGATTCAACCTGAACCATGGGTCGGACTTGATCGTCCGCAACGGCACTTATTGCCGGCTGACAGTCCTGGCGGGCAACAACATCATCAGCCACGACAACATGACACTCCGCGAAGAAGACCCACATACGGTACACGTGTACCCAGGGCAAACCGTCTATTTTAAATACAACGACAATATATTTTTGACCTTCCAAGTGGCGGATGACCAAGAAGAGGCGGCCAGAACGGTGAGCAGACTAACACCTATGGAAGAACAATTTGACGACGACTCCGGAGATTGACAGCGTTCGGCGTTCGGCGTTCGGCGTTCGGCGTTCGGCGTTCG
>Ga0210387_10003615_pt1 | contig 11889 bp, 9 predicted proteins | sample IncBWC7OmetaG_FD_160108 | JGI IMG/M metagenome (GOLD analysis project Ga0210387, IMG submission 160108) | Forest soil microbial communities from Barre Woods Harvard Forest LTER site, Petersham, Massachusetts, United States - Inc-BW-C-7-O ... | reverse complement strand
CGGCGACCGGCAGCTTGGTATGGCGCTTGATACGCTCGACGTGCATGCGCACAGCATCCTCGGTCGCCGACTTGGTGCCCGTGATTCCGAGCACCGAGGCGAAGTAGACGAAGCCCGACGAGTATTTCAGCACCGCCGGCAAGCGCTTGTCGTCGGTGGTGGGCGCGGTCAGCAACACCGTGTCGATGCCGCTCGCCAAGGCATACGGCTTCAGCTCATCGGCTTCTTCCGGTGGCAGGTCGACCAGGATGAAACCATCGACACCCGCCGCCGCGGCTTCCTGGCAAAATCGTTCGGTGCCGCGCTGATAGACGAGATTGTAATAACCCATCAGCAGGATCGGCGTGTCCTTGTCGACCTCCTGGCGGAAGCGGCGGACCATGTCGAAGGTGGCATCGACGGTAATGCCGGCCTTCAGTGCCCGCTGGCCGGCAGCCTGGACCGAAGGGCCGTCGGCCATCGGATCGGTGAAGGGCATGCCCAGTTCGATCAGGTCGGCGCCGGCGGCGGGCAGGCCCTTGAGGATCTCGTAGCCGGTCGCGGCATCCGGATCGCCGGCGCTGACATAGGCCACGAGGCCAGCACGCTTGCCGGCCTTGAGCTCTGCGAAGCGCTTGGTGAGGCGGCCCATCAGAGCTTGATCCCCATGCGCGCTGCCACCTGCGGCACGTCCTTGTCGCCGCGACCGGAGAGATTGGCGACCAGCAGGTTGTCCTTGGGCAGCGTCGGCGCGAGCTTCGTCACATGCGCCAGCGCATGCGAGGATTCGAGCGCGGGAATGATGCCCTCGAGCTTGCACAGGAGATGGAAGGCATCGAGTGCCTCGTCGTCGGTCGCCGAGACATATTCGACGCGGCCCTGGTCCTTGAGCCACGAATGCTCGGGACCGATGCCCGGATAGTCGAGGCCGGCCGAGATCGAATGCGCCTCGATGATCTGGCCTTCCTTGTCCTGCAGCAGGTAGGTTCGGTTGCCGTGCAGCACGCCCGGCCGGCCGCCGGTGAGCGACGCCGCATGCTGGCCGGTCTCGATGCCGTGGCCAGCCGCCTCGACGCCAACAATGCGCACGCCCTTGTCGTCGAGGAAGGGATGGAACAGGCCCATCGCGTTCGAGCCGCCGCCGATGCAGGCCACCAGCGTGTCCGGTATCCGGCCTTCGGCTTCCATCATCTGCGTGCGCGTCTCGTTGCCGATCACGCATTGGAAATCGCGCACCATCGACGGATAGGGATGCGGACCCGCCACCGTGCCGATGCAGTAGAAGGTCGTCTCGCAGGTCGCCACCCAGTCGCGCATCGCCTCGTTCATCGCGTCCTTGAGCGTCGAGGCGCCCGACGTAACCGGCCGCACCTCCGCCCCCAGCATCTTCATGCGGAACACGTTGGGTGCCTGGCGCTCGACGTCGACCGAGCCCATGAACACCACGCAGGGAATGTCGAACAGCGCGCAGGCCGTCGCCGTGGCGACGCCGTGCTGACCTGCACCCGTTTCAGCAATGATGCGCGTCTTGCCCATCCGCTTGGCCAAGAGCACTTGGCCCAGCACGTTGTTGATCTTGTGGCTGCCGGTGTGGTTGAGCTCGTCGCGCTTGAGATAGATCTTGGCGCCGCCCAGCTTCTTCGTCAGGCGATCGGCATAGTAGAGCGGGCTCGGCCGGCCAGCATAGTGCTTCAACAGCGAGGTGAGCTCGCCCTGAAACTGCGGATCGGCCTTGGCCGTGTTGTAGGCCTGCTCCAGCTCCAAGATGAGCGGCATCAGGGTCTCAGCGACGTAGCGGCCGCCGAAAAGGCCGAAATGCCCGCGTTCATCGGGGCCGGTACGGAAACTGTTGGGCGAACTGCTCGGGGTCGGGGACATCACGGTTCCTGTCGGGAGGCGCGGACTTAGCAGTCCCGACAGGGGTCGGTCAAAAGCCCTACCTCTTCTTTTTCTTGGCCGACTTCTTCTTGACCTTGGGGGCCACCTTCGGCGCGGCCTTGCGCTTGGCCGCAGGCTTGGCGGCAGCGGCTCGACCGACCGACGCACCCTCCACTTCGACGATCACCTCGATCTCGACCGGGATGCCGCGTGGCAGCGAGCCCATGCCGACCGCCGAGCGGGCGTGCCGGCCGCGATCGCCGAATACCGTGACGAACAGGTCGGAGCAGCCGTTGATGACTTCAGGTTGCTCGCCGAATTCGGGCGTGGCGTTGACCATGCCCAGAAGCTTGACGATGCGCTTCACGCGATCGAGGTCGCCCAGCTCGGCCTTCATGACGGCAATCAGGCTGAGACCGGTTTGGCGGGCGTATTCGTAGCCCTGCTCGCGGGTGAAGTCGCGGCCTACCTTGCCGACCGGCAGCGGATGGCCCGGCAGGCCGGGGCCCTTGCCCGCGAGATAGAGCAGGTTGCCGGTGCGCACGGCGTTCACGTAGTTGGCCATCGGCGAGGTCGGCTTGGTGAGCTCGATGCCGAGCTCCTTCAGCCGCTGTTCGGTTTTCATCTGTGGCTCCCCTCAGAGCGCCTTCACCCGATCGAGGAAGGCGCGGATCAAGTCGATCGATTTCACACCTCGGCTCGATTCGACGCCAGAAGAAACGTCGACGGCGCGTGCGCCGGTGACCCGCACGGCCTCGGCCACGTTGTCGGGCGTGAGCCCACCGGCCAGGAGCCAGGGCAGCGGCACGATGCGGCCGCTGAGGGTCGTCCAGTCGAAGACGCGGGCATTGCCGCCAGGCAAGGTGCCTTCGGCGGCGTCGAACATCAGCCGGTCGGCCACGTCCGCGTAGGCCGCGATGCCGCGCTCGACGTCTCCGGCTTCAGCAACCTTGATCACCTTCATCACAGGCTTGCCGGTGCGCGTCTTGATGGCGGCGATCCTCTCGGGGGACTCGGCGCCGTGGAGCTGCAGCATGTCGATGGCGCCGGTCGCCAGCCGCTCGTCGAGCAGTGCGTCGTCGGGATCGACGAACAAGCCCATTCGGCCCACGCTTTTGGGCACCCGCGCGCCCAGCGCCTTTAGCACATCGTTGGAGGCGACATGGCGTGGCGAGCGCGGATACGTGACGAAGCCCACCCAGCGCGCGCCGAACCTGACCGCGGCGTCGACCGTCTCCAGGGTCGACAAACCGCAGATCTTTGCCTCCACGGGGGCCTCGGCACTCATAGGTCGTTGACGCCGGCCTCGCGCGCGATGGCCTCGGCGGCGGCGCGTGGATCGGCGGCCTGGTAGATCGGCCGGCCGACCACCAGATTGGTGGCGCCGAGGTCGACCGCCTGGCGTGGCGTCATGGCTCGCTTCTGGTCGTTGGCAGCGCTGCCGACGGGCCGGATGCCGGGCACCATCAGCACGAAATCGGGACCGCATTGCTTGCGCAGGGCCGCGATCTCGAGCGGCGAACAGATCACGCCATCGAGGCCGTTGGCGTGCGCCAGGTCGGCCAGGCGCAGCACCTGATCGGACGGGTCGGCATGGACACCCGTGGCCTCGAGGTCGGAACGGTCGAGTGAGGTAAGGACGGTCACGCCCAAAAGCTTGGGCCGCGGCACGCCGTACTTGACCGACTGCGCGCCGGCCTCGGCCACCGCCGCCTTCAACATTTCCTGGCCGCCGCTGGCGTGGATGGTGATGAAAGTGGGGGCGAGCTCGACCACGGCGCGGATGCCGCCGGCCACGGTGTTTGGAATGTCGTGCAGCTTGAGGTCGAGGAAGAAGCCGACGCCGGTGGCGCGGACCGGCGCCGGAAAGGCATAACGCACACCCGGCGCGCCGTGCGCCAGGAAGAATTCCAGGCCGAGCTTGATGCCGCCGACGGCCGGCTTCGGCCCGCCGGCGACAGTCTGGATGAGCTTGGTGGCCTGGGCGAGATCGATGGTGTCGACGCCGCAATAGACAGGGTTCGATCGGGTCCGCATGGCGGCCGCAACCTAATGGCGGCGGCCCCTTGCGGCAAGCGGCAAGCGTCAGTGAATGGCGGCGTACATGATCTTTTCTTCTGTGGCCTCGCGCGCCGAGAACTCCTCGACGACCTTGCCCTGTCGGCACACCAGAATGCGATCGGAGCGCGCCATGATCTCGGGCAGGTAGGACGAGATCATGACCACAGCGTTGCCCTGCTCGGCCAAGCGGTCGATGAGCTGGTGGATCTCGGCAATCGCGCCCACATCGACGCCGCGCGTCGGCTCATCGAACACGATCAGGGTGGGCTCCTGGACCAGGGATTTGGCAATGACGATCTTTTGCTGGTTGCCGCCGGACAGCTCGACGACCTTCACATCCTGGCCGATGGCCCTGACGTTGAGCGCCTCGATCCACTTCTTGCCGACCGCTTCGGCTTCCCTGGCCAGAACCAGCGGCCGCCGCCGGCCGAGCTTGGCCAGAAGGCCCATATAGACGTTGCGGGCGATCGACATGGTCTCGAAGAAGCCCTCGACCTTGCGGTCCTCGGTGACGTAGGCGATGCCGTCGCGCACGGCCGGCGCCGGCGTGAGATAGCGGATCGGCCGGCCGCGCAGGACGATCTCGCCACCGTGAAAGAAATCACGCTTGAGGATGCCGGCAGCGATCTTGAAGGTCTCCGTGCGACCCGATCCCACCAGGCCGAACACGCCGGTCACCTGTCCGGCGAAGACGGAGAGCGAGTTGTTCTTCACCATGGGCGCCATGCGCAGGTTCTCGATGGTGAGCACGCGCTCGCCCGGCGGCCGCACATGGGCTTTGCGTTCGGCGTAGAGCGTCTTGGACAGGTCGCGCCCCACCATGGCCTGGATGACCCGGGCGCGGTCGAAATTCGCGGTGTCGTCGGTGACGACATGGCGGCCGTCGCGCAGCACGGTGATGCGGTCGGAGATCAGGAGCGCTTCCTCGAGCGCGTGAGAGATGAAGATCACTGAAACGCCACGGCGCTTCAGCTCGCGCACGAGATCGAAGAAGTATTTCTTCTCCTCGGGCGTCAGGCTGGCGGTGGGCTCGTCGAAGATGATCACCCGGGCTTCGTGCAGCACGGCTCGCGCGATCTCGACCATCTGCTTCTTGGCCGCGCCGAGCTGCGCCACAGTGGCGGTCGGCGGCACGTCGAAATTGAGCGACTGCAGGAACTGCTGGGCAGCGATATAGATGCCGCGCAGGCGATTGTAGAACTTCTCCTGCCCGAGGAAGAGGTTCTGCGCCACCGTCATCGACGGCACGAGGCTGTTCTCCTGGAAGACCATCGCCACGCCGAGCTGGCGGGCCTCCAGCGGCGTGCGCGGCACGACCTCGCGGCCGGCGATCAGCATCGTTCCCGAACTGAGCGGCACGACGCCCGCCATCACCTTGGTAAGCGTCGACTTGCCGGCGCCGTTCTCGCCGACCAGGGCGTGAATCTCGCCCTCGACCAGACTGAAATCCACGCCCTCGATCGCCGGAACGCCACCGTAGAGCTTTGTCGCCTGGCGCAATTCGAGAATCGGCGCGGTCATGCCGCGACCTCCTTTTCGATGTCGACCAGGGCAAGCCGGATGAGCCGACCCGGTCCCTTGGCGAGCATATAGAGGAAGCCACCGACTTCGATGGCCGCGACGATACCGTGATTGACGCCGTCGACCCGGCTGTGCAGCGAATAAAGCGGCGTGCCCTCGGACGAAAGGCGAATCACGAGACCGTACGACCGCGGCGGCGCCCACGGCTTCAGCACGCCCATCGTGCGCAGATGAGCACCCTGCATCGGCTCGAGGAAGCTCTGGCCGGAGCGCAGCCGCGGCGCGATCCAGTGTTCCGGAGCGATTTCCTTCATCATGCGACGGCGGAAGGCCGGCTCGCGCAGCACGAACTCGACCAGTTGCGTGCGTGCGGCAAAGGCGGTGAGCCAGAAGCCGCCGTCGGCCGCGGCGACGATGCGCGAGGGATAGACCGGCAGGCGATCCAGCACAATGCGGCGTCGACCCTGGGGCTCGATGGCGAGGAGACGATGACGCCAGCTCTCGGACACCAGCGTTTCGGCGCCCAACGCGCAGGCACCGAAGGCATATTCCAACCCCTGCGCGCCCTCGCGGGCGGCGCCGCTGCCCCGATCGAGGAAGACCAGGCGGCCGTTCGCGCCGCGTTCCATGAGATCGTGCGTCCAGTGCGCGCAGTCGTTGTCGCGTGAACCGTCGGTCACGGCGAGCGTTCCGTCCGACATGCTGCAGATCGCGTTCACCGCGTGAAACGGAGTGCCGCCGACATCGGTCCAGCGGCGGCCGCCGGATGGTCCGCCCACGATGCGGACTTCCTCGCCAGCAAGGGCGACCGCGAGGCCGCCATCGGGCAGCGCATGAAGCGCGGTGATGCCACGGTCGAAGCGGTCGATCTCGGTCCCGCCACCGTCGCCAATGCGCACGACCTGCTCGCCATCAGCCACCAGAAGCGTTTTTCCATCAGTCGCGATGTCGTTGGCATCGTCGAACTGGCCGACGATTTCGGCATCGGCCAGCATCTGGTTGGGCTTCAGCGCGCCGTCGAAGATCGGAACGGTGATCGCCGCCTCGCCACGTCCGAGCACGCGGTCGCCGAAAGCCCTCAACGCGGCGATCATGGGCTCTTTCCCCAGCGTCGGTCGTATTGCACGAAGCCGGGATCGGCGCCGTCGAGCTTGAGCCGGCCGATACGGTTGTTCTGGATGCCGCCGAGATAGAGATAGCCTTTGTGCTCGCGCATCGAGGTGATCATGGGATGGTTAACGCCGGCCAAGTCCCAATAGGTCTCCAACACCTCGCCCTTCTCGTTGAATCTGAGGACACATCCCGTGTTGATGTTGGGAAAGAGCCATTCGTCGATCGGCACGCGCTTGGCCATGCGACGGCGGAAACCGGGCATGCGCCAGGCCAGATCGAGGGCAGGCGAACGCATGCCGACCATGGCCAGCCAGTAGTTGCCATCGGACGCCAGGTTGATGTTGTCGGGAAAGCCTGGGAGATTCTCCATCACCATCTCGACCTGGCCGGTCTTCGGCCCGTCGAACCAGTAGCGCTTGACGCAGCAGCCCCAGGTTTCGGCAAACAGGATCGACTGGCTGCCGCGCTCGACGCAGATGCCGTTGGGAAATTTCAGGCCGCGCAGCACGGTGCGCGTGGTGCCGTTGCGCGGGTCGTAGCACACGATGCGGCCGTTGCCTCGCGCCTCCAGCCCGTCGACCGGCCATTCGTGCATCTCGTAGCGCACTGTCGCTTCGGAGAAGAAAATGCGCCCGTCGTCGGCGATGTCGAGATCGTCGGCCAGGCGCAGCCGGCTGTCGTCGTTCACAGAACGCAGGCTGCGGTTGGTCTCATCGGTCGCCTTCTCGACCTTGCGGTCGGGGGTGATGCGATAAAGGCCCATACCGCCGATGCAGACATAGAGATTGTCGGCGCGGTCGAACGCCATGCCGAGCGGCTGGCCGCCGATATGGGCGAAGACCTCCATCTTTTCGTAGTCGGGCGGGAAGAAGCGCATGATGTCGCCATGGCGCGACCCGGCATAGAGATTGTCGTGCCGATCGAGGATGACGTCCTCCGGCGCCTCGATGCGCCCCAGCCCGATCAGACTGACGCCGGCCAGCCGGTCGTTCTGCACGAAGGGCGCGTTGCTGCCCACCCCGACCGGCTGAAGCCGCGGCATCTCGTGGAAAGTCGGGCTGACATAGACCTTGGCGATGATCCGATTGCGGTTCTTCAGCCAGCGGATATCGATGGTCGCGGCGACGAGAAGAATGCCGGCCAAGGCCATGCGGTTGACGCCGCCGCGCACCGACAGGGTGGTGAGGCCGTTGGTGATCAGCAGGACGATCAAGGTGCCGACCAGCGCCCGGGCGACCGAGCCGCGACCGCCGCCCAGGCTGATACCGCCCAGCACGGCGGCCGTCAGCACCGTGACCTCGAGGCCGACGCCGACGTCGCCGCCGACCGTGCCCAGCCGGGCCGCGAAGAACAGCGCGCCAACCGCGGTCAGGGCGCCGCTGGCAGCATAGCAGCGGGCGATAGTGGCCCGCACAGGAATGCCGGAATTGTAAGCCGAGCGACGGGAGCCGCCGATCGCCGTGATGTGCCAGCCTGGCCGCAGCCGCGTCATGAAGACGTGACCGAAGATCGCCACGACGCCGTAGAGCAGGGCCACACTGGGAATGCCCAAAACATCGCCGCCGCCCATGAAGTTCCACAGCAGCGTGTCGGGGAAGGCTGCGGCGATGGTGTTGGAATAGTCGAACAGCAGGAGGTCATAGGCCGAGCGGTAGATGATCAACGTGATCAGGGTGGTGATGAACGCGCGCAGCCGGAGATACCCGACCAGGAAACCGTTGACGGCGCCGAGCAGGCCGCCGAAGGCGATCGTGATGACGACGACCGCCGGCACGGGCAGGTCGAGCACGTCGAGGCAAAAGAGCGCGCAAAAATCGGTCAACGCGAAGATCGAGCCGACCGACAGGTCGATGCCGCCGACGACGATGACCAGGGCCATGCCGAGCACGACGAAGCCGATCTCGGCCGCCTGGCGGGCAGTGTCGGCCAGGCTCGCCGGCGACAGGAAGCCGGGGATCGCCTGGCTGAACGCCACCGCAACGATCAGCAGCACGATCACCGGAACGGCCGTCTCGGTCCATCGCTTGGACAGGATCTCTCCCAGGAGATGGTCCGGCCAGAAGCGATAGCGCAGACGCAGGACGGCTTCTCTCATTCAAGAACCTGCCGAGGCACCGGTTAACAAGAGCGGCGCGGCAGGCGATTCCTGTCGCGCCGCCGGACTGGGAATTTTCCGCTACTGCTTCAGCCGTTCGAGCTTCCAGCAGGTGCCGTCGACGCCGGCATTGTCCTTGGTCACCGGAATGAGCGTCGTGTAGATCGAACCCTTCGACGAACCGGGCTTCATCCCCGAGGACAGCAGCCATTTGATGATGGCGACCATGTCGGTCGCCTGGGTCGGTACGTCATAGGAAAGGTCGAGATCGAAGGCGCCCGACTTCACGAGGTCGCAGGCGCCTTTCTGCTCGCCGCCGCCCGACGTCGCGACAAAAACCTTGCCGGTGAGCCCGGCCTCCTTCACGGCCGCGGCCGTGCCGATATCCATGCCGTCCCAGAAGCCGACGATGCCGCAGATGTCGGGATTCTGCTTGAGGACCGTTTGGGTGATGGCCTTGGCCTTGGCGGCATCCCAATCGGCGGCCTGGCTGGACACGACCTTGATCTCGGGATGCTTGGCCAGGACGTTCTCGACGCCTTTCAGCGTGTAGGCGCTGGCGGCGGCCGACAGGGCGCCCTGGACGATGGCGATCTTGTTCGACTTGCCTTCGCAGGCTTTCACCACGGCCTCGGTATCGCGTTCGCCGATCTCGATCCAGTTGGCGCCGACGAAGGCCGAGGTGCGGTAGCTCGATCCCATGTTGATCTGGATGATGTAGATACCTTCAGCCTCCGCCCGCTGCAGCAGCTTGGCGTAGGTCTGTACGTCAGGGTTATGGACGATGATGGCCGCAGGCTTCTCCGAGATCAGCGTCGTCACCGCTTGGGCGCCCGCGTTGGTGCTCCAGTTGGCGTCGCGGACCACGACCTTCATGCCGTAGGGTTCGAGACCGCGCTTGACGCCGGCGAACCAGCCCTCGGTGAGATCGAAATTCATCGCCACCGGAACGTAGGCGACGGTCTTGCCCGCCAGGGCCTGCTTGAAGGGACCTTGGAACGGCTCATCGAGTCCCTTCTGGGCAAAGGCCGGCGCCGCCATCGCGCACACGAGCGCCGACGCGCAGCCGAGCCGGCCGAGCCATCGGATAGTGCTGGATTTGGTCATGATCTTGTTTCCTCCGTATGTACTTCTTCGTTTCGACGCCGCTTCGCGTTCAGATATCTCCTTGCTGTGCGGTTTCCTCATTGCGGGGATTGAGGAAGGAATCGGCGATCACGGCGATCAGCAGCACGATTCCCTTGACCAGGTTCTGGCCGGAATAGGAGACGTCCATGATCGTCATGGCATTCAGCATCGTGCCGATCAGCAAGGTGCCGATCACGACGTTGAGGACGCCGCCGCGGCCGCCGGCAAGCCCGATGCCGCCCAGCACCACGACCAGGATGACATCGTAGATCAACGTCGAATTGTAGATGCGCGTCGGCATGCTGTTGACCGAGGCTGCAAGCACGAGACCGGCGAGCATGCCGATCAGGGCGGCCAGGACATATTGCAGGACGATCAGCGGCCGCGTCGGGATGCCGGAGCTGCGGGCGGCGAAGGGATTGTGGCCGATGGCGTAAATGAAGGCGCCCAAGCGCGTCCGCCGCAGAAAGAGCGCCACCACGATACAGGCGCCGACGAACATGACGATCGGCATCGGGATGCCGAGCATCGCACCCTGCCCGAGCCGCTCGAACCCTTCCAGGCCCGGACTCCATTGCACGACGTCGAGCTTGAATAGTGCCGCCTGCCCGAGGCCGGCGAGAAAGAGGCCGGACGCCAATGTGGCGAAGAGCGAGGGCACCTCGGCATAGGCGATGAGCCAGCCGTTGATCAGGCCGAAGGCGAGCGTGAGAAGCGCCGCCAGCAGCAACGCATAAGGCAACGAGTGCCCGTCCTGCACGAGCTGCAGCACCACACCCGGCGGTACCGCGAGGGCGGCAATCAGCGAAAGATCGATGCCGCGTCCAATGACGACGATCGCCATGGCAAGACCGAGAATGCCAAGGACAGCGACATTCTGCAGAAGCGTCAGCATGTTCGATGTCGTCAGGAAGCCCGGAAGGAGCACGGCAAAGCCCGCGAACAGAACGACGAATATCGAAAAAACGATGCCTTGCTGGGTGATCCGGAGCGGCTTCATTGCGGCAGAGCACCTCTCGCCCGATTGCGACACGCCTCCGCGCAATCGTCACGACGCAAATGCTCGCAGAACTGTCGAGGTTGAGTCAATCCATCAACGAGGCAAATCAGCTGGTGCGCACGCGCTGCACCGCGTTTTGCCAGCCGGCATAACGACGGTCGCGCGAGGCAGCATCCTCGGCCGGCTGGAAGGCGCGGTCGAGCGCCCAGGTCTGCGACAGCGCATCGAGCGACGGCCAAAGCCCAGCCTGCAAGCCGGCCAGGAAGGCCGCGCCCAGCGCCGTGGTCTCGGTCACCTTGGGCCGCTCGACCGGCGTGCCGACCGTGTCGGCCAGCCGCTGCATCAGCCAGTCGTTCACCACCATGCCGCCATCGACGCGCAACTCGTCGATCTGCGCGCCGTCGCCGCGCATCGCCTCGACGAGGTCGCGCGTCTGGTAGCAAACCGAATCGAGCGTGGCGGCGGCGATCTCGGCCGGTCCGGTATCGCGGGTGAGGCCCAGCAAGGCGGCGCGCGCCCCGGCATCCCAGTAGGGGGCGCCGAGACCGACGAACGCCGGCACCATATAGACGCCATGTCCCGCCTTGGCGTCACGCGCGACGGCCTCGACATCGGACGACTTCTCGATCAGGTGAAGTCCGTCGCGCAGCCACTGCACGGCCGCCCCCGCCACGAAGATGCTGCCCTCCAGCGCATAGGTACGCCGGCCGGCGAGCTGATAGGCGATGGTGGTGAGCAGGCGATTGCGCGAACGCATGGCGATGCTGCCGGTGTTCAGCAGCGCAAAGCAGCCCGTACCGTAGGTCGCCTTCACCATGCCGGGCTCGATGCAGGCCTGGCCCACCGTCGCGGCCTGCTGGTCGCCCGCCATGCCGAGTACCGGCACCGGCGCGCCCAGGATGTCGGCCGCGGCGACACCCAGCTCGCCCGAGCAATCGACGACCTTCGGCAGCAGGGCGCGCGGCACGCCGATCAGCTTCAGCAGGTCTGCGTCCCAGGCGCCGGTGTGGATGTCGAGCAGCAGGCTACGGCTGGCATTGGTGGCGTCGCTCGCATGGACCTTGCCGCCGCTGAGCCGCCACAGCAGGAAACATTCGATGGTGCCGCAGGCGAG
>Ga0210387_10003614_pt1 | contig 11889 bp, 15 predicted proteins | sample IncBWC7OmetaG_FD_160108 | JGI IMG/M metagenome (GOLD analysis project Ga0210387, IMG submission 160108) | Forest soil microbial communities from Barre Woods Harvard Forest LTER site, Petersham, Massachusetts, United States - Inc-BW-C-7-O ... | reverse complement strand
TTTCAGCCAGATGCAGCGCTTGGATGGGCTAATCGGAACAGGGGGCGATTTCAGAAAAACTCTGGCGTCCGACCTATGAGTTGAAGGATCGTGCGCTGCTCGGCCCAACTCATAGGGAGTTTCCGGCTCAGCTTGGCGAGGGTGAGCTCGTGCGGCTGTCGTCCGTCCAGAATGGACTCCACAATGTCGGGTGCCAAGAAAGCGAAGCGCAGAATGCGGCGTACGTAACTCCCATCCAATCCCGTCTGCTTCGCGATTGCTCGTGGCCCACTCGCAGTCGGCTTCGCATCTTGGCTTCTTGTCATGATTGCTGGCTCTGCCGCCGTCAAGCCCGGAGAGGATTTTGAAGAACCGATTGGGATGCTTTTCGGCCCCGTCATTTATGTTGCGATGGCGAATGTTTGCTACACGCTCGGATGGGTTGTGGACACGATCTTGTACAACGGACGCCCGCGGACGAGGCTCTACAAGTCGGGGCAGATACTCGCAGTTGTTTTCGCCGCACTACCCGGAGTTTGGGCTGTAGTCGCATGGCTTATCACCGTGTACACCGGGCGAAAGCTCGATTGATGGTCGGCGTAACAGTGCGCCGTGGAAAGGCGTTGGACTCCAGCGGTGCAACTCCCGCCCGGGAACTGGTTCGCTCCACCAGAACCAATTTCTTGGCTTATACTCAGGATGCGCGGATCAATCGCCGCTTTCCACCGTGCAGCGGCGAACTGTGTGGGAGCATCAGAATGTCACGCACTGTTCAAACGCTGCTGTTCTTCCTCTTCGCGATCATCGCAACCGCCCAAACTCCGAGTGACTTAGCCGCCCGTTACGGCGATCCAGACGCCGAGCGGTTCGTTGTCCGCCCCGGAATTACGATGATGGCTAGCTATGCCGAGGATCGAACGGTATGTGAAATGGTGATCGAACCTAAACATCCAATCCATCGAACCGATGACAAAGAGCAGTCAATGGCGACCCCTACTGTATCAGAGATTATCGATGAACTGATTCCCAAATCAGAACGAGGAATTCTGCTAGACCGCATTTTCGAAGCTATGGGCGCTCCGCAATTCGAACATGACAAATATCAGAACGTGACGATCAGTCGATATTTCATCCGCTCCCTGCCAGCCAATCACGATGAGAAATCCGCAACGATCATTCGCAAAGATGGGCCATGCAGCCCGGCAATCCCGTCTCATGAATCCGTGCCTGCCATAGAACTGAACGCCGCCGATCTGCACGCTCGGTACGGTGAACCCGATGTTGAGAGATTCATCGTTGGCCCCATCGTTCGCCCCAATGTCACTCTGATGGTTGCCTACGGTACTGATCGTGCCGCCTGCCAAATGGTGGTTGAGAGGATGCGCAAGATTGCGGAACGGTCCACGTCCTCTGCATCTTGGCGAAAAAGGAAAGACTCCGGCGAAGGTTGAATACTGGATGCCCTACCCTTTGACTGCCCGACTTGTGGCGGGACCTACGACTACTCAGATTCAGACGAGAGATTCCGGCAAAAGGAGCTTCCACCTCCTCCAACCGCTTATTTGATAGGCTCGCCGCGCCACCTCTTCAAACCAAATCACCTCCAGAACCGTCCGCGCAAGCTTGAGGAGCGCCGAGTTCGCCCTCAACGAATCCGTCGTAAATGACGGCCTTTGGCGTGACGTGCTTCAATTTCGATGATCGCTGCTTGAAATTCCTGCCGATTTCCTGAAATCTGTCGAATGGGCCGCGTCTCATCCGTCATACGTTTAGGCGCACAAAGGCGCTCACAATAGTTCCCAAAGGAGAAAGTCCAATGCAATTTGCCCTGCTAGTCTATGAGTCACCGGAAGCTTTTGCGGCGCGGAACAGCGACGGAACCGACCCCTACACCGGTGCTTGGCGGGCGTACCATAAGGCTCTCGTCGAATCCGGCACCTACCTCGCTGGCGATCCGCTTCAAGTGCCAGAGACTGGAACCACAGTGCGAATTAAGGAAGGAAAGCGGCGCGTCCAGGATGGCCCCTTCGCGGATACCAAGGAGCAACTGGGGGGATTCATAATCCTCGAACTCCCTTCGCTTGACGAAGCGCTCGAGTGGGCAGCGCGTTGCCCGGCCGCCTCAGCCGGTGTTGTGGAGGTCCGTCCCCTTGCACCTGAATCCAAACGCCGGATCACGGGATGAGCGGAAGCGGTCAGGAGAACACTCACCGAACGATCGAGCGGGTGGCCCGCGAATCGTATGGTCGTCTGGTGGCATACCTCTCCTCACACACCCACGACGTGGGCAGCGCGGAGGACGCTCTCAGCGACGCGCTGATTGCCGCCCTCGCGACTTGGCCGCGAGACGGCGTGCCACAAAATCCCGAGGCCTGGCTGCTGACGGCGGCGCGCCGCTCATTTATCGATCTTGTGCGTCATCGGCAAGTCGCTCTGGCGAGCGTGCCCACTCTACTGCTCCTCAGGGAGGAGCGCGAGGAAATGACCTTGTCGGTCGAGTTTCCAGATGAACGTTTGAAACTGCTCTTCGTGTGCGCTCATCCGGCGATCGATCCGGCCATGCACACGCCGCTTATGCTGCAAACCGTTCTAGGCCTGGATGCAGCACGCATCGGCGGCGCCTTCCTGATTTCTCCGAAAACAATGGGCCAGCGCCTAGTGCGCGCCAAGACGAAGATCCGCGATGGTGGCATTCAGTTCGAGATTCCGCAGGACCGTGAATTGCCGCAGCGGCTGGACGCGGTGCTGGAAGCCATTTACGCAGCGTTCGGCATCGGCTGGGACGATATGGCGGGCGTCGACCAGCCTGGCCGCGATCTGGCCGAGGAAGCGATCTGGCTCGCACGAGTGCTTCTGCGGCTACTGCCCGAGGAAGCCGAAGTTCGGGGTCTGTTAGCTCTCATGCTGCATTGTGAGGCGCGACGCGCTGCCCGCAGGGGGCCTGATGGCCGATACATTCCCCTTTCGACGCAGGACACGAAGCAGTGGTCGCTTCCTTTAATAGAGGAGGCAGAGCGGCATCTCGCCGAGGCGTTCAGGCAGGGACGCTCCGGCCGGTTTCAACTTGAAGCGGCGATTCAATCCGTACATGCGGAGCGGGCGCGCAGCGGCCGGATTGACTGGGCTGCCATCGCCATCTTCTATGAACAACTGATCCGCATCTCGCCAACACTTGGCGCGCGAACGGGACACGCTGCGGCGATTGCCGAAACGAGTGGACCTGAAGGAGGGCTGGCAATACTGGACGCGATTGCGTCGGATGAGGTCTCTGGCTATCAACCCTACTGGGCAGTTCGCGCTCACCTCCTACAACAATTAGGAAAAACACCTGAAGCGATGGCAGCCTTCGACCAGGCGATCGGACTCGCCGAGGACCCGGCTGTGAGGCAGTTCCTGCTCCAAAAACGCGGTTAATTTTTTTCTTCCTCTTGTAGAAATCACCCGACCTTACCCGTCACCTGTGTAGAGGCGGCTTAGCGGTCAAGCTTTGCCACCCGAGAGGTGAACGATGTGTCCATTCTGCTTTGCAGCCATGGGACTAGTCGTTGCCGGCACGGTTTCTACGGGCGGGCTGGCAGCGTTGGCCGTGAAAGTGTCTCGCAAGAACCGAGCAGGAGAAGTCCTGCCGAAGTCAAGTGAAAGGAAGAATCAAAATGTCGACGAGCATAATTGAGAACCCGAAAATAGTGTCACGAGATGTATGGCTTGCGGCCCGGAAGCAACTATTGGCCAAAGAGAGGCAGCTCACGCACGAGCGCGACGCAATCGCCCTCGAACGGCGCCAGCTTCCCTGGGTCAAGGTCGAACAAAATTACGTTTTCGACGGGCCGAACGGAAAGGCGACGCTCGCGGACCTTTTCGACGGCAAGAGCCAGCTGATTATCTACCACTTCATGTTCGGCCCGGAGTGGAACGAAGGCTGCCCGAGCTGCTCGTTCAACATGGACCACACCGACGCCGCGCTCGTGCATCTGGCGCAACGCGACGTGTCCTTTGCGGCGATCTCACGAGCACCATACCCCAAGATTGCCCCGTTCAAAAAACGCATGGGCTGGGGGTTCAACTGGGTGTCTTCAAACGGCAACGATTTCAACCGAGACTATCGCGTGGCGTTCACCAAGGAAGAACTCGCCAAGGGCGAGGTGGATTACAACTTTGGCATGAACAAATTTCCGAGCGAGGAAGCTCCTGGAATCAGCGTCTTCTACAAGGACGAGAACGGAGATATCTTCCACACCTATTCCGCCTACGCCCGCGGGACCGAAAACGTTGTCAACACATACAACTATCTCGACCTGGTGCCGAAGGGGAGGGACGAAGATGGTTTGTATTTTCCCATGGCTTGGGTACGCCACCACGACCGTTACGAAGACGGCCGACTGGCGGATGCCGACAAGCCGTACTGGCCTGCAAGGGCCTTATCCACACGCTGAACGTTCGAGAAGGCCTTAAATCGACTTCAACGATGGCGTACGCGGAACAGTCGTTATTTACATAGGAGGGTATATGACAATCGCAGACCAAGCAGTACTGGTGACTGGGGCCAATCGCGGTATCGGACAGGCGCTGGTCGTGGAAGCCCTGAGGAGAGGCGCGAAGCGGGTGTATGCCGGTACGCGCCAGCCCTTGGCCCACTTAGATGGGCGCGTCACGCCCCTGACCCTGGACGTGACCAATGCTGCGCAGATTCAGGAAGCAGTCGAGAGAGTCGAATCTCTCGATATCCTCATCAACAACGCTGGCTTGGCGCTTTTCGACGACTTGAGCGATCGTGCCGCGCTCGAACAGCACCTCGCCGTCAATCTCTTTGGCACCTTTGGCGTAACCCGGGCTTTCATTCCGTTGCTGACGCGTTCTCGGGGAGCCATCGTCAACGTTCTGTCGGTGGCAGCCTTGGCCACCTTGCCGATCGTCCCGGCTTACTCGATCTCAAAGGCGGCCGCGTTCTCCCTGTCACAATCGCTGCGTGCTCTTTTGGCCGGACGGGGCGTGAGGGTCCACGCCGTCCTAGCCGGCCCCGTGGACACGGATATGTCCCGAGGCTTCGACGTGCCGAAGGCCTCTCCGGAGTCCGTTGCGCGAGCCATCTTCGACGGAGTGGAGAACGGGCAGGAGGATATCTTCCCAGATCCCATGTCAGAGTCCATGGCGGAGAGTTGGCGCAGCAGTGCGGTCAAGGCGCTTGAGCGCCAGTTTGCGGCGCTCGCAGAAGCAGTGCCCGTCCGGTGATCTATGAGGTAGCCGGTAGAGGGAGAATCCCTCGGGTGAAATACGAAGCAGTGATATCAAGGTATATGGCAAAGCGGCCCGAGGAGATGAAGCATCAGGGGCCAGGCGGTTTGTTTCACAAGGAAAACTTCCATGTCAGGAGAAATCTATGAAGCGGCAGGTTCCGAGGACGATTGCAATACGAAGCTTCGCGATGGTTGTCGCGCTTGGCGTGGCGTGCCAAGCGCAAGCACAGGACGCCAAAGTGCCGTATCCGAACATGGCCCCGCTTGATCAATACCTCATGGAGCCGAATGCCGAGATAGCGCTGGCGCGAAGCGCTGCTCCGGTGTCCATCTCACAGGATGCCGAAGTAATGGTCCTCGGACGGCATGGCTACGAAACCGTGGTCAAAGGCAAGAATGGTTTCGTCTGCATGGTGTGGCGATCCTGGGCCGCCGGAAGCGACGATCCCGAGTTTTGGAATCCCAAGCTGCGGGCCCCCATCTGCTTCAACCCGGCGGCCGCGCGGTTCAACCTTCCACTCACGGCTAAGAGGACCGAGTTGATATTGGCCGGACGATCCCAAGCTCAGATGTTCGAGGATATAAAAGCTGCTTTCGACAAGAAAGAATTGCCGCCACTGGAACCCAGCGCGATGTGCTACATGCTGTCCAAACAACAGTACGTGAGCGACCGTGACCCCCACTGGCACCCTCACCTGATGTTTTTTATTCCACTAACGGAGCCAGGAACCTGGGGAGCGGGCTTACCGGGCTCTCCCGTAGTTGTGGCATTTACTGACACGCAGGAGCGACTGACCACGTTTCTGGTTCCGGTCGCCAAGTGGTCGGACGGTACCTCTGCCTCCATGGATGAGCACTGACGTAATTGGTGATCAAAATGGACATTCACGATAACGAACTCCAGAAATTCGAAGCCGAGGGCCGCATCGTTACCCGTCCCAAACGATCAAGGCTACCTCGAACACACTGGAGCTCGGATCTGGTATTCCACTTACGGGTCCGGCTCGCCCGTGATCCTGCTGCATGGTGGTCTTGGTCATAGTGGCAATTGGGGCTATCAAGTTCCGGCGTTAGTCGGGAGCGGCTATCATACCGTCCTGATCGACAGCCGCGGCCATGGCCGCAGCGCGCGCGACGCGCGACCGTTCTCGTATGAGTTGATGGCATCCGACGTTGTCGCCGTCATGGACGCAATGCATCTTGAAAAAGCCGGCTTGGTCGGCTGGAGTGATGGCGCAAGCACCGCGTTGATCCTTGCGGCGAAAGCCCCCTCACGCGCAGCGGGCATATTTTATTTTGCCTGCAACATGACCCGAGCGGCGTAAAGCCCTTCGAAGCCACTCCGACCCTTCTGCGACAAAGTTTTTGAAGTTTTCCGGCGTGGCAGATAGCTGAGCGTAGTCTTTGGCGTGTCGGGCGAAGCACCGGTGGGATTTAAGGGTATTGGCCCGTTATCTCCGCCATCACTCATTGACCCCGGATCAAAAGAACGCAACCCAAACGATACTGAATTGCCTCGGCTCCTCAGGAGCCTCAGGAGTTTTTCCCTTGACAGCATCTGCGGCAACGCGCAGTGTGTTCGCGTGTCATTTTGTTGTGACACGCCCCGCCAGAGTCTTTCTCCCGATAGCCGATTCTGACTGAGCAGGCTCTTCCCGTAATTTGGGCCGCCGGTCGACGCACTTTGATTCCAGCGACCACGGTGGACCTGCTGAAGGAGATTGCCATGAAGACTCATCCACAATGGAAAAAAACCTTCACCACAGTGCTGATCTCGACCACAGTGCTGGTTACGCTGAGCACGTTAACTCGTTAACTGCCTTCGCCCAAGTAAAAGTCACAAGGCACGCATCACCGAAGTCTGACACTGCCAACATTAGCGCGACAACTTCGAATACGCCTCTTTTCCTGCCTGTAGTGACCTACGGTTCAGGCGGAACCGGCGCTAGTTCGGTAGCCGTCGCAGATGAGAACGGCGACGGGAAGCCGGACTTGGTCGTGGCAAATATCTGCGCCAGCAGTACAGACTGTTCAAAGGGCACGGTTGCCGTGTTGCTGGGAAACGGCGACGGCACTTTCCAAATGGCAGTAACCTACGGCTCGGGCGGGCAGGGCGCATCGTCGGTAGCAGTTGGGGACCTGAACGGCGATGGCAAGCCCGACTTGGCAGTGGCGAACGGTGGCTCCCCCCAAGTCGGCGTACTGCTTGGCAACGGCGACGGAACTTTTCAGCCGGTGCAGACATACCCATCCGGTGGCTTTGACATTGCGATTGCTGATGTGAACGGTGATGGCAAGCTGGATTTGTTGATTGTCAATTGTGGCCCCTGCGGATCGGGGGAAGGAGTCGCGGGTGTGCTACTGGGTAACGGCGACGGTACCTTCGAGCCCGTGCGGACTATGTCCCTGCCGCGGTACTATCCCGGTTCCATCGCAGTCGCTGACGTGAACGGTGACGGCAAGCCGGACTTAGTGATTTCGTTTTTTGATAGCTGTCCGATCCTCTCTGGATGTGTCACGGGTGGCGTGGGCGTGCTGCTTGGCAATGGCGACGGTACTTTTCAGCCGGCGCAGATATACAACTCTAAGACCTATGGTGTGTCGGCCGTCGCAGTCGCGGACCTGAACGGTAATGGCAGACCGGATGTGGTTGTGGGGGGGGCCTGTCTCACCTCCTTTAGCGCCTGTCTAAACGCAGATTTAGGCGTGCTGCTGGATAATGGGGGCCACACCTTCCAGCCAGCTGCAGGTTACGGCTCAGGGGCATACAACGTCCTTTCGGTAGCAGTGGCAGACGTGAACGGCGATGGTAAGCCTGACTTGCTGGTGGCTAACGAATGCCCGTTCAGTGACTGCTTCAACGAAGCAGTCGTCGGGGTGCTGCAGGGCAACGGCGACGGAACCTTTCAGAAGGCCGTAACCTTCAGTTCTGGCGGGTATTTGGCTTACGGGGTCGCGGTGGGGGATGTGAACGGTGACGGCCGACCCGACGTTGTGGTAGCAAACCTCTGTAGTGGCCCGTTTTAGCTGCGATGCCGAAGACGGTACCATCGGTGGGTCGGGTTCAGTCGGTGTGCTGCTGAACAACACCAAGTCTGGAACGTCTACCTCCCTTAATTCCAGCCTGAATCCCTCCATCTACGGCCAGAAGGAGACTTGGACTGCGACGGTTACATCGTCCGGCTCAATCAAGCCGACGGGAAGAGTGAACTTCACCTGGGATGGCTATAGCATCGGCTCTGCCACGCTCAACGCCAGCGGGGTGGCCACTCTGACCAGGTCCAACCTCAACGCCGATCTCTACCCGCTAACCGCGGTGTACTCAGGAGACGTGAACAACCTGCGCAGCACCTCCGCCATCGTGAACCAAGTGGTGACAGAGGCCACGAGCGCGGCAAAGATTACTTCGACGCCGAATCCGTCAACGCTAGCTCAGGCGGTCACTTTCATAGCTACGATTACTTCGCCGACGGTCATACCAACGGGACCAGTGGCCTTCATGGTGGGGACGAAGGTCTTGGGGACTGCTCAACTCAGCAGCGGCAAGGCCAAGTTCACAACATCAACGTTGCCCGTAGGCTCAACCAAGGTCACCGCAATCTATTACGGAGACTCGAACATCGCCAAGAGTTCGGCTTCGATTATCCAGACAGCGCAGTAGAAGAAGGAGTACCTCAGGCAGTGCTCTCTGCGTCCCGCTGTCGGTTCTCCTTCGGGGCGACCTTGTCCGTGTCTTCCCTTTGTCCTACCGTATAGGATACGGCAGGAGAAAGGAGAAAATCCGTTTTTCAATCCCTTTTCGGCAATTCTCAGCACGATCGTGCACGAATTGCAACTTGTCGTGAGTCGGTCGATGATGGGAGAGAAGAGGGCTGCCTGTGCGAGTAGATGGCGGATCTCGGTTGGGGGCGAAGGCAAAGCGATACAACTTCTTACGATTAAGTGCTATCCATTTCTGGATATGCATTCGAAAAACAGCTATCGCTTTTTCTCATGTTTGAGTGCCAATTTGCTTACGATTAAGTGCCATTTCAGCGGCACTATAAAATGAGAAACTACTGAAAACACAGCGTTGTCGATTCTTATCAATTCTTATCAATTAGTGCCGCGCGACAACGAGAATCAGGACCGACACCGATAAGCCGGAATCGTCGCGAGCCCCGTTTGTTAAGGGTTGATTCGGCAAAGACCCCTCCCTTTAGTGCGGCTTTTCCGCTGGAGGACGGCTCTCCGGCTTTGGTGTAGTTTGGCGCGGCGCTTGGCGCTGCTCCACCTGCTTCTGCTGAGCGGCATGCCTTTGCTCAAGCTGTTGCGTTTGTTGAGCGTGGCGCTGCTCCATCGGCTGTTTTTGCGCGTCGTTGTAGTTTTTCTTGGTGGCTTGCTGGTGTTCTTTTTCCTGCTGCTGCTGGAGTTTTTGGTGATCCTGCGCCTGCTTAGCAGCTAGCTTGTCTTGTTGCTGCTGATACTTCTTGTCGGTCCCGGCGTTGCCCGTGTTTGGCGACGTGAACTTGTGCTGCTGCAATTCGCTGGCGTGATTTGTGGTGTTGGGGCGAGCTTCCGTAGTATTTTCTGGGCGACTTTCCGTGCTGGGACGCGCTTCATTGCCGCGTGCCGCGTTCGGAGGAGCCTTGTATTCGCCGCCTGCTTGTCTGGTGGCGACAACGCCAGTTTTGAAATCCCCGGGTTTGGCCGTAGCCGCGATGGGCGGCTTGCCCTGGTTGGCGGAAGCACGCAGCTCGGGATTACTTCGCGCTGCCTGAACGTGCTGCGTCTGCGCGCCTACCGGACCGACGTGGTGCTGGTTAGCGTAGGACTCTTGCTGCGACGTGGGACGGGCTTCCACGCCACCCGTACCACCATTGTAGCTGACGTGAGTTTCGGACACATTCGTCACCCTGGTGTTGTAGGTGTTGTGAATGATGGTGGTGTTCACGTGATTCACGTAAGTATTGTAGGAAAAGTGACCACCTTCCCAACGGCCGCCCTCATAACCAACACCGCCGTAGCCAAAGCCATAGTTGATGCCGCCGTAGAAGCCCACTTCTGGTCCCCAATATCCTTCATGGAAAAGGAATGCGCTGCCTCCCCAGCCCCAATAAGCTGGGGTCCAGAGAAATCCGACCTGGGGTGCCTCGACCCACGTTCCGGGCACCCAGTAGTAGCCATCGTCGTCGTCATACGCCCAGTAGCCGGGTGTCCATAGGTAGCCGTCACCGGGACAGATCGGCTGCTCGTAAACGGGAAGTGCCGGAGGCCCGAAATTCACCGAAATGCCGACACCGATTTGAGCGAATGCTCCGTGGGACAAAGCTAGCAAAACAAACGAAAACAACAATAAGCGAATCGCGGTAGTACGCATGTCCTTCCTTCTCCGCTCATGTTGCTGAATAGCCCCTGTACAGCGAGGAGCTTAGGGGCGCTGAGCGGCGGTCAGGTCCAACGCGGTCGACAACTTTCCTAGACTCAATTGATTTGAAAAAACGCGCGATCGGGTGTTGCCTGTAGGGAACCGGAAGACATGTAGTACGCATGGTCCCAGCCTGGGGCTATCGGGACGATGAGGTTTGCGTAGCGATCTCGCAATCGAAGCGAATAATATACTTGGAGCGTTGCCAAAGAACACTGCCTCGGCAAGGAACAATCCCGATTTTATTTTGAGCAGCAGGAGCCCAACGGTATGAACGTTCCGCTGATCTTCTCTTTCTGGTTCATGCTAGGGGCGTATGTCATCCATGTGATTGATGAATCCCTGCTCGGTGGCAGTTTTGTCGAAAAGGTTCAGCAGCATTGGTGGCCGCAATATTCTTGGAGAAAGTTCTTTTGGTTTAACACAGGCTACTTTGTCATCATGATCGCCAGCGTGGTTGCCTATGATTTGCGTGGCGGAAGCTGGCTCATTCTTCCACTCGCGTGGGCTATCGAACGCTTGTGCAACGGTTTTTGGCATGTGTGGTGGGCGATCCGCTTCCGCGAATACTCGCCGGGTCTGTTGAGCAGCATTCTTATCTGGATGGACTCCTACTTCATCGTCCGCTACCGACCAGTCGGGGAGACCATTGCACCACGATCTTTATGGGGCGCAGTGTTCATTGGATTGCTCGCCGCCACCTTTCTGGCTTTTTATATTCCGCTGGTAAAAGGCAGGACGATGCGAGCCGAGGCGTGAAACGCAAATAACCCTGACGCTGCGGTCGAGCACCAGTTCAGCGGAGAAACTTCAGAAACGCGGGTACAAGGATGTGTGGGCACTTCAAGTAGGATTCCGTGCTTGGCAGAACGCCGGATTGCCAGTTGAACCACGACGGGAAGCAGCGTAGTAGGATCAAGGTCATATGCGTAAGCGCTTGATCACTCCGAGTCCGGCCATTGTTCCGCCACCAGACGATGATTGCCTAGACCTCGACCGTGTCGCCTCGGTCGACGTTACATCGGAAGAGAAGGACTATGGGATTGAGGGTGCGCTGGTATCTGAGGAAAAGCGCGGCTGGCGTGCCGGCGATTCTGGAACTCAAACAATCCGGCTACTCTTCGATGAGCCGCAAAGACTTAGACGCATCTCGCTACTTTTCGAGGAAAACAAACTAAAGCGCACCCAAGAATTCGTCTTGCGATGTTCTTCGGATGGCGGACGTTCGTTTCGAGAAATCGTGCGCCAGCAGTGGAATTTCAGCCCGCC
>Ga0210387_10003611_pt1 | contig 11892 bp, 8 predicted proteins | sample IncBWC7OmetaG_FD_160108 | JGI IMG/M metagenome (GOLD analysis project Ga0210387, IMG submission 160108) | Forest soil microbial communities from Barre Woods Harvard Forest LTER site, Petersham, Massachusetts, United States - Inc-BW-C-7-O ... | reverse complement strand
CTCGAAGCTTTCGCCGTAGTTGCCGACCTGCTTGATGATGTTCACGACCCACGCCTCGTCGACGCCCAGCGCCTTGCCCATGCCCGGCGTCACGCCGAGGATGCGCTTGATCGAGGGATTGTCGCTCTTCAGCATCTCGTCCACGGTCTTGGAGCTGATGCCGTATTCCTCGGCCTCGAGCATGGCGTACTGCGACCAGCGCACGATGTCGGCGAACTGGTTGTCGCCGTGGCGCACCGCCGGCGCCAGCGGCTCCTTGGAGATGATCTCCGGCAGGATGACGAAGTCCTCGGCCGTCGCCGGCGGCGGCACGTTCGCCGCGCGGGTCGCGTAGAGGCTCGAAGCATCGTTGGTATAGACGTCGCAGCGGCCGGAGAAGAAGGCGGCGCGCACTTCCTCGACCTTCTCGATGACCACCGGCTTGAAGGTCATTTTGTTGGCGCGGAAGTAGTCGGCGAGGTTGAGCTCGGTGGTGGTGCCGGGGGCCACGCAGACCGTGGCACCGTTCAGCTCCTTGGCGCTCTTCACGCCGAGCTTCTTGTTCACCAGGAAGCCTTGGCCGTCATAGTAGGTCACGGCGGTGAAATCGAGGCCGAGTGCCGTGTCGCGCGTGAGCGTGATGGTCGTGTTGTTGGACAGGACATCGACCTCGCCCGACTGCAGCGCGGTGAAGCGCTGTTGGGAGGAGAGCGGCACGTATTTGACCTTCTCGGCATCGCCGAAGATGGCGGCCGAAACGGCTCGGCAGACATCGACGTCGAGACCGACCCACTTGCCCTGGCTGTCCTGCAGCATGAAGCCGGCCGTGCCTTGGCCGATGCCGCAAATCAGGGCGCCGCGCGCCTTGATCGTGTCGAGATCCTTGCCGGCCATCGCGCCGGTCGAGATGAAGAGCGCGGCCAGACCAGCCGCCGCCGCTACCGTAGCCTTGTGCATCATCGCCTCCCTTTCGTTGCCCTTGGGCAAGTCTCACCTTACCCGGGCTTGCAAGCAACAGGCCAAATGAAAACCGCCGCCCGGGCGGGGCGGCGGCTTTTGTTCGGTCCGGCAAGGACCGGGCCTGGCGGACGGTGTTTTAGCGGATCGGCGGGGCGTACTGGATGCCGCCCTTGGTCCACAGGTTGTTGAGGCCGCGGTCGATCTTGAGCGGCGAGCCCATGCCGACGTTGCGCTCGAAGCTTTCGCCGTAGTTGCCGACCTGCTTGACGATGTTGACGACCCACGCCTCGTCGACGCCCAGCGCCTTGCCCATGCCCGGCGTCACGCCGAGGATGCGCTTGATCGAGGGATTGTCGCTCTTCAGCATCTCGTCCACGGTCTTGGAGCTGATGCCGTATTCCTCGGCCTCGAGCATGGCGTACTGCGACCAGCGCACGATGTCGGCAAATTGGTTGTCGCCGTGGCGCACCGCCGGCGCCAGCGGCTCCTTGGAGATGATTTCCGGCAGGACCATGTAGTCGTCCGGGTTGGGGGCATTGGCGGCGCGGGTCGAGTAGAGGCCCGAGGCGTCGGTCGTGTAGACGTCGCAGCGGCCGGAGAAGAAGGCGGCGCGCACTTCCTCGACCTTCTCGATGACCACCGGCTTGAAGGTCATCTTGTTGGCGCGGAAGTAGTCGGCGAGGTTGAGCTCGGTGGTGGTGCCCGGCTGCACGCAAACCGTGGCGCCATTGAGCTCCTTGGCGCTTTTCACGCCGAGCTTCTTGTTCACCATGAAGCCCTGGCCGTCGTAGTAGTTGACGGCGGTGAAATCGAGGCCGAGCGCGGTGTCGCGCGTCAAGGTGTAGGTGGTGTTGCGCGCCAGCAGATCGACTTCGCCCGACTGCAGCGCGGTGAAGCGCTGCTGGGCGGTCGTCGGCACGTATTTCACCTTCTCCGAGTCGCCGAACAGGGCGGCCGCGACGGCCCGGCAGACGTCGACGTCGAGACCGACCCACTTGCCCTGGCTGTCGGCCTGGGCGAAGCCCGCGACACCTGTGTTGACGCCGCAGATCAGCTGCCCGCGCACCTTGATGGCGTCGAGATCCTTGCCGGCCTGCGCCGTTCCGGCGGCGCCGAGCAGGCCAGCCGCGGCGATGCCGGCGGCCATGTATTTGTTGACCATTCGGTTCTTCCCTTCGTGGTTGCCTCTGCCGCCCGGTCAACCACCTGGAGTGGTCGTTCGGCGCCTTCCTAGTCTAGGCAATCAAATCGGCGCGCAACGGCGCCGCTCGCCCGGCTTTGGCCGGTCATTTGACCGGTCAGAGTTTGTCGAGACTGCGCGAGGTGAAGGGGTTGCTGCTCCACGGATCAGCGCTCGGCTTCGGGCCGCGGAGCCAGCGGAAGAAGCCGCCTCCTTCGTTGGCGGCGGCGGCCTTGCGCACGTCCTGTTGCCACTGGCGGAAGGCAACCAGCGATTCGCCCGCCAGCACGCTGTTGCCGCCCTTTTCCGAGACGTAAGGCGCCGGATCGACGAACTGTCCGTTCACGATCACCGAGAAGTGCAGGTGCGGACCGGTCGAACGGCCGCTCGAGCCGACATAGCCGATCAGGTCGCCCTTGTGGACCTTCGAACCAGGGCCCATGCCATCGGCGAAACGCGACATGTGGGCGTAGAGCGTTTCGAAATTGTCGGCGTGGCTGATCTTCACGGTCCGGCCGTAGTTGAAATACCAGCCCTGATGGTTGATCACGCCGTCCGCGGCGGCATAGATCGCGTCGCCGATCTTGGCTTCGTAGTCGATGCCGTTGTGGAAGCCGCCGCCGGTCGAGCGGCCGTAGTAGCGACGGGTGCCGAAGGGCGAGGAGATGCGGGCGTCGGGCCGCGGCTCGGCCAGGGCCGTGCCGCCGAGGCGGTGTCCCTGATCGTCGAACCAGCCTTCGGGCTGGGTGGGCGGCGCGAACCACCAGAAGGACTGCTTGGCTTGGCCTTCGCCCAGGCTGGCGAGCAGAATGCGCGGCGCGCCGTCGACGGTGCGCCCTTTCAGGATCTCGACCTTGGCCGGCATGGTCGAAAAGCCCGACAGGGCCTGGGTGAGTTCCTTGAGGGTCGCCGCGCTGGCGCCGGTCGGCGCCAGGCTGGCTGCCAGGGTCGAGCTGCTGGCCTTTATGACGCTGACCGAGCCCGCGACCACCGAGCGGGCGCCCGGCCCGGCGGCGGAGGTGGCGCTGGGCAGGCTGGAGACGCGCTCGTCCTCGCCTTCGGTCGCCCCGGGGGCGAGCTTGAAGCCGTAGCTGCCATCGGCGCCGCGGTGCAGTTCGACTGCGAGCGACTTGGCGGAAAAGAGCTGCAGCGACACTAGGCGCTTGGGCTGGCCGGCGCCCTGCGACTGCACGATCGCGCGGCCGGAGCTGGCAGCCTTGGTGTCGAGCTGGCCGAGCGCCTTGCCGACCGCGTCGGCGGCGGCCTGGGCGTCGGTGGGATCGATCTGGAGATTGGTGAGCTGCTGGGCGACCGATCCGTCGGTGCCGATGGCGAACGGCTGGACGTTGGGGTCGTCGGAGGGAGCCTGGGCAGCCGATCTGGCCGGCGCGGCTTTGAGGTGGTTCTTGCTGGGCGCCTTGACCTGGGCGATCGAGCCGGCGGCGCATAAAAGTTGGAAGGTGGTAATTGCGAGGGTGGCGGTAGCTAGAGTGCGGACGATTCGCCAACGCTGTGCGCGTTGGTCTCGCGTCTTGAACGCCATCGGCCTCTCCCGTTCCATTACTCAACACATTGACGAAGAGGTCAATCAGCGAACTCACCAACCCTACCCGGTCAGAGCCCCACGCCGCTTGCCTCGCTTCCGAACGATACTGGCCACGGAATATCCACAAGTCCATAAAAAGTTGCAAAAATGCAACACCCGTGAAGAAGTCCTAATAGGTTGTATACGAACGACTTTCTGATTCAGCGTCGCGCACGATCGCGAATGGTCACAGAAGCTTCAAAGTCTTCGCGCGCGGAATCGCGAAGCCCCGGATAGCGCGCCAGCAGCGCGGCCGCTTCCGCCATTTCCTCGACGTCGTTGAACATCGGAACGCCGGCTCGCTCCATGGTGGCGAACCACTCGGCCTTGCCGGGCAAGGTTCCCATCATGCTGTGCAGCAAGGGAAGCCGCGCGCCTTCAGCGAGTTCCGCCAGCCGGGCGACCACGGGCGCGGCGTCGACCATGAACGGCACGACGTGGATCATCATCACCATGTCGTAGGCATGGGCGGCGTGGTTCATGGTCGCCTCGAAGGCGAGGGCGAACCTGTCCTCCCGCGCGTCGGCCAAGAGGTCGATCGGGTTGGCGACCGAGGCTTCCGGCGGCAGGCGCTGGCGCAGGACCTCCGCCATGGCGGGCGGCAAGCCGCCAAGCTCCAGCCCGTCCAGGGAAGCGCGGTCGGCGCACAGCACGCCCGGGCCGCCGGAGTTGGACAGGATCAACGCCCGCTTGCCGAGCCCCTGGGGAAAGCGGCCGAACGCCTTGGCTGCCACCAGCAGGCGGCGCAGGCTCTCGACCTGGATGATGCCGCAGGAGGCGCAGAAGGCGCCGATGGCGGCCGCGTCGTTGGCGACCGCGCCGGTATGCGCTGCGGCCGCCTGCCCGCCGATGGCGGTGCGCCCGCCGAACAGGGCGATGACCGGCTTTTTCGCGGCGACCGCGCGCGCCATGCGGCGGAAGCGCTCGTGGTCTTCGATCGACTCGATGTAGAGGAGCGCGGCGCCGATCTCCGGACGATCGCCCAGCCAGCCGAGATAATCCTCGACGCCGAGACGCACGGCATTGCCGACCGAGACCACGGAGGTGAGGGGCAGCGCGCGGGCGTTGGCCTTGTCGATGAATTCCTCGGCAAGCGCGCCCGATTGGGAGATGAAGGCAAGGCCGTTGCCGGCGCCGGCCGCCGCGCCCGGCGGCAGGTCGCGCAGGAACGTGGCGGCGAAGCGCCAGGCCGGATCGAGATGGATGATGCCGGCGCAATTCGGTCCGGCGACCATGAGCGAGCGCTCGGCCGCGAGCTTCACCAGCGCCTCGTTGCGCGCCACGCCGACTGGCCCCGCTTCGGCGAAGCCGCCGGGCAGGATCAGGAGATTGCCGATGCCGCGGTCGGCACATTCGCGGACGGCGTCGAGGATGGCGTCGGGGCGGATGACGATCACGGCAAGCTCGACCGGCGGATCGATGGCGGCGATCGAGGTCACCGATTCGTAACCGAATATTGTGCCGCCCTTGGGATTGACCGGCACGACCCGTCCGCGATAACCGGCCTGGCGCAGCAGCTGCATGATGGCGCCGCCCGACGATGTGGCCCGCTCGCCCGCGCCGACCACGGCGATGCTGCGGGGCGCGAAGAACGGCGAGAGGTCGCGGATGGAAACACTCATGGCGCGCTGTTGCAGCACAGGCAGAGCAGGAGAACAAGATGGCCGATCCGATAGAGCTTCTCATTCAGGGCCGCGCCCACCAGCTGGGAGCGGGCTTCGCCGTGCGCCGCGTGCTGCCCAGCGTGAAGCGCCGCATGGTCGGGCCGTTCATCTTTTTCGATCATTTCGGACCGATGGTCGTGCCGCCCGGCGGCGACGGCATGGAGGTGCGGCCGCATCCCCATATCGGCCTCGCCACGGTGACCTATCTGTTCGACGGCGGGATCTTCCATCGCGACAGCCTGGGCTATGCGCAGGCGATCCGCCCGGGCGACGTCAACTGGATGACCGCCGGCGCCGGCATCGCCCACAGCGAGCGCACCGAGCCGGAGATGCGCCGCGCCGGCTTTCGCATGCACGGCATCCAGACCTGGGTGGCGCTGCCCAAGAGCCACGAGGAGACCGCGCCGTCCTTCGAGCATGTCGAGGCGGCGAAGCTGCCGGCGTGGCAGGAGGGCGGCGCATCGCTCCGGCTGATCGTCGGCACCTATGGCGGCCGCACGGCGCCGACGACGCATTTCTCGCCGATCTTCTATGTCGGCGCCGAGCTGCAGCCGGGCGCCAAGACCGCGGTCTCGCCCGAGCATGCCGAGCGCGCCGTCTATGTCGCCGACGGCGAGGTCGCCCTGGGCGATCGCCTGCTGGGCGTCGGTGACCTCGCGGTGCTGGGCCCGACGCAGCCGGCCGAGATCGTGGCCGGCGTCGGCGGCGCCAAGGTCATGCTGCTGGGCGGCGCGCCGATGGACGGACCGCGTCATATCTGGTGGAACTTCGTGTCGTCGAGCAAGGAGCGCATCGAGAAGGCGAAGGCCGATTGGAAGGAGAATCGTTTCGCCAAGGTGCCGGGCGATCCGGAATTCATTCCGCTGCCGGATCGCTGAGCTACGACGGGCAGATATAGCCGCTGCCGCTCGGATTGGGGAAACAGCCGACCGATTGCGGCATGACGTGCTTGGGCAGCCACAGGATGGCGCTCGGCACGAAGATCGTGAACACGATGGTGGCCAGGAACACGACGTAGATGGGCAGCGCGGCTTTCAGCGCTTTCGAGAAGGGCACGCCGACGAATTTTGACGACATCAGCAGCACCAGACCGTAGGGCGGCGTGATCAGGCCGAAGGCCAGCGTCACGATCAACACCACGCCCATATGCACGGGATTGATGCTGCCGGCATCGGTCAGGGAGTTCACCAGCGGCATGAAGATGATGATGGTCGGCACTGGCTCGATGAAATCGCCGACGATGGTGAACAGCAGCACCAGCAGCAGCATGATCAGATGGGGATCATTGCCGGCAAGCGACGTGATGACGTCGGAGATCACGATGGCGCCGCGCAGGTAGGCCAGCATCCAGCCGAACGCGGTCGCCGCGGCGATGGTGATCAGCGGCAGGGAATAGATGAGCCCGGCATAGCAGAAATCGCGCGGCAACTTGGCGATGTGCCTGGGATTGAGCATCGGGATGACGACGAACAGGATCCAGCACACCGCGACGACGCCGGCCTCGGTGGGCGTGAACCAGCCGGTGAGGATGCCGCCCAGCAGGATCACCGGGATCATCAGCGGCAGGGCCGACGCCTTGGCGGCGTCGGTGAACTGGCCGAACGTCGCGCGCGGTCGGCGAATGCCTTCCGGCCCGAAGAAGTAGCAATAGATCATCAGGCCGAAGCCGATCATGAAGCCCGGCAGGAAGCCCGCCATGAACAGGCCGGCGATCGACACGTTGCCGACCGCGCCATAGACCACGGCGGTGATCGACGGCGGCACCAGCGCGGCAATGGTCGAGGCCGCGGCGATGATGGCGGCGATGAAGGGCGGGTCGTAGCCTTCCCGGCGCATCGAGACGCCCAGCGTTCGGCTCATGACGGCGGCGTCGGCGGTGGTCGATCCCGACATCTCGGAAAAGAACATGCTGAACACCGCGACGACCTGGCTCAGCCCGCCCTTCATGTGGCCGACCATGGTGAGCGACAGGTTGATCACGCGCTGCACCACGTTGGCCGAGCTCATCAGCTCGCCGACCAGCAGGAAGAACGGAATGGCGAGCAGCGCCTCGGAATCCACGCCGTCGAACATCTTCTGCACGATCGCGGCGAAGGTGACGTCGGTGAAAGCGGCGCCCACCATCACGCCGGCGGTCAACGAGAACGCCACCGGCACGCCGAGATAGCCGAAGCACAGGAACAGCGACGTCATGATGAGGAGCACGGTGGCCGAATTCACGGCGGCGGCACTCCCTCGGGCGGCGGTTCATCGTCCTCGGCGCTGCCTTCGAAGCCGTTCCGCCAGCCGTTGACGAGCTGCTCGACGGCAAACAGCGTGATCAGCGCGCCGCTCAGCGGGATCGCGGCATAAAGCGAGGCGATCGGCGTCATCGACGGCATGCGGAAGCTGGAAAAGCCGCGCAGGAAGTTGATGTAGCCGTAATAGGTGAGGAAGACCCCGACCGAGATCACCACGATCCGGATCAGGGTCTCGATCAGGAGCCGCGGCCTGCCGGTGAACGAATCGCCGACCGCCGCCAGGAAGAGATGATCGTTGCGCCGGGTGGCGACCGCCGCGCCGATGAAGATGCCGTAGATGAAGAAGGTCGAGGTGACCTCCTGCAGCCACAGCCACGGCGCGCCGATGGTGCGGGTGACGATGTCGCAGACGACCGAGGTGCAGAAGCAGATCAGCGTCGCGCCGCACAGCGCCATCAGCAGGGATTCCAGCCAATCGAGCGCCCGCCACTTCAGTTTCCGCTGCCGTTGCAGCACCAGCGAGCGATCGTCGGCCATTACGCTTCTCCAACGCGCAGCGCGTAGAGCTTTATTTCACCGCGCCGATCAGCTGTTGGACCTTCGCGGCGTGCGGCCCGAGGTCCTTGGCCATCTTCTCGAGGTACGGGGTTGCCACCGTGATGAAGCCCGACTTGTCGACGTCGGTGACGATCTTGACGCCCATGCCCTTGAGCTTGGTGGCCGACTGGTGCTCGAGGTCGAGGGCCTTCGCCGGCTCGACCTTGGCGACCTCGTCGGCCGCCGCCTGAACCCAGGCCTTCTGCTCGGCCGTCAGGCTCGACCACAGCTTGTCGCTGACCCAGATCAGGCTGTTGTTGGCCTCGTGCTCGGTCATCGACATGACCGGCGCCACTTCGTAGTGCTTGTTCACCAGGTAGACGTTGACGCCATTTTCGGCGGCGTCGACCACGCCGGTCTGCAGCGAGGTGTAGACGTTGCCGAACGGCATGTGCACGGTTTGCGCGCCATAGGCGGGGAACATCGTGTCTTCCGTCGGAGTCGCCTGGACGCGGACCTTCATGCCCTTGATGTCCTCGATCTTCTTGACCTCGCGCTTGCTGTAGATGTTGCGCAGGCCAAGCGTGGTCACCGCCAGGACATGGGCGCCCTGGACGGTATCGTCGATCATCTCGCGCACCGCCTTGATGACCGCGGGGTCGGCCACCGCCTTCACCAGATGGTCTTCCGAACGGAACAGGAAGTGCAGCGACATGACGCCGGCCTGCGGCGAGAGGGTGGCGGCGTTGGCCGAGGCGCTGATGCAGAATTCGATGTCGCCCGACTTCACGAGCTGCAGGACCTGCGGCTCCTGGCCGAGTTGGGCGCCGGGATACTGGTCGATCAGCATCGTGCCCTTGCTGAGCTCTTTCAGCTTGTCGGAGAACACGTTGCCGACAATGCCGTAGCCCGTCGTGTTGGGCTGGTCGTAGGCGAACTTGTAGTGCTTGGCCTGGGCGTGGGCGCCGGTCGCGGCGAACGACAGGCCGGCCGTCAGGAACAGGGCGCACGCGACGCCGCGCAGAGACGTTTTGGTCATGGTGTTTCCCCCTCGAGGAAGCCGGAGCAGCCTTGAGTGGCTGCGTCTCGTTATTCCGAGGTTCGCACTTCGCGAGGCGAACGACAACCTCTTCGAGGATGGGCGCTATTTCTTCTCGACGTTCCAGAACACAGTGACGGGAGAAGCCACGTTGCCGCTCACGTTCTTGCGCCGCGCCATCGGCTGGACGTACTGGCCGAGCGGTATGGTGACGCCCTCGCTGATGATGCGCGCCTGGACCTTTTCGGCGATCTCGAGCTGCTTCCTGGGATCGCTTTCCCGGACGAAATCGGTGCGCAGCTTCTCGATCTCCTCGTCGAGCGGCCAGCCGAACTGGGCGCGATCGCCGCTCGCCTCGGCGTAGTGGTTGTTGACCGGATCGAGCAGCAGCACCGCCGACGCCGCGGTCATGGCGATGTTCCAGCCGCCCTGCGCGACCGGGTCCTTCTTGGTGCGCCGGGCGACCAGCGTCTGCCAGTCCATCGACTGCACGTCGACCTTGAAACCGCCGCGTTCGAGCAGGGTCTTGGCCACGGGCGCCATGTTCACGAGGTTCGCGACATCGGTCGCTTGCAGCACGACGATGGGCGTGCCGTCGTAGCCCAGCTCCTTCAGCAGCTTCTTCGACTCATCGAAACGCGACTCCAGCATGCCCGCCATGCCGGCCGAGCTCTCGAGTGGCGCACCGCAGCCGAACATCGCCTTGCAGACCTTGTAGTAGCGTTGGTCGCCGATGGCGGCCTGCAGGAAGTCCTTTTGATTGAGCGAAAGCGCGGCGGCGCGGCGATAGCGCACGTCGTTGAACGGCGGCTGTTTCCAGTTGAAGCGCAGCACATAGGTGAGGCCGAGCGTATCGGGCACGACGATCTCGACGTTCTTGTCCTTCTCCAGGACCGGCAGCAGGTCGTGCGCCGGCGCCTCGATCATGTCGACTTCACCGGAGATCAGGGCGTTGATCGCGGTCTGATTGTCGGGGATCGACACCCATTCGATGCGATCGAGCTTGGCGACCTTGCCGCCGGCCAGGCTCGACGGCGGCTCGGCGCGCGGCTTGTAGTCGGGATTGCGGACATAGACGACCTTCTCGCCCGGCTTCCATTCATCCTTCTTGAAGATGTATGGGCCCGAACCGGTCGTGTCCGAAATCTGCTGCGACACCGGCGTCTCGGCGACACGCTTGGGCATGATGAGCAGGGGCACCGAGGCCGACTTGGCCAGCGCCTTCAGCATCATGGCGAACGGCTCCTTGAGCACGATGCGGAAGGTGCGCTCGTCGAGCGCCGACATCTCCTTGGTCGACTTGGCCAAGAGGCCGCCCAGCGCGTCCTTGTCGGTGAAGCGCTTGATCGACGGCAGCACGTCGGCCGTGGTGACCGGCTGGCCGTCATGCCATTTGAGGCCGTCGCGCAGCTTGAAGGTCCAGGTGAGCAGGTCGGCGCTCACCGTCCAGCTCTCGACCATCTGCGGCTTGGGCTCGAGCTTCTCGTCGAGCGCGAACAGCGTGTCGTATATGAGGTAGCCGTGGTTGCGCACGATGTAGGCGGTGGTCCAGATCGGATCGAGGATTTTCAGATCCGAGTGCATGACCACCCGCAGCGTCTTGGTCGACTGCGCCGCCGCCGGACCGGCGAAAAGCAAGGCCATGAGGACGAGGAGCGAACGACGCAGCATGGCGGTCTCCTTCAGACGGCGGCCCATCAGACGGCGGCCCTTCAGACGCGGCCCTTCAGACAGCGGGCGGTGGTGTCCAGGTCGTCTCTTCGTCGAGCGGATAGACCGGCCGCGGCAGCTTGCTCCAAGTGAAGTTCGCCAGTACCGGCGACGTCAAGCCCGGGCAGTCGACTTCGTAGATCTGGTCGGGCTTGAAGAATTCATCGAAGCCGCCGCGGAAATGACCGCGGCTCTTGACCACGACGACGCGCGCCTGGGCGATGTCGAGGCCGAACATCTCGAACTGCCGCGGGTCCATGCACTGGCAGCGGTGGCTGATCACCACGAGCTCGATGCCGCCCAGGTCGAGCAGGGCCGACGGGCCCATGTCGGACGATACGTTCTTCAGGACGCCGCGGCGGCCGACATAACGGCCGTCCGACAGCTTGACCACCTTGGCTTCGCAATCGAAGGGCAGGGAGAATTCCTGATGTTCCTGGGAATTGAACGAGGCGGTGAAGATGGCGCCTTCGCCCAGCTCGTGTGCCTTGGCGGCCACCGCCGCGTCGTTGAAGACGCCGAAGAACACGTGCTGCGCACCGGCGCTCTTCAGCGCCCGCAGCAGATAGGTGGTGTTGCCGCGTCCGCCGCCGCCGGGATTGTCGGCGACGTCGGCCAGGATGATCGGCTTGCGGCGGCGGTCGCGGCCGACCGAGACGGCGAGCTGGACCGCATCGCCCAGCGACATCATCATGCGCTTGAAACGCTCTTTCATGGCCCAGGCGCGCTTGGCGATGTCGAGCGACAGGCGGGCTGCCGCCTGCCGGTTGGCATTGCGCGCCGTCACCACGGCCGTCAGGCCGTTCTTGGGGCTGTCGCTATAAGCGAAGCCCGCCATCACCGAGACGTTGAGAATATCGCCGCCGACCTTGGTCTGGCCGTACTTGATCAGGTCGGCATAGGGCCCCTTGGCGGTCAGCAGCGAGATCTGCGGCGGCACCAGCGGCAGCTTGACCATGGTGATGGCGGTGCGCGCACCGGCCAGGCACTCGCGCATG
>Ga0210387_10003610_pt1 | contig 11892 bp, 7 predicted proteins | sample IncBWC7OmetaG_FD_160108 | JGI IMG/M metagenome (GOLD analysis project Ga0210387, IMG submission 160108) | Forest soil microbial communities from Barre Woods Harvard Forest LTER site, Petersham, Massachusetts, United States - Inc-BW-C-7-O ... | reverse complement strand
CGCACAGATTCGTATTGCGGCAGGAAGTTTTCCACGCCGCGCTCCGCGAATTGCACAGCAACGCGTCTTTCGTGGTTCGAGCGGGTGCACACGGCGTACCACTGCGGCGTGGCGTCCACATCAAGCAGTCCACTATCGAGAGGCGTCGCAAATCCAGTCTGAAACGACCGAGCTTGTGTATCTTTCAACATAATCTGGTGAGGCTCCACATACACAGCTTCGCCCTGTCACTTACAGGGAAAATGTGACCTAACCCTAATATCGTCTACAGCTTAGACAAGCTCTCGCCGTTACGCGGACGCTGTCTTGCTTCGTTCCTCAGGCTGCTTGCCATTCTTGCCTGAATGTCCATTCGCCGCCGCATTCCCACTCGAACCGTTCGCGCCCATCCACGGCATCCCCGCTCTCACCGTTCCGAAAACTTCCTGCGCGAATCTCATTCCGGGATCGTGCGGGTCAATCTGGCGCCAACGCGCGGTCCCAAATAGCCAAGCCGCTCCCAACAGCACGGAGCAGGCCGTTCCCGCTATTATGATCAGCGTGCGCGGCGGAAAGGACTTCCGTTCCGGCACGTCGGGTTGATCGAGCACCTTCACAGACGGAATTTCCTTTGCCTCTTGCACTTTTGCCAATTCAAATTGCTTCGTAAGCGTCTCGTAAACGGCTTCGTCCACCTTCAGCTGGCGGAATTTATCTGCGTACGGCACTCCCAAGATTGGCAATTGACGCAAGGTCGGATACGCGTTATCTGTAGTGCTTTGATCACTGGGGACAGTTCCGCCGGACGTGCCTCCCAGCTTCTGCAGCTGATTGCGAAGCTCAGTAATGCGCGCTTGCGTCGAGCGCACCCGAATGTTGTTGTCGGAATAGATCTGCCTTAAACCTTCGAGTTGCGATTCCGCGCCGATCAGCTGGCCTTGCAATGATGCGGCGCCTTCTAGCATCGCCTTGCCCTGAGCAGAGATGTCAAACGTAGCGTTCTTGCTCGCAAACCGGCTGAAATCTTTTTCCGCTGATTCCAGTTCGACCTTGATTTTATCGAGTCGCTCTTCCAGGAATACACGCTCGCGATGCGCGGCCGATGTGTTCAGCTTCGCCGTGAGAGTGTCCAGTTGCTCTACGTACGCGCCGGCTATGGCCGCCGCGCGTTTCGGATCGTGATCGTTGACAACCAACGTGATCACTCCACTCTTGCGGTCTTCGGTTATATCGGTGTTTCTCTCCAGTCGTTTTCGAGCTGATTGCTCCAGTCGCGTCCAATACACTTTCTTGAGATCGAATCGTTGGATAATGCCATCTTCCGCCGTGCGGCTGCGCATCACGGCGATGAACATCGCTCCCGTCGTCTTCGCTCCCAGCAGATCGCTTGCAAGGGAACCCAGCCCACCGGAGCTTCCAGTCTGGCCGCCGCTGAGCATCGCCATAAGAGCCATTCCGCCGCCGGACTGCGGATCGGGAGGCATCAGGCGCGCGGTGGATTCGTACTGGCTGGGAATGAGAAACGCGGTAAGCGTCGCGACGAAAAAACCCACCACCGCACAACGCCCGAGAAACCGGCGCATGCCCCACAACAAACGCAGTCTTGGCAAAACTCGCTCGCGGGTCAGGCCGTCGTTCCACTCCGGACCAAACGTCTCCTTAGCTTGCGGCGCCTCTACCAACACCGCATTCGGATTGGACGGCGTTGGCATCAATTCCAGCCCTTCCTGATTCCAGTTGCATTCATGGAGCTGAAACCCCATTTGACTGAACGTTACCGCTCGGCTGCCGCGTCAAGTGCAGCGGCAATTCCAAATTCCGCGGCTGATAACTGATCCCCACCGACGAAGTCCAATTCGTCTGGCGCGTGGACGCCAGCACCGGAGCCAGCCACGTCTCGTGTTGCACCGACGCCTGCACGTTCAGAACTCCCCGTATCCAAAAGTTTCCCTTTACCCACTCGTCGTTGACGCTCTCGCCCTGTGGAATGAAGTCTGGCGCGACCGTCGCGTGCCGGTAACCGAATTGTAGCGAGCTCTTCGGGGTAAACCAGTAGTTGCTCCACGCCTGTATGCCGGTTCCCTCTCTGCCGATCCAGCTGCCGAGTATGTTGCCTTTATTGGTATACATATCGCGGTAGAAAGTGTCGTAGTAGATGTACTGTCCGTTGCGGGCCGAGGAAACGGAATTCGTGTTGGTGCTCTCCACCCTTAGGTCCAGCTTCGATATCTTTGGGAAATGCGTGAGATAGATGCCAGTATCAATCCCGGCGCGGCGCGGAGAAGCGAGCGGCGAAGGGTCGTCGTCCGAAATCGAATCGGAATAAATGGACAGCCAATCCCGGACAAATGGCAGCCGGTAATTAAAATAAAATCCGCCGTAACGTTTTCCGGGATTGTCGTTCGGCCCATACAGCACTGACGATTTAAAATAATCGAAGTAGCTGTTAAAAACAGCCGCAGGAGTGATCGCACGTCCGACTCCTCCGAATTCAGCGGTCCTGGAAAATCCCAGCTCCAAATTTGGTGTCGGCTTCAGCGTGATAACCTCGCCGTGGACCATCGGACGCGGCGGAAATTCGTTTCCGGAAAGCTTGCCAACAAAGAAATCTGTTTTTATCGGCCCCAGCCAGTGAAAAATCCAGGGAAGGACGAAGGGCTTGATCCGGCTCGCCCGAAACATATAAATCGGCTCCGCGTTGTCGCTAAAAATCAGAACGCTGCCCTCGCCAGGCCCCCACCACAGGCTTTGTTTGCCGAACGCGAAATTCCAATCGGCAACCTTCGCGGCCACATATGTATCCAACAGGCGAAATTGATTCGTCGTGGGAATCGGGGCGGCCTGCTGCACCGGAGTGGCATCCAGCGTCGCGATCAGGTTCTGTGTGGACTGGGAGAATCCCGGTGCCGACGGGGCATGCTGATATTCGCCGCGCACATAGAGTGTGAAGCGCCCCCAACTGCCATACCCGGAGAATCCGTCATAGGCGTTAATTCCCTCCTGGTACGGGCGCCCGTAGTTGTTAACAATGGTCTGTCCGAAATGACGGCTATCGTTCAGAGGCAGCCCACTAATTCCGGCAGTGACGCTGTAAAGCGATTCCAGTCGCACTGTCTTGTCGCTTTCACCCGCGCCGCCTGCAGCTGTTTCCAGATCGCTTGCGAATTCCCTCTCCAACGAGTAATAAAGTTTCGCCGCTTCTCCCGAGTTCGCTTCACCCGCGAATACGATCCGGTCGCTGGCCTCCTCCACCAAGTGCGCGCACTCAATTCGTGTCCACGGGCGCTGTCCCAGAAATGCAAGACGAATGTAGCCCATCGCCGCGAGCCGTTCGATCGCCGGATAAATCCAGCTATCGAGTTCCACGAAGGGCGATCCAGTGGGCGCGGCACGTCTGGCAGGACTTACGTCGCTCGATTCCGCGTAGGTTTCCCAATTGCTGCCGCCGACTTCGGGATCGTGATGCCGGCGATACACTTGTTGTGCAACAAACCATCCGAGCGTGCTTCCGATGAGAACGTCTGTCGGAAAATGCTGCTTGGCATCTATGCGCGCTGCGCCAATAGCTGCCGCCATTCCGTAGCTCACCAGACTCACATACGGGCTGGGATATTCGTGCGCGATCACGCCGGCAATCGCCCACGCCACCGCAGCGTGCTCGGAGGGAAACGAATCGTCGCGTTTCCAGAAATTCCCCTGGTAGTTATTCTGCAACGGCCGTTCCCTCCCAAAGGCGTATTTGAGCGCATAGGAGTCTGCCGTGGCGTTCAAGGCGGCTTCAATGGCAAGAAACCCTGTTTCGCGTAGGTGATCGTTGTGCGTAAAGTGGCCCCACAAGTAAAGTCCCCCGGCAGCAGCGGCCATCGAGCCGATTCCGTAGTTCGAAAAGTCATTCGCGTTCTTCAGCCGGCTCGGGGAATTCGACAGATGCTTGCTGAATTCTGTGTCCGTTGCCAGCGATACACCGGTCGCAACGCCCAGCGGCAACAGCCAATCAACGTCCACCAATCGCAGGTGCGCCGGCGCCGTCCATATCCTTTCTTGATCCTTCGCGAATCGCGAGAAGAGGTGCCGGCCTATCGTGGTGTCGTAGTCCTGCGTGAAATCCGCCGAGAAGTTTGCCGTGGAGTGCGCTGTGAGGTCTTTCGTATAGTCTGACCTGGAATCCGTCGCGGTGTTCGCCGCTGCGCCCGGCGCAACGTTGGACGCCCCATCCGGCGCAGTGATCTTCGTTGCATCCACCTTGTCCGCCTGCGAATCGGCGGAGCTCTCTTGCGGGCCGGCGCCCGGGACCGCCTGGGCGCCAGCCGACTTCGCTGGTTTGTTCGCGGCGGCGTCCTGCGGCGCAGGCTGCCCAAAACAAATCGCGCTAGCCGTCGGTGCGATCAGTAAGAAGGAACTCAACACGTATCGGCACCATCCTCGTGTCATTCCTAGGTCTCTCGAGCTAATAGTGCGCGGCGATAAATGCCGTGGAGGCGATCGACGACGCTACCTGTGCCGCCAGGAACACCGTCTGCCACTGTATGCCGCCGCCGATGGCCTTCTCAGGAACGACTACCGTGTCGCCAGGGCGCAACTCCGCGCCCAGAGAATCTCCACCCCACAGTCCTTGGTTAGAACCCAGGACCGAGCCATCCGCGCGAATTACAAAAATTGCTTTCTTGTTGGCTAATTGCGTCGGACCGCCGGATTGGCCCAGATACCACTGCGCACTTTTTCCCGGACGATAGGAAACAGCGGTCGGGTTGTACACTTGGCCGGTGACCATCACGTAGCTCGGCTTTTTCGGAATTTCGATCGAATCTCCTGCTCGCACTTCCACATCCGCGGTCGTGTTTTCCCATTGATGGATGTCCCCGGAGATTCGTATGGCCACTCGGCCCGAGGGTGGATTCGAGGTCAATTGCTCCAACGCGGTCTGCCACTGCTGCAACGCCAGGTCTTTCGCTCTTTTCTTATCCGGATCGGATTCCGGCAGCAGTTGTAAATTGGACTGTTCATCTTTCACGCGCAGAATCATCTGGTCCTGATCCTTGGCCTCGATCTCGCGCACTTGTACCCGTCGCAGCACTGCGCCATAGGCGTATGCGTCAGGCTGGAAACCTCCAGCCCTCTCGAGAATCGAACTCAGCCTTTCGCCGGGACGAATTCCGTACTTTCCCGGGTTTTTCACTTCGCCCTTCACGCTGATCGAGGCTCCCAGGTCATTCCATCCAGGTAACTGACGAACCGTGAGAACGTCGCCGTTGTGAACAGCAATCGCCGCCTCTGGCCCCTTGGAAAGCGCGCTGGATATCGAAATGGATTCGTGCTGCGCCGTCACACCTGATTGATTCGCATACTGAAAGTGTGTCAGGTCCGCGGTGTTCGTATCCGCACTTGGCTTTAGTCCGCCGCCCACTTGAATCAAATCCGCGATGGTCATGTTGGTCGTCAGCGGGTAGCGCCCAGGTCGCACCACTTCGCCTTGAACGTAAACGGTCGCCGGCTGTACCGCATCCGCATTGCGGTGAATCAGTAACCGATCTCGCGGCTGCAGCAGAATGTTCTCGGTTGGATCCCCTGCCAGTGCTTCGCTGAGATTTACGCTGAAGATTTTGAATTTCCCGTCGGGCAAGTACCTGAAAACCTGCGCATCTTCTTTCTGGGCGTCAGGGGTCAGTCCACCGGCCAGATGAATCGCGTCTCCCAACCGGATTTGGCCGGAAGTCCGGTAAGTTCCCGGCGCTCGCACATCTCCCCACACTGAGACAATCGGAGGATTCTCGAAATCAAAGCGGCTATAGATGCGTACCGTATCCATCGGATGCAGCAGCGGCGCCTGCGCAGGATTGGCAAGCGTATCAGCCAGATCAAAACTCTCCACCGTCGGATGAAAATCCGGAGGGTTCAGGCGAATAATCTCCGCGTAGTTCGTGGCAGGCTCGGGCAGCAGATCCTTGTACGACGCGATCACATCCGTCACGCGCATATTCTCGCGATACGAGTAGCGTCCCGGACGAAGCACGTGGCCATCCAGATAAATCGCGTCCTGGTTGTATGAAGCGATCGGAAAAATCCTGATGCGATCCCCGTCTTTAATTTCAAACGACTCCAACTTCTTGGTCACTTCCACGGCGTCGCCGGCCTCGGGAATGTCCAAGCCCAGCATGGTCTGTTTCTCGTGCGCCACCAGCCGTTGCACTTCGATGTGCCGTAGCGCGGCCGTCGGCAGCAGCCCGCCGGACAGTTCCAGCACCGCCGCCAGATTTTTTTCATCCTTCAATTCGTAAACCGCAGGCCGCCGTACCATCCCTTCCACCGTCACTTGCGGACCCACTGGAGGCACCAGCACCGTATCGCCGTTATCCAGCCGGGCCATGTCGCTTTTCACACCGTGCAGCAGCAAATCGTAAAGATCCACTTCCTCCACCAACTGTTTGCCGCGATAGTGCTTCACGATTCGCAGTGATCCCTTCGGCGTTGGCCCGCCAGCGGCAAAAAGCGCGTTCAACGGCGTCGAAAGCGAACTGATGTCGTACGCGCCGGGGTTCGCCACATCTCCCACTTCATAGATTCGAATCGTTCGCAGCCGCGCCAGCGAGACTTCGGCGGACACATCGCGATACTCTGTCCGCAAGATCCGTTGCAAGTCTTGTTGAACGTCCGCCAAATTTCTGCCGCTCACGAGCACGGGCCCAGCTTCGGGCAGACTGATTCGGCCTTCCCGATCCACGGTTCGGAAAAACCGCTGTGAGACGCTGCCCCACAAATCAACCGAGAGTCCATCACCTGGTCCCACCACATAATCGGGACCCACCGGAAGATCCATGGGAATCATCTGCGGATCGCGCGTTCCGTTGTCGAAAACCTCGGAACCAAATCTTCGCGGCGTGGTAGGACGAGGAACCGCTTGAAGGTACATGTCGTAAAGTGACGGAATGTCGGCGTAGGGACTCTGCTTCCGCATCATTTCAGCTGGTTGTATCAGCGCGTTTTGTCGGGACCTTCGCACAGACGGTTGGACCGGAACAACTGGTGACATTCCCATGCCCGAAGACGGAGGACCATTCATGTCGCGGCCGGAGGAACCCGTACCCAGGCTCGCCATCGCTAGCGCTGCGCTTGCGGAGTCCATCCCCATTCCGCCGGCGCCCATATCCCCGCCCATCCTATTGAGCGATCCTCCGCCGGAGTCAGAACCGCCCTGTTGGTTATCGCCGCCACCGAAGAGCTGCGAAAAAGCACCTCCCGATGCGGGTCCCGATCCGGCCGCTGATCCGGCCCCAGACCCGGATAAGTTCGAACCCATTCCAGCGAACAATTGCATGCCGTCCGAGCGATCTCCGAGCTGGTCCGTTGGATAATTGTTTAACGGATCTCCGTTGGTCTGCATCAACAGCCCACGCTCGAGAGGGTTTTCACCGCCGCTCGGGAAGTTGGGAGGAATCGATTGATATTGGTCAGGTGCCCTGAATTGCGGCGACTGCATGGCCGGGCTCTGCCGTCCTTGCGATCCTTGATTATCAGCAGGCGAATTGGGCTGTGCGCTCGTGCAGTCCATGTCCGACTGCGAGTCGCAAGCGCTCGTAGTCTGCAGATTTTGTTGTAGGGTTTTTTGGTGCGATGCTGCACGTTCCTCTTCTTGATGTTGCGCCATCCATTTCGTGCGCTCTTGAACGAGGAGTTCTTGCTGCCTGCCGAGCTCCGATTCCGGATTGAGTCTTGGCACAAGAAATCCGTATTTCTGCACGATAGTTGTCGCAACCGACCGGAACTGGATGTCGGTCTCCAAACGCTCAAAGATGGCGTCGTTTGTCAGGTCCGAATCGCTGATGATTTGGCCGTGATCTGTCGCGTCCTTCGCCACCCAACGTTTCAACTCGACCATCAGTCCAACTTCTGTGAGGAGAACCGACTTTAGTTCGGTCGCTGATGCCGCCACGCGACTCATATTGTCGCGCCCCAGATCCGAGCCCACCGTTGGAGCCGTGCGCTGATTTTGCGCTCGCATCGCGCCGCATTCCAACCCCAGAGCGATCAGTACGCAGATAAGTCCACGCGCACCTCTCCCTGAAATTCGAATCGCTCTCGCGTTCTTCACTCTTATCGCGTGGTTCATGGCAATCACTGGACCTTATCCAAGGTCTGCATCTTTCCGCGAATGGCGCTCAACACCCCCGCCTCAGAGGCTTCGATTTGATTCGACTCGATGGAGAGCGACGTCCAGTAAAACATCGAGCTGTTCCGGTCTGCCGCAATCGCAATCACTCGTGTCTGAGGATGATTTCGCAAAATCGACTCGCAAACTTTCGGAAGACTATTGGATCTTTCCAATGCAACGATCAGAAAGTCCGGATGCGTTTCTTGCACGGCACGCTCCAATTCGGCCTCTTGCTGAATCTCGCCGACAATTTCGATGTCGGGCTGATCCGCAATCGTGGCCATCACCAGTTCACGCATCAACCGCGGCCGATTTGCCACTAACACTCGGATGGGATTCATCAACGCCCTCCGCAAGAACACAAATAGTTGGGCAGCAGTATAGGAATGCGCCCTAACAGTCGGTAGGTTCAATTAGGATTCCGATCCGCGTACCAAAGAAGTCCGAGAGAATGTACCGACCCGGTACCATGGTGTAATCAAAAAAGTACTGGACCGGTACCTTATTGCACTGGTCAATTTTGGTACCGGATAGCAAGCATCAGGGCCAGTCGCTCTTCACGTTTGGCTAGACCCACAGGGTGAATTTGTTCCTACCCTCTTAGGTAGAATCGGGGCCTCCAAACGAGAAAGTAAGATGGGCCGGAAACTCCGCGCAGACCGATCCCCTGAACAGAAGTGACAGATCATCCAGGGAGGCATCAAGAGCGAGGACCTGTCTGACACAAACCGGCGGTACGGGATCCCGCCGCATCTGTTCTATCGCTGGAAGGATGAAGCAAAACAGAGAGCGAAAGCAGCGCTTGCGGCTGAAGCGTTGCCGCGGCCGAAACCGAGATGGACCGCCGCATCCGGCAACTCGAACGGACTCTGGGGCGGAAATCGCTGGAGCAATCTGGCGGGCGTCCTGTGCACCCTGCACGGCGACGATGCATCCGCTGCATCATTATTTGTTGCAGACGGCAAGAATCGCGCCGCTTAGGGTGTGCGCGAGGAATTGCCAGAGAAAACTTCGTTCAATTGCTGTCTCCAATCTGGCGACTGGATTCCGAAGACTCGATTTAGTTTTGAATTGGAGAGAACTGAGTAGGCGGGACGGCGCGCCGGCGTGGGGTATTCGGCTGTAGTGATGGGAATCACTCTGCGCGTTATCAGTTCTTTTCCGTTTGTCGCGGCTTGAAACCAAGCGGTGGAGTGCGGTGATTGTGCCGCCTCCCTCAGGATTGCCTGAGCAAACTCGTACCAATTTGATTCGCCACCGGCAGTCATGTGATACGTGCCGCTCCGCTCTGCCCACTTTACTGCTCCATCAGTTCGATCGCAAATCTGCTCTAGAGCCTTGACTGTGGCGCCGGCGATTTCGCGGCTCCGGGTGGGAGCGCCGACCTGATCACGGACAATCCGAAGTTCTTCGCGCTGCGTCGCCAGACGCAGAATCGTGAGGAGGAAATTCTTGCCGCGCGTGGAGTAGACCCAAGCAGTGCGAAAAATCAGGTGGTCAACGCCTAAATCGCGGACGGCTTGTTCGCCTGCAAGCTTTGTCCTTCCGTAGACACTGATGGGGTTCGGCGGGTCGTTCTCATCGTAAGGAAAATTCTTGCCGCCGTCGAAAACGTAGTCGGTCGAGAAATGGACAATGGCCGCGCCGATTTTCTTCGCTTCTTCGGCCATGATCGCCGGGGCTTCCGAATTAATCGCTCGCGCTAGCGGTTCGTCTTTTTCAGCCTGGTCCACGGCGGTATAGGCGGCGGCATTCACAATCAGCGACGGATGGACGTCCCGAATTAGCTTGCGGATTTTGTCCGGACGCGAAAGATCGAGCTGCCGGCGATCGGTAGCGACGACATCGCCGAGCCGAGGCAATATAAGTCGAAGGTCATCACCGAGTTGGCCATTCTTTCCAGTCAAAAGAATCTTCGGTTTCATTTCGAGGAGTAACGCGGAAGCAGATCGCTCGGAACATCAGCGAGCTTGGAGTTTTTCGCATCCTTGTCAGAAACCAGCGGACCGGTGACTCCCCACTCGATATTGATGTCGGGATCGTTCCAAAGAATGCCGTTCTCGTCGCTGGGATCATAAAAGTCGCTGCACTTGTAGAGGAACTGGACGGTGTCGGTTAGCGCCAGGAATCCGTGCGCAAATCCTGCCGGGATAAAAATTTGGTTATGGTCGTTCGCGGAAAGGCGAACGCTAGCCCATTTGCCAAAATGCGGCGAGCCCACGCGAATGTCCACGGCCACATCGAGGGCTTCGCCCTCGACGACGCGGCAAAGCTTGGCTTGCGAATGGTGGGTCTGATAGTGCAGCCCGCGCAAAGTACCCTTTCGGGAACGAGAATGGTTGTCCTGCACAAACACGTCGAGGATGCCCAATTCCGCAAATTGGCTGCGATGGTAGGTTTCCATCACAAAACCGCGAGCGTCGCGAAAAACCTTGGGACGAAGCTCAAAGACGCCGGGGAGAGAGGTTTCAATTCGCTGCACTAAATTTGGACTCCCGTAAGAATCGCGATGCAGAATGACACGGCACGCAGCTCGATCACTTTAGCAGAATTTGATCGCAGGCTGTAGCGGCCGGAACATTCCGACAGCCTGCTAACTGGTAGCCTTTCGTCCCGACTGTGCAATCGCGTGGAGAGACGAGTCTCGGTTTTCGTAATATTTCTGGTAGTAGGTGCGGTACTCGCCGCCGCGTACTCCGGCCATCCAGTTCGTGTTGGCACGGTACCAGTCAATCGTCTGGCGCAAACCGTCTTCTAGAGGCACGGAAGGCTTCCAGCCGAGTTCCCGCTCGATTTTGTCGCAGGTGAGAGCGTAGCGGCGATCGTGGCCGGGGCGATCTTTCACATGGGAAAGTAACGATTCGCTTTTGCCAGTGGCGCGGAGCAAACGGCGCGCCATGGTGAGATTTTCAACCACGTCCAGGCCGCCAATGTTGTAAATCTCGCCGATCCGTCCGCGTTCGAGAACCGCCAGAATTCCGCGGCAGTGGTCCGTGACGTGGAGCCAGTCGCGCTCTTGTTTGCCGTCACCGTAGATTGGGACAGGCTTGCCGTCTAGCGCGTTGGTAATCATGAGTGGCAGAAATTTTTCCGGAAACTGGAAAGGCCCGTAATTGTTCGAGGCACGCGTGATGACAGCCGGGAAAGCGAAAGTGCGAACGTAGGATCTGACGATTAGGTCCGAGCTGGCTTTCGAGGCGGAGTAGGGGCTGCTCGGCTGCAGCGGAGAGTTTTCGTCGGCAAACGCGCCAGGCGCCATATCGCCGTAAACCTCGTCGGTGGAAACGTGAACGAATTTCTCGATATTGAGCTTGCGCGCGATCTGCAGAAGTACGAAGGTGCCAGTGACATTCGTTTCAATCACGGGCGCGGGTTCATAGATACTACGATCCACGTGCGACTCGGCGGCGAGATGAACGACCGTCTGGCACCCCGCCATGGCGGCTTCGACGGCCACAGGATCGCAAATATCGCCCTTAATGAAAGTGTATCGCGGATTGTCCGCGACGGATTCCAGGTTGGCGAGGTTTCCAGCGTAGGTTAGTTTGTCATAGTTAACGACGGTGTACTCCTTCGACAGGCCAAGAACATGATTGATGAAATTCGATCCGATGAAACCCGCGCCGCCGGTGACAAGGATCTTCATCGGACCACTTCCCGGCGTCCGGCGCCGGAGGAACGATTCATTTTGTTCGCGCCGGTTTCGGCGACGAGTGTATTGGCACGGAGCAGAGATTCGAACGTGCCGGCGTCGGTCCACCATCCAT
>Ga0210387_10003609_pt1 | contig 11894 bp, 12 predicted proteins | sample IncBWC7OmetaG_FD_160108 | JGI IMG/M metagenome (GOLD analysis project Ga0210387, IMG submission 160108) | Forest soil microbial communities from Barre Woods Harvard Forest LTER site, Petersham, Massachusetts, United States - Inc-BW-C-7-O ... | reverse complement strand
ATCGATGAGATTCCGAGCGGCGTAAGGACCATTACGGGTGTCCCGACCGCGATTTGCGCGTTCGTCGGCCGCGCTCTGACCGGCCCGGTGAACACCCCTGTCATCATCAACAGCTTTGGCGACTTCGAGCGCTCCTTCGGAGGTTTGGACGTCAATTACCCGACGAGCTACTCCCTCCGTGATTTCTTCCTCAACGGTGGCGCGCAAGCTGTCATGGTGCGCCTCTTCGGCTCGCCGATTCAGTCGTCGCCGCCGAGCTCGCCGCCCGCCGATCCGAGCGGCATCTCGCGCTTCGGCATCACGGCGACCGGCGGCGCGCCGGCGTGGGTCTTCAACGCCGCGTCGCCCGGCTCATGGTCGGCAACGCTGAGCTCTCTGGTCCGAATCAACATCATCCCCAACAGCGACCCGACTGTCGCACCAGCGCTCGGTATGGCGGCCGGCACGCAACTCTTCGACGTCGTCGTCAGGCAGCCTGATCCGAATAACCCGAGCAATATCCTCACACTCGAACGCATCCGCAACCTCAGTCTCGCGGATACGGCTCGCAAGTGGGACCGTGTTTTGCCAAACGAGTCGCGCTACCTCCTGGCGCCGGCGGCTGGCACGGCGGGCAACCCGGATCCGACCAACAATCTCACGGACCTGACAAATTACTCGCTGGGCTCCGGCAGCCCCTTCGTCCCCGTCGACTTCACTGCGTTTGGCCCTGGCCCGATGTCGGCGCCCGGCGCGGACAGCCAGAACCTGAGCGATACCGTCTACATCCCCGATGGGGCCACCGTCGACACCAGCAACAAGGTCGGTATCGGCTCGCTGGAGAAGACCGACATTTTCAACCTCCTCTGCCTCCCACCCGAGACGCGTTCGGGCGGCATCTCCAAGCCGCTGATGGGTGCCGCTGCGGCCTACTGCGCGCAGCGCCGGGCGATGTTCCTTGTCGATCCCCCCACGAACTGGACGACTGTCAGCAATGCAACCGCGGGTCTCGCCAACGGCGACCTGGGCATCACCGGCCTGACGGCGAGGAACGCCGCGGTCTACTTTCCGCGCATCCTGCAAAACGATCCCTTGCGCGGCAACCAGCTCGATACGTTCGTCGCGTGCGGCACCATCGCCGGCGCCATCGCGTCCACCGACGCCACGCGGGGCGTATTCAAGGCGCCGGCCGGTATCGACGTCGGGCTCTCGGGCGTGCGTGGCCTATCGACCGGCGGCGCCCTCCCGTTCACGCTCAGCGATGCCGACAATGGAGCGCTCAACCCGCTCGGCATCAACTGCATCCGCATCTTCCCGGTCATCGGCCCGGTCTCGTGGGGCGCCCGCACGGTGCGCGGCGCCGATGCGCTGTCCGACGATTACAAGTACCTGCCTGTGCGGCGGTTGGCGCTGTTCATCGAAGAGAGCCTTTACCGAGGTACGAAGTTCGCTGTGTTCGAGCCGAACGATGAACCACTGTGGTCGCAGATCCGCCTCAACGTCGGAGCGTTCATGCAGGGTCTCTTCCGCCAGGGGGCCTTCCAGGGGCAGTCGCCCCGCGACGCCTACTTCGTCAAATGCGACGACGAAACGACCACGCAAGACGACATCAACCTCGGCGTCGTCAATGTTCTGGTCGCATTCGCCCCGCTGAAGCCCGCGGAGTTCGTGGTCATCAAGATTCAACAGATCGCCGGTCAGATTTCCACCTGAGGAGTGCCATGGCCCAATTTACAGCTAATCCCACTCGCCTCGATCCGTACAAGAACTTCAAGTTTCGGGTCAAATGGGACGGTAAATACGTCGCGGCCATCAGCAAGGTCAGCGGCCTCAAGAAGAGCACCGAGGTGGTCAAGCACCGCGATGGCGGCGATCCGAGCTCCAGTCACAAGTCGCCGGGCCGCACCGAGTACGACGCCATTACCCTCGAGCGTGGTGTCACGCACGACACCGAGTTCGAGAAGTGGGCCAACAAGGTCTGGAACTTTCAATCGAAGTCCGAGGTATCGTTGAAGGACTTCCGGAAAGACATCCTCCTCGAGGTGTACAACGAGGCCGGCCAGGTCGCGATCACCTACAAGATCTACCGTTGCTGGGTCTCCGAATTCCAGTCGTTGCCCGATCTCGATGCCAACGCCAACGCCGTCGCTATCCAGCACATCAAGCTAGAGAACGAGGGATGGGAGCGCGACCTAAACGTGAACGAGCCGACTGAGCCGTCGTTCACGGTTCCGGCCCCGTGATAAAGTCAGGGCTCTCTGCCTCCGATCTGCTGCAAATGTGGGAGGCAGCGGCAACGACTTCGTCCGGCCAGACCCGCGTGCTGCGCGTGCTGGAGGCCGGGTATCCCGAAGAGGATTGGGAGTCGCTGGTCCACATGAGCATCGGCCGTCGAGATCAGCAACTCTTGAAGCTGCGGGAGCAAGTGGTGGAGGAGCACCTGACAGTGGTTGGGGAGTGTCCGCAATGCCAGGAGGCGGTGGAGCTGGCATTGAGCACGCGCAATCTCACCGCGGTCGGGCCGGACGGCGAGGTGGACGCCAAGGCGTCGGCGCGCTCGCATCAGTTTCGACACGGAGGCATGGTGATCGAGTTTCGTCTTCCCGACAGCGCCGATCTGGATCTCCTCGCCGGCTACCAAGACGTCGAAGCCGCACGGTCGACGTTGCACGATCGGTGCGTGCTCTCGGCGACCGCCTCCGACGGATCGAGCTGCGCCCGCAGTGAGCTGCCGAGCGACACGCAAGAAGCGCTCGAGGCGGAGATGGATCGCCTCGATCCGCTGGCGGTCACGCAGTTCGCGCTCGTTTGCCCCGCCTGCCGGTATCAGTGGTTGGCGCGTCTCGACCTCGCGGAGATCGTGCTCGCCGAGCTGACAGCAGAAGGGCGCTCGCTGATGCGCGACGTCGCGGATCTGGCGCGCCACTACCACTGGAGCGAGCAGAGCATTCTCGCAATGAGCTCGCGTCGGCGCCGCGGATACTTAGAGCTGGCCGGGGCATGAGCGGCTTCCTGAGATCACTGGCCGAGCGGGCAATCGGGCGCGGTCCTGTGTTGCGCCTGCGGGCGCGATCGCACTTCGAGCCTCTCCCCGGCCAAATGGAAGCTGTCACTGCGCTCGACGACGAGGCCGGGAGCCCGCTCGCATCGCTCGGAGACGGTTCCAGCGAATCAGGCATCCCGCAGAGCGGGACAGCGATACCGGCGGTGCCCCGCTCGGTGGCGCCGCGTGAAGCGCTGGGCGAAGCCGGAGAGGCGACGCCAGCACTGCCCCATTCGCAGCCGGCCGCGGTGCCCGAGCCAACGTTCGAATTGTCGCTCGGGGAAGCCGTGCCGTCGTCCCCTGGCAAGCTCGTGCCGCGCGCCGCGCTGCCGGCGAGGAGCGAGCACGTCCACGTCCCTCGCCGGCCCGATGAATTCGAGAGCGAGCCCTCCAAGACCTCACGGTCGGGCGGGAGCGAGGCTGTCGCCCGGGCGACGCCGAGCGCATCCATACCGGCGCGGCCGACGAGTTCGCACCCAACGATCGACGACGGCCCGCGCGGGGACGTTGCCGCCACCGCCCCGCGGTCGTCGACGTTGGTGGTGAGGTCCACGTCGTCGGCTGGTCCCAGGTTTTCGGCTGGCTCCACGCCACCGGCCAGCGCCGAGCCCGGATCGCCGTCGCAGGAGTTTATTCGCGGAGAACGCGCCGCCGACCATCCGGCGCAGGTCGATCGGGCCGAGGCTGCCGCCGATCGGTCTTCGGCCTCCGGGAAGGCCGGCGCGGCGCACGCCACGCTCGCGAGCGGCGAGCCACCAGCCGCGACCGAGCGCGCGATTCACTTGCCCGTGGCGGTCGCCCTCGCGCCGCCGGCCGTGGCGGACGGTCGGCGGCGATCGCCGGCGGACCCGGATCGCGTGGCGATCCACATCGGACGCATCGAGGTACGTGCGGCGCCGCCGCCGCCCGCGACGACGCGGCCCGCGCCGCCTCCCATCGCCGCACCGCAGATTTCTCTCGACGCCTACTTGCAACGCTTCCGGGAGCAGGGTCCGTGAGCAATTCGCTCGCCATCGCCACCGTCAGCGCCACCCTGCAGAACCTGCTGCAGAGCGCCTTCCAGACGAATCAACCCGATCAGCTCGCCGGCGCCACGGTCTCGACGCTGCCGCTCGGGGACGTGCCGGCGGACGCGCGTGGGGCGAACGTCTACCTTTACCAGGTCAGCGAGAGCCAGTCGCTGAAGAACCAGCTGCTGCCCTGGCGCAGCGGTGACGGCACGACCGTGAAGCCGCCCCAGGTTGCGCTCGACCTCCACTATCTCATCAGCTTTTACGGCGCCGCGAACAAGCTCGAGCCAGAGCGCTTTCTCGGCGTCGCCGTGCGGACGCTGAACTCGCTGCCGGTGCTCAGCAAACAAATGGTTGCCCAGACCGTGGAGATGCACGGCGCTGCCGGTGCGAACCTCGACTTTCTCGTCTCCTCGGATCTTTCGGACGGTCCGGAGCTGGTGCGCCTGACGCCGATCAGCATCTCGCTCGAGGAGCTGTCGAAGCTCTGGTCGATCCTGCTGCAAAAGACCTACGTGCTGTCGGTGCTCTACGTCGCCTCGGTGGTCCTCATCGACAGCACCGAGCCGAGCGTCAGTCCGCTACCGGTCCGCACCAACAACGTGATGGTCAGCGTGACGTCGACGCTGTCGGTGGTCCAGGTCATCGCCACCGATACGACCTCGTTGGGCGCCATCCTGTCGGGCGCACGCGTGGCGGTGCTCGGCCGCGGGCTTAGCGCGCCCGGCCTGGTGGTCAACATCGACGGGGCCAACCAGTTCGCCACCTTTCTCTCGGTGGCGGACAACCGCACCGAGTTCAACCTGTCGACGTCGCTGCGAGCGGGCCTGCACTCTTTACGGCTGCAGACCTTCTTCGGTACCAACACGCTGCCGACGAACGAGACGGCGCCGATCTCGTTCACGCTGCGCCCCTTCATCAACGGCCCAATCGTGAAGTCGGTCGCTCCCGCCAGCCCACCCAGCAGCCCTCCGGCCACCCTGTTCAGCGGCTCGGTGAGCGTCCCGGTATCGCCGCGCGTGGCAGCGATCCAGCGCAAATCGCTGCTTCTGGATCGCAAAGATCTGCCTGCGGGAAGCCCGCCCGCGGGAGCGGTGCTGACGCTGTCTCCGGCGCTGCCCGGCGACACCACGGACACAAACCTGCTCACGTTCCCGTTTACGGACCTCCCCGCCGGGCGCTACGCCGTGCGCGTGCGCGTCGACGACGCCGAGAGCCCACCCACCGTCATCTTCACCAGCCCGCCCACGAGCCCGCCGGGAAGCACGCTGGGACCTGAGGTCCTCATCCCATGATCGCGACCGATACGGCGCCGGCGACGAAGACGGTCACAGCGGTCTCTCTGGGGGGCGCGGCTGCGGTCGGCGCGACGGTGCCGAACGGCGTCGGCCCCGATGTTCGCGGCATTCCCTCCTGGTCCGAGGCGAACCGTCGGCATCTCTACGCGGCGCTCGACGTTATGCGCCTCGAGGTCGAACGCGCCTGCCGCACCCTCGACGAGCGAACGCCCAACGGCGGGGCGGACCCGCCGGCCCTCGCCGAGAGCGACGTCGCGCTCGGCGAGGCCGTCGCGCGGGTGGCGCGGGCCGACGCGGTGATCCAGGGCCACTCCACATTGGCGGCGCTGGTCGACGTGTTTGGCCTGTCGCCGTTCGAGCGCGATGTGCTTCTGATGGCGGCCGGCGTGCGGCTCGTCCCCGACTTCGCCGTCCAGCTCGCGGCCGCGACCCGGACCAAGGCCAAGGACCCCACCTTCGAGCTCGCCTTTCGCCTGCTCCCCGGGCCGCATTGGGCGGCCATCACGCCCACCGCGCCGCTGCGCCGGAACCACCTCTTGCAGCTCGAGCGACCGGACGATCCGGTCGCCAGTCCCTTCCGGATCGACGAGCGCATCCTGTTCTTCCTGCTCGGGTTGCCGACGGTCGACGCCCGACTCGGAGGTCTGGTCGAGCCAGTGACTGCCTCGAACGAGGAGATGGTGTCCAGCTACGCCGAGCTGGCGGACCAGATCGCCCTCATCTGGACCTCGCGGCCCGAGCGGCCGGTCATCCAGCTCGCCGGCGCCGACGCCGAGGGCAAGCGCACCATCGCGGTCAGTGGTGCCGCGAAGGCGGGCCTCCTGCTCTATCGCCTGCGCGGGGTCGACGCTCATTGCGAGCCGTCGCAGCGCGTCTTCTTCGCGAGCTTGCTCGATCGCGAGCTCGCGCTCGGGGGTGCGGCGTTGCTCGTCGCGATGGACGACGACGACGCTGACGAGGCGCGGGCGGTGCGCGCGCTGGTGGCGCGCCTGCGTGCGCCAGTGATCGTGGCGCGCCGTAGTCCGCTGGCGGAGCTCCAGCGTCCCGAGATCCGCCTCGACGTGGAGTCCCTGGCTCCCGCCGATCAGCGGCGCCTGTGGCGCTCATCGCTCGCCGGCGCGCTTTCTGAGCACGAGGACGTGATCCTGGACCGCGTGATCGGACACTTCCGGTTCGGGCCCGTGGCCATTCGCTCGACGGCCGCGGCTCTCGGGAGCAGCAAGCCAGAGCGGCGCAACCCCGAAGAGTTGTGGGAGGCCTGCCGCCGGCGCGGGCGCATGAGGCTGTCAGACCTCGCGCAGCGAATCGCCTCGAAGGCGGACTGGGACGACCTCATCCTGCCGCCCGCGCAGAAGCAGGTGCTGCGAGACATCACGGCGCACCTCGGCCACACCACCACCGTTCACGAGCGCTGGGGCTTCGGCCGCCGCGGCGCGCGCGGCCTGGCCCTGACGGCGTTGTTCTCGGGCGATAGCGGCACGGGCAAGACGCTGGCGGCGGAGGTGATCGCCAATGAGGTGAAGCTGGACCTGTGGCGCGTCGATCTCAGCCGCATGCTCGATAAGTATATCGGCGAGACCGAGAAGAACCTGCGCCGCATCTTCGACGCCGCCGAGGAGAGTGGTGCCATCCTGCTGTTCGACGAGGCGGACGCGCTGTTCAGCAAGCGCACGGAGGTCAGGAACAGCGTCGATCGTTTCGGCAACGTCGAGGTCGGTTACCTGCTCCAGCGCATGGAGACGTACGCCGGCCTGGCCATCTTGACGACCAATCTCGGCGGGTCGATCGACACCGCGTTCATGCGCCGACTGCGGTTCGCCGTGCAGTTTCCTTTCCCCAAGCCCGAGCAGCGCGCGCTCATCTGGAGCCGCGCCTTTCCGCCCGAGACACCCACCGCCGGCCTGAACGTGGCGCGGCTGGCGCAGCTCAATTTGGCGGGCGGCAACATCCGCAACATCGCGCTCAACGGCGCGTTCCTCGCCGCCGCCGAGAGACGGCCGGTGGGAATGGTTCACCTGCTGCGCGCCGCGCGCCTCGAGTGCGCCAAGCTGGAGCGGCCTCTCGCGGCCGCGGAGGTGGCCGGATGGGAATGAACATCGGTGGTGGCGACGACGGGGACGTACGCGATGCCGGCGGTCGGCGCGCGCCGGCCGAGGTGCCGCCTCGCCCGGCCGAAGGGTCCCAGATCGATCTCTCCATAGACGAGCTCGTCCTGGACGGCGTCTCGGCGGCTGACAGCGGCGCCGTCGAGCACGCGCTCCGCCGCGAGCTCGCCCGTCTGCTGGTAGCGGCGCCCCCCTCGCGGTCGCTCAGGGCGCGTGTCGGGGCGGTGCCACGGATCGACCTGCCGGCGTCGGCGCCCCGTAGCCCTCACGGTTTCGGAAACCACATCGCGCGAGCCATTCACGGAGTTTTGAGGAAATCATGACCAGCTTCCCCGGCAGCCCCCGCCTCCTCAAAGGCGCCATCGTCGGCCTCGACCTTCTCAACCCGCTGGCGAGCGTCATTCCCTTCCAATACAACCCGGACAAGCTCAGCCGGAAGATCTCGGCCAACGCCAGCCACGGCAACAAGAGCCAGGATCTCCTTCGCCTCGCAGGCCCGCCTCAGGAGACGATCGAGGCCGATGTCGAGTTCGATGCCACCGACGATCTCGAGGCAGGGAGCGCAGTCGCCACCACCTTGGGGGTGCACCCCGCGCTCGCGTCGCTGGAGATGCTGCTCTACCCGAAATCGGCCATCAGTATCGCCAACGAGGTATTGGCGCAGGTCGGAGTTCTCGAGGTGATTCCGGTGGCCGCGCCGCTGACGTTCTTCATCTGGGGCGTCAAGCGCGTAGTCCCGGTGCGCATCTCCTCGATCAACATCACCGAGGACGCGTTCGACACCGCCCTGAACCCGATTCGCGCCACCGCGCACCTGAGCATGGACGTACTGACCTACCAGGACCTCGGCCTGCTCAGCGTCGGCGGCGCCGCCTTCATGGCGCACCAAATTATCAAGGAGGCCATGGCCACCATCAACGGCGTCGCCAGCATCGCCGGCGCCGGCTCTGTGAGCGTGGGTGCCAGTTTGTCGATCGGATGACCGGGAGAGAACGATCATGAGCTCGATTCACAACATGCTCGCGGCCGCGACCACAACGGGGAGACCTGCGTGATCTCGCCTGGCAGCCGCTATGCAAGCATCGACACCGACACGGTGACCGCCGACGTCGACGGCGAGACGCACGTCATTCGCTACCTCAAGCGCCGGTTCATCCCGTCGCCCACCGGAACCATCACGTTGCTCCAGCACCTGGTGCGGCAAGGCGACCGGGTCGACAATCTGGGCACGCTGTATTTCTCGGATCCTACGCAGTTCTGGCGTATCTGCGACGCCAACAACGTCTTGCGGCCCGACGAGCTGGTCGAGACCATCGGCCGCTCGGTGTCGATCGTTCTGCCGCTGAGGTGACGAGAACATGGGCTTGTTGCTCGATCGCGGCGGTGTACGGCTCATGCTCCTCATGGGCAAGACAGTCCCCCTGCCCGCCCCCTCCGAGGTGGTGGAGGCGCTCGCGCAGGTGCAAGTGACGCGCGACGCGGGCGGCCGCGACGGCTTCAGTCTCACCTTCAACGTCGGCAAGGACAAGACCCTCGAGTATGCGCTCTTGAACGCCTTCTCCACGGCGCTGATGAACCGGGTGATCATCGCGGCCGTGATCGGCGTCTCCGTTCCCGAGGTGTTGATTGACGGCATCATCACCATGCAGCAGCACTCGCCAAGCCGCGAGCCCGGCGCGTCGACGTTCACAGTCACCGGCACTGACCTGACGACGATGCTCGACCTCAAGGAGAAGAACGCGTCGTATCCCAATCAACCCGACTTCATCATTGTCACCACGCTGTTGCTCAACTACGCGATGTTCGGGCTGGTCCCCAAGATCCTTCCCACCACCGACATCCCCATCGAGACGGACAAGATCCCGCGCCAGGCGGAGACGGACCTCAAATTCATCAGGCGCATGGCCCAACGCAACGGCTACATCTTCTTCATCGAGCCCGTCACCTTGTTGGTGAACCAGGCGTACTTCGGTCCCGACACGCGCCTCGGCCTGCCGCAAGCGGCGCTCTCTCTCGACAGCGGAAGCAACAGCAACGTCACCTCGATGTCGTTCAGCCAAGACGCGTTGGCGCCCGTGGGACCGGACGGGGACTATTTCCTGGCGCTCGCCAAGACGGATCTGCCGATCCCGACCTTGCCGTCCTTGAAGCTGCCGCCCTTTGCCCTCAACCCGACGCCCATCTCGCGCACGACGATCTTGCGAGACGCGGGGAACAAGAGCCCGGCGGAGGTCCTCAACGCCGCGCTGGCCACGGTGAGCACGTCGCCAGATTCCGTCACCGGGAACGCGCAGGTCGACACCGCCAAGTACGGCGGAATCGTCAAGCCGAGGTTGCCGATCGGTGTGCGGGGTGTGGGCCTCTCCTATGACGGGCTCTATTACGTGCGAAAGGTCAGCCACAAGATCGATGTCCGGAAGTTCACGTACACGCAGGACGTCTCACTTTCTAGAGAGGGCACGGGATCCCTCGTACCGGTGGTGGCACCATCATGAGCTCGACGTTCTTCGGCAAGTATCGCGGTGTGGTCACGGACAACAAGGATCCCTACTTTCTCGGTCGGGTGAAGGCGAAGGTGAACGACGTCCTCGGCGATGAGGAAAGCGGGTGGGCCACCCCGTGCGTCCCGTTTGCGGGGCAGGGGATGGGCTTCTACGCGCTGCCGTCGGTCGGATCGGGCGTCTGGATCGAGTTCGAGAAGGGCGACCCCGATCATCCGATCTGGACCGGTGGCTGGTGGGGTACGCCGCTCGCCGAGATCCCTTCTGACGCGCTCGTGCCGCCCTACAAGAAACTGATCATCCAAACTGAGGGCGGCACCAGCATCACTCTCGACGACACCCCGCAGGCCGGCGGAATCACCCTCAAGACGGCCGACGGGCAAACGTTCAAGTTGTCGGGTCTCGGCGTGTCGCTCGACGCGGGGAACGCCGTGCAGGGGGTGTCGATACAGACCGCGCTCGGCGCCAAGGTGGCGCTGGCGCCCGAGGGCGTATCGATCGAAAACGGCCAGGGCGCAGCAGTGAAAATGCAGGGACCGCAGGTCGATATCAACAGCGGGGCATTGCAGGTGACCTGATGCCTGGCTTCATCCTACATCTGGGAGCGACCGTGATCTGCGCGCACGCCGGCCAGGCTCAGGCAACGACGCCGTTCCCGCGCGTGATGGTGGGCGGTCAGCCCGTCGTGACGTTGCCAGGACCGTGGGTGGTGGCGGGCTGCGGCCTCACCGGTACGCCGTCACCGCCGTGCGTGACCGGGCAATTCACCGTCGGCGCGACGCGCGTGACGGTGGGCGGCGCCCCGGTGCTGCTGCAGGACAGCCAGGCCGTCTGTGCGGCTTCGGGTGCGCCCCTCACCATTCTCGTCACTCAGGTCAGGGTGACAGCGCAATGACCGCCATGCGATTTCCTTACGGCATCTCCGGGTCGGGGCGGACCGCCACGGCGAGCCCGGAAGATCGCGTCCGTCAGATCATCGAGCAGGTGGTGTTCACCTCGTCGGGCGAGCGGGTGAATCGCCCGACCTTCGGCAGCGACCTCAATCGCTTGGTGTTCACGCCCAATGGTGACGCCGCCGCCGCGGTCACCCAACTCTCGGTGCAGGCCGCGCTCACGCAATGGGTGGCGGATTTGATCGTCGTACAGGGAATCGATGTGGTGAACGACGACTCCGCGTTGCGCGTCACGGTGCAATACCTCCTGCGGCAAACCCAAGAGAAGCGCGTCGTCGTCGTGACCAACGGTTGAGAAATGTCTGACATCTTCTTCTGCAGCAATCAGGCGCGCCGTCTGACGTTGCAACGTCAGACGGCGATCAACGGCGTCGACTTCCTCGAGGTCATCGACGGCTTCGGCGGTCTGCCGCGCCAGCAGGTGCTGCTGGTCCATCTCTTCGTCCCCATGAGCGGAACGGCGCTCGGAACCTCGAACATCGCTCTCACCGGCGGCTCTTCGGTCACCGTCCACGTCTCCTGGGCCTACAGCGGCACCCAGATCCTGAACGCCACCACTTCCAATGTGCCTCCCGGCGTTGCGTCGAGCGAGCTCAACGACCTCCAGAACCTGATCCGCACGAAGTGTCCGCCGACGTCGCCGCCCTCCTCGCCGCCCACCGCCGCCACGGACGCGTTGCTGGTGGTGCACACGGATCGGCCCGGCGATTTCGCTCCCTACCGCCTCAGCCTCGTCACCGCGCCCAACAACACGACGCAGCCGAGCGGCTACGATCTCCAGCTCCGCTTCGTTGACTTCACCTTCAAGGCGGCCTGTCCGACCGACATCGATTGTGCGGAAGTTCCCTGCGCCCCCTCGACGGTTCCGGTGGCACCCGAGCTAGACTACCTCACCAAGGACTACGCCGGTTTCCGGCAGCTGATGCTGGACCGCCTGGCGGTGGTGGCGCCGGACCTGCTGACCAGCAACCCGGCTGACCTGGCTGTCGTGCTGGTCGAGTTGCT
>Ga0210387_10003608_pt1 | contig 11894 bp, 10 predicted proteins | sample IncBWC7OmetaG_FD_160108 | JGI IMG/M metagenome (GOLD analysis project Ga0210387, IMG submission 160108) | Forest soil microbial communities from Barre Woods Harvard Forest LTER site, Petersham, Massachusetts, United States - Inc-BW-C-7-O ... | reverse complement strand
GACGGCCTTGCTGTTCGAGACCGGGGGGACATTCGCGATGTCCGTTGGCGCCATCGTGGCGCTCGGCCTGGCGCTGCGAGACCGGGCCAGCGGGGCGCGGACCATCTTCCGCAGCTTCCGGAACCGGTTGGGGCGCGCCATCATCCTCGGCCTCGAGCTGCTGGTCGCCGCCGATATCCTGCGCACGATCAGCACCGAACCGACCCTGCAGCAGGTCGTGGTGCTCGGCATCGTGGTCCTCATCCGGACGTTCCTCAGCTTCTCGCTGGAGATCGAGCTCGAGGGACGCTGGCCCTGGCAGGGCGGTCGCCGCGAAGAGCCGGTCGCGTCTCCGCAGACCGAGGCGCGATGAGCGACGCCGCGCCCCCTTCGACCTCGGATCGTCTCGCTCACCAGCGAACCGATCTGGCTGGCAACCGCACGGTGATGGCGGCGGATCGCACGCTCATGGCCTGGATCCGGACAGCGATGGCGATGATCAGCTTCGGGTTCACCATCTTCAAGTTTCTGCACGGGCTGTCCGAGTCGGCGACCATCCACCTCCGCCGCCCCAATGGCCCCCGCGATCTGGGCCTTTTCCTGACCGTGCTCGGCACGGGATCGCTGCTGGCCGGAATCATCCAACACGTGCTGCTCTTGCGGAAGATCGGCGTCTCGACCCTTCGAACCAGCGTCACGTTCTACGTGGCCTGCGCCGTGCTGGTCTTGGGGGTGGTCGTCTTCGTGGGGATGGTGAGCCGGGCGGGGCCCATCTGACTGATCGCTCGGCGCTTCGTCAGAGAGTCAGCCGCCGCACCGCCTTGACAGCATGAGCGCCCGACCCACGATGCCGGCACGTCGGTCGTGGAGCCGATGAGGCCCCTGTCAACTTCGGAGAACTTGCATGTTGACCAAGACGGCAGCGACGGCGTTGGCGGGCGGCATCGCGGTCCTTTTCGCTGGCTGCGGGAAGGCCACCATCGGCGGCGAAAAGGTGGCAGCGGCAGAAAAGTCCAAGGCCGGCGGTCATCTCGTAAATTTGTTCGGCGGCAGCGGCGTGCATTGGACGGACGTCTGGAAGGGCTTCGGCGCGCTGGAAGGCGATTACGTGTTCACGGCGCTCGCCTCGCGCGCCCTGGCTCGACAGAGAACCTCCATCCACGCGAGCGGCGAAGCCGATCGGCAGTCAATGGTATCGCCCTCGAGGTGATCGGCGGCCGTTAGGCCGTCTTTCTGGCGATGTCCGGTGGTGACGCGGGCGCGTACCGCCGTTCGGGCGGCGGGAAACCACACGACGATCCGTCGACGTGGACGATCTCGTCCTCCCAGGGGAGCCGATAGCGGCCGGCGACCAGATCCTGCATGTACGTGTAGGGACAGTCGCTGGCGCCGCCTTTCACGGCGACGTAGCCCCGGTGGGCCAGCTGATAGATGTTGTTCTCGACGCCCCAGCCGCGGCGCGCCTCACGCACCAGATCGGGGCGCACCTCTGCGGTGATGATCTCGTCGGGCCGCCCGCCGCCGGTCACCAGCGGCACGCCGTCGAAGTTCACGATCATCCCCTCGCCCATCGAGTCGAACGTCCCGTCCGAGCCGCACAGACAGACCGAGGCGGTGACCGCCAGGTTGGAGAAGGCGTTCGCCTGATTGGTGATCTGCCAGGTGTGCCGGATCGGGGCGGTGTAGCCCGCCGTCCGCAGGATGATCTCCGCGCCCTTGTAGGCGCACTCGCGCGCCATCTCGGGGAACATGCCGTCGTGGCAGATGATGAGCCCGATGCGGCTGCCGTTCGGCCCGTCGCAGACGGGGATGCCGAGATCGCCCGGCTCCCACGGCTCGACCGGCACCCAGGGGTGCAGCTTCCGGTAGTAGAGGCGCAGCTCCCCCTGGTCGTCGAGGATGATGCCGGTGTTGAAGGGATTGCCGGCCGGGTTGGCCTCCATGAGCGAGAAGCAGCCCCAGATCTTGTTGGCGCGGCAGGCGGCTCGAAAGGCGGCCACCTCGGGGCCGTCCATCCGGCACATGAGCGCCGGTTCGGTGCTCATCGAGAGCCCGTGCAGCGAGTATTCGGGGAACACCACCAGGTCCATGCCGGGCAGATTGCGCCGCGCCTTGCCCACCAGGTCGACGATCCGACCGGTCTGCGCCGCCAGCTCCGACGGCGTGGTCACCGTGGGGAGCTGCAGCTGGACCATGCCGATCACCACCCCCGCGGGAGACTTGTTGAGCCCGCCGAGTCCGCTCATCTGAACCTCCTGTCGTTGGGAACGCCGAAAAGGAACGCTGAAAAAGGAAACCCTGAAAACGCCGTGAGCTGCCGCAAATCCTGCCGAATCTTGGCCGTGCCGCTCATCCGGGCGGGTTTCAGGACGAACGGTTCTTCGTAACATTCCGCCCCCCGCTGCCGCCGAAATGGTTTCCCGTTCGGGCCGCGTAGCCTAAGGTACGCGCGCCCCAACCCGATGATCGCCACGACCAACCTGGCCAAGGAGTACGGCGCCCGCGTCCTGTTCGCGGACGTCTCGCTGCAGCTGAACGCGGGATCGCGGTACGGCCTGGTGGGGGCCAACGGCTCGGGGAAGACCACCTTCCTCAAGATCCTGGCCGGCGACGAGGAGGCCTCCGCCGGAACGGTGACCATCGCCAAGCGCGCGCGGGTCGGCGTGCTGCGGCAGGATCGCTTCCTCGACGACGACGCCATCATTCTGGACCTGGCGATGCGCGGGGACGCCATCGTCTGGAACGCGCTCGAGGAGCAGCGGCGCTTGACGGCCGCGCAGGGCGATGTCGACGCCGGCCGGCTGGCGGATCTGGAAGACATCGTCGCCGCGCACGACGGCTACACGCTGGAGGCGCGCGCCAGCGAGGTCCTGGAGGGGCTGGCGATCCCCACCCGGTTTCACCGTTCGGCGCTGTCGACGCTGTCGGGCGGGTTCAAGCTGCGCGTGTTGCTGGCGCAGGTGCTGGTGGGGGGCGTCGACGTGCTGCTGCTCGACGAGCCGACCAACCACCTCGACATCCTGACCATCCGCTGGCTGGAGAAGTTCCTGGCCGGTTACGCCGGCTGCGCGGTGGTCATCTCGCACGATCAGCGCTTCCTCGACAACGTCACCAGCCACACGCTGGACGTCGACTACGGGACCATCACCCTCTACACCGGACCCTATTCGAAGGCGGTGCTCGAGAAGGAGGCCGCACGCGCGCGGGCGGAGACCTCCGTGGCGCGCGCCGAAGACGAGATCGCCCGCAAGCGCGCCTGGGTCGAGCGCTTCGGCGCCAAGAACACCAAGGCCACGCAGGCGCAGAGCCGCCTCAAGCAGATCGAGAAGATCGAGGTCGCCGAGCTGGCCGACAGCTCGCGCCGCACGCCGCAGTTCAAGGTCGTGCCCGAGCGGCCGAGCGGACGCGAGGTGCTGGAGCTGGCCGGTATCAGCAAGTCGTACGGCGAAAAGCGGGTGCTCACCGATCTGTCGCTGCTGGTGCGGCGGGGCGAGCGGGTGGCGATCATCGGACCCAACGGCCTGGGGAAATCGACCCTGCTGCGGATCGCCGTCGAGCGCCTGGAGGCCGACACCGGCAGCGTGAAGTGGGGGCACGAGACGCGGATCGGCTACTTCCCGCAGGATCACCGCGAGGTCCTGGACGACCCGGAGACGACGCCGCTGGCGGCGCTGGAGGCGCTCTGTCCCGGGGAGAGCCCGACCTTCGTGCGCGCGCAGCTCGGACGCGTGCTCTTCTCCGGTCCGGACGTCAGCAAGCGCGTGGCGCTGCTGTCGGGCGGAGAGGCGGCGCGCCTCATCTTCGCCTTGCTGGCGGTCCAGAAGCCCAACGTGCTGGTGCTCGACGAGCCGACCAACCACCTCGACCTCGAAGCGATCCACGCGCTGGTGGAGGCGGTGAAGGCGTACGCGGGGACGGTGGTGTTCGTGTCACACGACCGCTGGTTCGTGAGCGCGTTGGCGACGCGCGTGGTGGAGATTACGCCCCAGGGTCCCCGCGACTTTCCCGGGACCTACGCCGAGTACCTGGCCAAGCTGGGCGACGATCACCTGGACGGCGACGCGGTGGCGCTGCGCGCCCGGGCTGAGCGCGCTGAAAAAAAGGGTGACGCGCCCGCGAACGGCGCGACCCCCGCGTCGGCCGAGAGCTGGGCGGATCAGAAGAAGCGCCGCAACCGCGCCGCGCAGCTCCCCAGGTTGCGTGACAAGGTCCTGGCTGATATCTCGGCCGCCGAGGCCCGCAAGGCCGAGATCCAGACCCTCTACGCCGATCCCGGCTTCTTCCAGCGCGCCAGCCGCGACGAGATCGACGGGCTGGTGAAGGAGCAGGAATCGCTGGGACCCAAGATCGACGGTCTGGTCAGCGAGTGGGAGGCAATCGAACGCGAGCTGGAGCAGCAAGAGGGCGAGAAATAGGCGCACCAGAGCAGAGGGCCCGCCCCAAGGCCCGCCTTGACAACCGTCCTCGTCCAATCCAACCTGCCTTTTCACGATGGCGGTGGAGTCCGCCGATAACCGCTGGCCCCGATGGCAGCCAATGACTCCTACGATCGCGCCAAACATGGTGCCGTAGGAGTCGCCTGATGAATCCTCCGGTACCGAACCAGGAGGATTCATGAGCAGCACCGGAACCTTGGCACCGAACAGCGGTCCGCTGGTGGTCCGATGATCCCGCCCCAACAGGTACGCACCTTCGGTCAATGGACGGCGCTGGGCGCCTTCGTCGGCGTCGCTTGCGGGCTCGCCTCCGCCGCGTTGCTCATGCTGCTCGAGCTGGTGACCGACTTCCGCGGTGCCCACGAGTGGCTGGTCTACGCTTTGCCTCTGGCGGGACTCGGCATCGGCGCGATCTACGAGCGATGGGGTGCCGCAATCAAGGGTGGCAACAACCTGATCATCGACACCATCCACGACAACGCCCCGCAGATTCCGCTGAGGATGGCCCCGATGGTGCTCGTCGGCACCGTGCTCACGCACCTGTTTGGAGGCAGCGCGGGCCGGGAAGGAACGGCGGTGCAGATGGGCGCCAGCATCGCAGACGCGATCGCACACCGTTTTCGGGTGAGTCGGGATCTGCGGCGAATCGTGATCGCCGCCGGCATCGCAGGCGGCTTCGGTTCGGTGTTCGGGACTCCGATCGCCGGTCTCATCTTCGGTCTCGAGGTCGTGACCATCGGGCGCATCGAGTACGACGCTCTCTTCCCGGCGCTCGTCGCGGCCGTCGTCGGTGATCGCGTCACGCGAGGGCTGGGCATCGCGCACACCGCTTATCCGGCCGCGCGGGCGATCCCCTTTTCAGCCGGTCTCGGCGGTAAGCTGGTGCTCATCGCCGGCGCGATGGCGGTGGCGACGATCGTCTTCATCGAACTGACCCACTTCGTCAAGGCTCGGATGGAGCGCCATGTGCCACGGCTGCCGATCCGAATGTTCTGGGGCGGCGCCGCCATCGTAGGCATGTGGCGCCTCATCGGCAGCAGCGACTACTTGGGCCTCGGCATTCCCACGATCTTGCGCGCCTTCAGCGATCCACACCTTCCAGCCTATTCGTTTGCCGCCAAGATGGCCTTCACGGCGGTGACGCTGGGGTGCGGCTTTCTCGGCGGCGAGGTCACGCCGCTGTTCTTCATCGGCGCCACGCTCGGCAACGTCCTCGCGCGTCTGGTCGGGGTTCCAATCGAGCTCGGCGCGGCGGTCGGTCTGGCCGCCGTCTTTGGCGCTGCTGCGAACACGCCGCTGGCGCTCTCCATCATGGTGGTCGAGCTGGTCGGCAGCGCGGTCCTTCCTTACGTCGTCATCGTGACGATCATCGCGTATCTCCTGTCGGGCCATCGCGGAATCTACCCGGCGCAACGCTTGCTCCGGAAGAAACATGGACCGGCAGTCGAACGCCCGGTTCCTCTTCGCGAATACCGAGGCTAGCCAGGCAGGGCTGAGCGGGCGACGAGACTGGGCATCAATTCCCGGCGAGCGCGGCGGCGATGCCGGCCGCCATCGGCTTGGGGGCGTACTCAGCGTCGAACGGCAGCGGATGGGCGGGGCCCCGCCCACGCAGCCAACCCCACTGGCGAGAGTTCAGCCACGAGTAGCGATCGGTGAAGCCCCAGAACGTGACGCCGGAGCAGGCGGAGACCGCCACACAGGCTGCCACGATGTCGTGTGTGAGACGCTTCTGCTGTTCGAGCCTCTGCGCGCCGTTGCCCTTCATCTCGCCGAGGGGGACGTCCATCTCCGTGATCTCGACGGCCAAGCCGAGCGCCGCGAACCGCTCGAGGTTCCGGCGGATGAGGTCGGCGTCCGGCCAGTGCCTCGGATCGACGTGCATCTGAAATCCAACGCCGCCGATGGGGACGCCCGCCGCTCTCAAACGCCGCGCCAGCTGATAGGCCGCCTCCGCCTTGGCGGTCCCCAGCCCCTCGATCTGGTAGTCGTTGTAGAAGAGCTGGGCGTCCGGATCGGCAGCGTGCGCCGCCCGGAAGGCGTCGTCGACGAACGTCGGGCCGAGCGCGGTGAACGGTGAATCGTGCCGCAGCCCGCCGGCGGGTCCGTCGGCGAGGGCCTCGTTGAGGAGGTCCAACTGGCTGATTTTTCCCTTCCAGTGCGACACCTCGCCGGTGATGTGCCGGAGCATCGCCGCGTGCAGCGCCTCGCCGGCAAGGCCGGCGACCCAGGGCGCGAGCTGCGTGTGCCAGACGAGGGTGTGGCCCCGGACCCGCATCCCGTTCTGCTCGGCGAAGGCGACCAGCGCGTCGCCGGCCCCGAAGGAGAACTGTCCGGGGCTCGGCTCGACGCGCGCCCACTTCATGTCGTTTTCGGGCGTCAACGAGCTGAAGTTCGCGGCCAGAACCCTGGCGAACGCCGGTTCGGCAAGTCGCCGGGCCTCCACGGCCGCGCCGATGCGGCGCGCACCGGCGACGGCGCGAAGCGGGGGGACCTCCACCGCGGGCGCCTTTTCTGTCGAAGGACCCGCCGCGTCGGAGGTCCCTCGCGCCGGAAGAATGCAGCCGGTCAGACCGGCGCAAAGAAGCAAGACCGTCGGCGCGGCCCCGAGGCCAGTCCCCCTCACGGTCCCGCGTCCGGATGGAACGCCCCCGCAGCGAGCAGCGCCCCGCCCTCCAGCTGGGCGATCTCGTCGGCGCTGAGCGCCCGTCGGTAGAGCATGACCTCGTCGAGCTCTCCGGGAACGAACTCCGAGACGGTCTTGGCGGCGCCGTTGCCGTTGCCGGAAAGAACGACCGGGTTGGTTTCGCTGGCGAAGGGACCGCTGACCGCCTCACTGTTCACTTCCGCCCCGTTGACGTAGAGGCGCATCTGGCTGCCGTCGTAAGTGCCGGCGAGATGAACCCAGGTTTGCAGGGGGACCGACGGCGGCCCGCCGATGACCTGCTGCCCCGCCGTCGGTGTGGTGATGAAGAGGATGGCCTGCTGCTGGTCGTTGACCGAGAGGTGGTAGTGCTGATCGTAGCCGGTTCCGATCTGGCGCGAGATGGCCGTCGCATAGGTATCGGCCATGACCGGCGCCGACAGAAAGATCCAGGCCGCGACCGTCAGCTCGGTGGTGATCGAATCGATCGAGGCGGAGTCCGGAACGTTGACGTACCCATTTCCCTGCACCGACAGCGCGCCGCCTTCCGGTCCGCCCGCCACCCAGGCCGTGGCCGCGTCGAGGCCAACGAGCGTGCCGTCGTTTCCCCACACGGAGTAATCGCGCGCGGTGGCGCTGCCTGGAGCATCGTTCAGTCGCCAGTAACCGATCAGATCGTTCAGCAAGTCCGGGCTGCAGCTGGTCGCGCCGCCGTCCGGGCAGGGGAACGGATCAACGGCGATGATGGTCCGCCCCGAGCAGCCCGCACCGACCAGCGTCAACGCTGACAGCGCCGACAGGGTGAGGCCGGCCAGAAAATTAGAATCTCGCAAGCAAACCCCCATGGGCGAAAACGGCCGCGCCGTCGAGGTGGGCGGCCCGGGAGGACCCGACCTCGACCGTCACCGACGGCCAGAACAGCAGCGTCTCGACCTCGACGACCACCGCCAGCCGTGCGGCGAGCGTGAAGGCCAACCCACCGCTCGCCGTGACGAGCCCCGAGACCACCTGCCCCACATGATCGCGGGACGCATCGGCGCTGATCCCCTTCACGCGGACATCCTGCCAGCCGCCACCGACGGCCAACAGCGGCTGGATCAGCCGACCAGCTCGAAAGAACCGAACCAGCTCCAAGGTCATGAAAAAGCGATCCATCTGGGCGACGCCCTCGGTCCGGGTGACGTCGGCCCCGGGGCCGAGGCCGTTGACCGCGATGCGGATGCCGATCTCCGACGGGCGCCCGAACGAGACAGCGATGCGGGGAACCACGAAAACAGGCGCGTCCCCGAAATCTTGGATCGCGCCCACCCCGACGTCGACCGCGATGCGCGGTTCTCTGGGCGCGGGGGCCGGCGCCGGCGGTTCGGCCGGCTCGGGCTGGGCGGGGACGACAACCGCGGGCTTGGCGTCAGCGGTCTTGGCGACGATCTTGGCAACGATCTTGGCGGCGGGCGGGTTCGCGTCGACCGCTGGCTTCTCCGGGGAGGCCTGGCCGGGGCTGGCGAGCAGGTCGATCTGAATCGCCGTCGCCAGCGCCATGGCACGGGCGATCTCGGCGCAGCTCTCGTTTCGCGACGAGAACGTCCGCTCCCCCTCCCACTGATCGCTGGCGTCGCGCCATTCGACGCGACCGCCCATCCTCGAGCCGGCGGGATAAAGGCGGACCAGCATCCGGCGGGGGGCGTTCTCCCGAAACGGATCGTGCCCGAGCTGCCGCACAATCGCCCTGCGAAACTCGGCCGTGCTGGGACAGCCCACCAGCGCCGGGTCGGTCTGGTAGTCGAGCGACACCAGAAATTGGTCGCCGGCGCGCGCCGGGCTGGCGAGAAGGACGATGGCCAGCGCCAGGGCGGCCGACCACGCGCGCGATCGAAGCGGCGGCGCCTCCACGATGCTCCGAGGATACGCCGACCCGAGGCGAAACATCCATCGTCACGCCTCGGGGGACCTGCAAAGCGGCCACGCAGTCGCCATTCGTGACAAGAACGGCCGTAGCGCGACAAATACCGCGCAGCGCGACCGCTACGGAAGGTAGCCGCTGATGGCCGCGTACCAGGTGTCGCCCATCCAGTCGTAGCCCATCTGGTTCGGGTGGACGCCGTCCCCGGCCAGCATCGTCGAGGTGGTGAAGCCGGTGTTCAGGTCGGCCACGATGACGTGCTTGCCGGCGGAGACCTTGGAGGCAACCATGGCCGGGATGCTGTTGTTGATCAGGTTCGTGTTGGACGCCTGCGAGGGATAGGGAATGATCTTGGCGACGACGATCAGCGCATTCGGGTAGTTGGTGGTGAGGTAGTCGACCAACGTCGAGAGGCGCGCCGGGGCGCCGGAGGGATCGCTGCCGTAGGTGTCGTTGGTGCCGGCGTGCACGAGGATGATGTGCACCCCGGACGTCAGGTCGTTGGCCGCCTTTCCCTGGATCTGGGCGATGGTGTAGCCGCTCCACCCCTCGTGACTCATGGGGAACGGCATCCCTGCGTCCATCGTGGGCCCATTCATCTGGGACCCGACGAACGTCATCTTGTGGCTGGCGCCCACCGCGTCGCTGAACAGCTTGACGCGGTAACCCCCGTGCGAGTCCTTGCCGTTCACGCTGGGGTCGGACGACGCCTTGTCAGCCGCCACCGTGATGAGACCGTAGGTGATCGAGTCACCGAGCGGCAGGACCTTGCAGGGATCGCCGTTCGTCGGACAGGGGTCGTAGCTCCCCGAGCTGCCGCCGGCCGAACCGCCCGTGCCCTTGGCGCCGGCCACACCGCCCGTGCCGGTGCCTCCGGTGCCGCTGCCGCCCGTCCCCTTGGCGCCGGCCATACCGCCCGTGCCACTGCCGCCCGTGCCGGCGCCGCCGGTCCCGCTGCCGCCGGTCCCACTGCCGCCGGTTCCCACGAATCCGCCCGTCCCCAGCCCGCCGGTCCCAAGGTTGCCGCCGGTGCTGTGCACGCCCCCCGTGCCCGTCAGGCCACCGGTGCCGGTCGCGCCGCCGGTGGCGGTCTCACCGCCGGTGCCGCTGCCGCCGGTCGCCGAGGCGCCGCCGGTGCCGGCATCGTCGACCGACTCGGAATTGGCGCACGCCGCTGCCAGAAAGGCCGACGTGACAAAGACACCTAGAAGACGCGTGGATCGCTGCCTTGTTCTTTTCATGGGGGGCCTCGCAGGGAAGAAATGGGAGTACTCCGCCAATAGCTTCGACTTATAGAACGCGATTGCGATCGAAAACCGCTAGCAGCGACCTTTGCGGGTCGCCCGATCGATGGAATAGTTCGGGTGTGGCGGACGACGTCCCCGAAAAGCCGCGGTACCGACGACATCCGCAGCTGGGGATCGAGACTGTCGCATATCGCGGGCCACTCGAGCGCATGCCGACGCACGCGCACGCCGGGTTTCAGCTGACGCTCTACGCCGGCGGGCCGCGGCGCTTCAAGATCGGCCCCCACGACCTGGCCGGCGCCCCACGGACCTCGATCATCATTCAAGCGGGCGAGCCGCATTCAAGTGTGCCCGTCGCCGACCCGGTCCTTGCGCTGCGCACCTTTTATCTCGAGGAGAGCACCATCGCCGAGGCGGCCGCTTCCCTCTGGGGTGGGAAAGGGACTGTCGCCTTTCGCAATCCGCTGATCGACGACGCCGAAACGGTGATGCGGCTCCAGGCCGCGCATCGGGCCCTCGACCACGGCAGTCTCGAAGGCGAAGAGAAGGTCTGCGTCGCTCTCCAGCGGCTGCTGCGCAGGAGCGCCACGCCCACCGGACCGCCGCGACGAATCACCGGCGCCGACGCCCGCGTGGCCACGGTCCGCGAGATCCTCGACGATCGCGCGGCCGAAAACGTCGGTCTGGATGAGCTCGCCGCTGCCGCCCGCGTCAGCCGCTTTCACCTCATTCGGGTCTTCCAGCGTCGCTACGGCATGACCCCCTTCGCTTACCAGCGCAACCGGCGCATCGAGAAGGCGCGCGCCGTGTTGAGGAGCGGAAAGTCGATCGCCGACGCCGCGGCAGCGGCGGGTTTCTCCGATCAGTCCCACCTCGGCCGATCGTTCCGCGCGGTCATGGGCTCGACCCCCGGCGAGTACCGCGAATCCTATCTCCGCGAGTCGTATTTTCGCGCGCTGCGTTGACTCAGAGGCCGAGCACGGCCCTGAGGCGATCGATCGACCAAAACGCGGCCAGGCTGCCCATCGCGTAGATGAGGCCGGGGCGCATCCAGGCGCGCGCGAGGCGGAGGCGCCTCACCAGCCAGCGCAGGCCGATCGCGACGGCGATGATGGCCAGCTGGCCCAGCTCGACTCCCACGTTGAAGCAGAGGAGCGCCGTCGGGACGTGCTGCTCGGGCACGCCCAGCTCCAGCAGCGCGGAGGCGAAGCCGAGCCCGTGCAGGAGGCCAAAGGCGAAGGCGACCGCCCAGGGAGCGCGCCGGGTCAGCGAGCCGGCCGGGCGCAGGCACTCCCCGCAGACGAGCACGATGGAGAGCGCGATCGACGCCTCGACGGGCGGCGACGGGACGCGGACCACGCCAAGCACCGTGAGCGCCAGGCTCACGCTGTGGGCGACGGTGAACGCGGTGATGGTGGCGAGCAGCTGCCGTCCGCGGCGAACCAGGAGCGTCAGCGCGACGACGAACAGCAGGTGATCGAACCCGGTCAGGATGTGCTCGATGCCGAGGCTGGTGTAGTCGACGACGATCGGCGTGAGGGCGCCCAGGCCGGTCGCCGGAATGCCGTACACCCTCACGCGCGGAGAGCCGGGGCTGGCGACGCGCAGGAGACGCGTCCCGTTCAGCCACTCCACGTCGACCATCACCCGCGTCGTCGTCCCCTCGATCCAGGGAAAGGCGATGGGCC
>Ga0210387_10003607_pt1 | contig 11894 bp, 14 predicted proteins | sample IncBWC7OmetaG_FD_160108 | JGI IMG/M metagenome (GOLD analysis project Ga0210387, IMG submission 160108) | Forest soil microbial communities from Barre Woods Harvard Forest LTER site, Petersham, Massachusetts, United States - Inc-BW-C-7-O ... | reverse complement strand
CGACTAGAGCGATTGATCCTGGAGTCACTAATGTTCCAACAGACACGGACTTGCACTCCACGCACAGCGTGGCAAAAAATCCGCCTGCTGATGACGAATGATCAATTTTGGACTGGTCACTGACGATGTACAGTACATGTATTGACAATCGTGTCCTTCCATCTGAGTTGTATAAGGGCGTGCACATCCTTGTGGAAGACGGCGACCTACAGTTTCCTATTTTCCCTTGTAATTAACCCTTTCGTGTGTATAGCTCGGATTCTGGAGTGAGGTTTTTTATATTCACATTAGATCATAGACACTGCCCAATTTGTACCGTGAAAATATTTGAAAGGGCAGAAATACATAAAAGACTGTCGTGCTGTGATAGGTGTTGTCGACGGGTCTACTTGTAAGTGCAAGGGTGATACGGTTGTGAGTGTCCTGCTGGAAGAATAGACACGGTGACATCGTAGAAGGCGTCCTGCTAAGGTCAATTTCAACTTGGCATGTAATGATCCACGCCTTGGCAGCTCTGGCATGTACAAATAGTTGCAACTCACATCGGGTTCGAGTGCTTACTGAGACCAAAGTGAGAAACACGAATAGAATGAATATGTGGAGGACTCACCGCGCGACATTTCCGAAAATGAATCCCCCAGGGAAGTCGGCTTTTGCCTTCGGGATGAGGTGTTCCAGGAGGTTGGCCATGGCCAAAGAAGATTCGTGCATATCAGAAAAAATGAAAGGAAAAATGATACAAAAGCGGTAGGGGCAAATACGGACTCGCTGGGTCAGCAAAAAAATATCCTGGATCTGTCTATAAAGGAAGGTCCCCAGAGATGCCCCCACATCAATAGCAAGGATAACCTTCGCATATGCTCGCCTGGATCGAAACGGCAGGGGAAGACACGTTGGTTGTGGTGACACGTCCTCCGTGGCAAGGTTTCCTGGTTTCTCGATGTCTAAATGTTGCGGATTGGCGTGAAACGTCGCCAGATCATGGTGACTGGAGTGCAGAGGAAAAGACAAGATAGGAAAAGGTGCTGGGGAACGTGAACCTACTGTAACAGCTACTAATCCACAGCATCTCATGTAAGCATACGACCATGACCCTGTGTCGTGAAGTGGGTCTGGCACACACCTGAGAGATGTTTGGAGCTGGGGTCGTCGACAAGGTATGTATCCTGCTGCTTCGTTAAGTCTCAAATATTGATGTATTGAGAGCTACAATTGAAATGTCGGTTATTCAGATAACCCAGGTCGTGACGCGTTGTGCGAGTCGTCAAAGTTGATCGAAGCTCAATTGGTCACGCCGTAACACTCAATTCTTGCGTGTTTTGTCACTTCAACGTCCAGGAGTGTGAACTCAGTGGTTTCACTGGTCTGGGATGGGTAGGCTAGAAATGGGGGGATCCCTCGGTGCTATTGGGTACAATGCGAATCATGATCATCTGCTGACTCGAATTGTTTAGGCTTAGCGCCGTTTGCTCATGTGTGTCCACTTTTCGACCAATCCTCGCATCACTCCTTTCCTTCGACTTGAGAGACTGCATCTGGCATCATGAACTTTTCCCGTCGAAATCCTGGTCGTGGCCCTCCATCATTCACATCCGATGCATCGCTACCTCCGAGTTACCAATCAGATAGCCATTCTAGCCACTCAAGCGCCCAAGGAAGATCACTGGGAACATCGTCGCCCGATAACGTCAGTGACATCTCCTTTGGCAGTGAAGCCGTGCTGCCAGGACCTCGATATGGTGAGGTTTCCATCCCTATACATTGGCAGTGCTGTGACAGTAATTTTCTGTGTCACCGTCAGTTTACTACCGCGTATATTCACTCACCAGCGGAGTCGAAGTAAAAAATCCTGAATTTCCTGAAGATCCATATCTTGGGTGTACCCTGGCCATTCGAATCCCACCACCTCATCTTGCTGCTAGCGTGAAACGCCATATATGCGGGCGAGAAGACATCACTGATTACGATAACACAAGTCTCTTTACTGATATCTTATGTCTTACCCCACTGGACGACTTTGAGCCTGTTCACATTTTAGATCATGCTGGGATGGGTTCCATGCCTGGAGACCCAGTCGCGGTTGTTTCATTGACATTGGGAGCATTGGAGCGAACCCATGTTCCCAATGGTGCGGGCTATCAGTACAAATTGAAGGCAAATCATGAATGTAAGGTGAATAGCCACACTTCTGGACAAGTTTCTGATGTATTTTGTTCAGTCAAATATGTCCCTTCGGGATGGTTAGCGATCAAGAAAGGCGACATTCTTCATACTGATGGTGTCCCCATTAAAGGTGAAGCAAGCTGCTTCAAATCAAAGGTCTGTGATGCAAGCCCTCATTACATTACCTTTCAGAGCCAATTTATCACAACTATGATGGTTTTCATGCTAAAAATAATGTTACACAAGCTAGTGGTTGTGCGTACCAATCTATTAATTTCCATTGATTGGACACAATCTGAGGATCTACTGCTTAGTTGTCATGCTGAGTAAGTGTTGTTGTTAAGTTGTTTAATGGGCTTGCTTTCAATCGCCATCGCCGAAAGAATATAAACAGCGGACTTATCTTGAGTTTGAGGGACCCTCTCCAACCCTCCCAAGTGGTTTTATCCCCTGATTGGTACGTCATCCTCTGTTGACTCACCTTCAGCTTTGCTCATTGTGCCACCAGCTGATGGGACATAGGACAACTAGTTCGCGAGTGGGTTGATGGAAGGATCAATGGGACATGTATAATGTAGGTCGAAATATTTCCTGGCTTTTATCTTTTCCAATCAATGCGCACACGTGTGCATGTTGTATGATGGTGTATTGTAGGATAAACCACAAGAGCCTAGTAAATAGCTGGTGATATGTGCCTTGATGAAATAATATATATATACATGTGTCGGAGAATTTTGATCCGCTATCCTGCCCCAATGCAACCCCACTATTCTACTGATCACAAGCACATTGAATATTGAGTGACGTGGGCCTTATCGCTGTCAATCAATCGACATCGGCAACTGACATCAGCAACAACAAGCATGGCAAGACTATTTCGAAGTCATCTCGCATAGTATTAACATGGGCTAAGAGGAGCGAAGGACTATCAAGATGTTGAATGTCGAGGCATAAGGAACATGTAAGGGATTTTTTTCCGACAATCTCCCGCATTCCCAACACCATTGAAACCTCTCAACCGCACCAGATCCATACGAAATACCCTCAGGACCCTTACTACGACCGTTCTTCATCATTCCAGAACTACGGTAACTCCTCCATCCGCCCCCCTCCTGGCTGGGGACCACTTTCATATCCCAACAACGACTCCTTCTATACCACTCTGCGACGCTCCCGACAGGCGACGCACCTCCCAGTTGCCTGTTAATCCGGCTTTAGATCCCTATGCATGCACCTTTACCATCCCGCTCACTTTCCTGCCATTGGAACAGCTTCTAAACCTCAACGACCTCCCCATCCAACAACACTCCCCAACGATGTTCTCCAAGCATCAGATGGCGAATACAATACTCTCAACGCAGGCAAAGTACCATTTGTGGTGTGCAAGCGGACACAGTGCAATAGAGGGTTGTCGTTCGCGGTGCTGATGCTTGCAAAATTGTTTCTGTATCTGGAGAAATCAATTACTTGCTTTTAAACATGTTTTTTGCCGTGTTTCGGTACTACTTACATGTTGTAAAAGAGAATACCATAGAAACATCCCTCAACCCCTGGCAAGGTAACATCATGTTGGTTTTCGAAAGATCAACAAGCGCCTTTGGGTTGGGGTTGTCGACATTTGGCAGCAGGATGTCTGTGAGATTAGAGTTTGCGAATTAGGTCTGGTGGTTGAAAGTGTTTGTGCCAAAGTTGTCGGTTATAATTGCAGCTAAAGACGCCATGCGCTCAATTTGTACTTGTGCTGCAATGACTGCTCAGAATGGTAGGGCAGGTAGATCTTTGCCAATGCGAGCAGGGGCAGAAGGCCAGCTCAAAGCCATTACAATCCGTAGTATGGGTGCCTTAATACTTGGCGAAGAGAGGGTGTGTCATGTTTGATGTGCAAAAATGTAGTCGACATCCGAGTCCACTTTGGTGTAGAAATACCCAGATGATGAGATGATCCGTTTTCTGCTTGGAACAAGGGGTACGCAAAAAAAAACTCAGATACATGATGTTGTTTTTTGCGTTTAAGGCCTCAGAAAGCCTCCCCCCTCCCCCCTCCTGCCTATTTGGGAAATCATTACCAAATTAAGCAAGACCCTAATCACCCTTCTACGTTACATTTTACCCCAGCCACTGTGAAATTGGTGTCAAACTGCTTGCTTTCATTTGCAGAGTCACACCCACTGGTTTAAAGACCATACCTTGACATCTCATCAGTCATATGGTACTAGAATGTAGCTGTATTAAATAGAATTTATAAAGCAGGCTGTGGCACACCTACCGGTCAGTGTAGTTCATCTGCAAAACATAGAATTTTGTGTCTAAATTTGGTCGAAAACCCCCATTCACGTAGTGCTGCTGAAGGTACTTTGAGGTGAAACTCACCTTGCTGCTTGCCTTGAGTTGTTTAACTATTGTTACTTAATCGGGCATCTCAATTCTCAACATAAACTTGACTTCAAAGTTACATCCTTTTCAGCCAGTTACCGTTTAAGATAAAATCGGACTACCTCAAGGTGACTAGAGGTTCCACCTCGGCTCGCAGGTTGGCAATAGTATATAAAGTCACGTGACTCGTTGCCAAATCGGGCTAAGGTCTTGCTGGAGTGTCGACAAAATGATTTGAAGCTTCTCCTACCATTCTGGAGAGTAAAAATCACCATATTCTAAGTCCCAGTGACATAGGATGGGCTCTGTAATAGTGTAATTTTTTTTGCGTTTAAGGTCATCTCGGGACCCCCCCCTCCCTACATCGTGTGCCGGAATTTACCGATGCTTACCCCTTGGCTTGGAAGAAAACGCATTAACATTGTTTGCATGTGTTGTCCAAAGGCTTCCTTGCTCACGCACGTGATAACAGAATTTCAAGTTCATTTTTCAACGCATCAAAATAAGTATAGACCTTTAGGCCTGATTTCGACAAGCAGTAATCCTCTCGCAGCACACAAGCTCAATCCTGCAAAAGTGTGTTCGTTCTATTCCACACACATTCTTTTTCTCACACCAGCTACTATCAGATGGCACCAACAAGGTCACCACGTTTCGACTTTTTGAGTGATGGCCTAGCAACCTCTTCTTTGGAAACCATGCCTGACCCTAAATCATCTCCAACATCACACGCAATCCACAAATTCTCCTTCCTAGACTACAACTTTCACTGCTGCCGTTCTCCTACCATAAAGCTTCCCATGACCTACCGTTAAACGCGCCCTAACAAGTTCACCACCTCCTCTCGCATTCCACCCCCGACCTTCACGCCATTTTGAAGTCCGCAAACGCCTCGATGCTCGCCATACCTCAATTTGTCCCCACGCAGTATAAAGTTGAGCAAGTGGACGATTCCATGCAATCCCATTCCCATTCGACGCGCTCCTCAGCATGTAATACTCCAGTCTTACGAACATGGCAAGACGGATATGTATGAACAAGTGGTTCTTGTGCAGTACTGAGGCTGCGTTCGAGAAAAATGAGTCGCTCGCGTGGACTTGTGCTGAAAAGGCTCCGAGGAAGGGGTGGAGTTTGCAATGGGGCATTATGCGGATGTGGGTGTTGGCGGAGTGAAGGACTTGCATGCCACTCTGAAGTGGTACACCTGGGTGAGTGTCCCTCGGAGCTATGGCATTTTCTTATGAATTTATAAGCCTTGGAGCACGGCGACACAGACGTGTCAGAATACTCATGCAGTCCTCCCCTGCACAGAATATGACTCCATGACACACAAAAAGCTCATCTGGGGGAGCAGCATCAGCAGGCCCCGACGGGAGACAGGTTCTTGAGGTCATTAGGCAGAACTCGAGAGGTGTTAATGTGCTGTGGGCCATGTTGTTCATATTTTAGGTGTAAATCTCGGCCGGGAATGTTAAATGTTGTCAAAGGCAAAAAATGAAAGCAAAAAAAAGTATAGAAGTAGTAGGGGGTTGACGTGGATTTACTGGGTTAGCAAAAAACAATTCTGGATCTGTCTAGTCCACAATCTGCATCGATAACAAGGATAACCTTCGCATAAGCTCGCCTGGACTGAAACGGCACAGGCAGACGCATTGGTGGTGGTGACGTGTTCTCCGTAGTAAGGTTTCCAGCTACAGTTTTCTCGATGTCGAAACGTTGTGTGATGGTCCTGTGGGCAGTGAAACGTCATCAACTGGGGAATGGAGTGCGGAAGGAAAGACAAGAAGACAAGAAAAGGGGAACGTGAACCTACAGGGACATAATGCACAGCATCTCGCGTAAGCATACGATCATGCCCCTGTGTCGTGGCACACACCTGAGAGACGGCCCAGATGGGATCCTGGACGTCCGTATCCTGCTACTTCTGCCGATCGTCCCTCCTGTAACCAATGTACCGGCTGTATGGCGGTGAGTCATTGAGGTCAAGCAGCCAGATAACCCGCACCGTGACGTGATGCACCGTCATCATAATCGAAGTTGATCGAAGCAATTGGTCACGCCGACGTGATGCCGTAACTCTCAATTCTTGCTTCATGTTGTCAATTCATCCAGGTGTGAACTCGGTGGTTTGGGGCAGGTAGGCTGAGGATCCTTAGTGCTATTGGGTGCAATGCGAATCATGATCATCCGCTGACTCGGATTGGTCAGGCTTAGCGCCGTTTGCTCATGTGTGTCCACTTATCGACCAATCCTCGCAACACTCCTTTCCTTTGACTCTTGAGGCCTCGAGGGACTACATCTGGCGTCATGAAACCTTCCCCTCAAAGTCCTAGTAAAGGCCCTCCATCTTTCACGTCCAATGCATCGCTACCTCCGAGTTACCAATCAGATAGCCATTCTACCCCCTCAAGCGCCCAAGGAAGATCACTCGGAACATCGTTGCCTGATACCATCAGCGACATCTCCTTTGGCAGTGAAGCCGCGCTTCCAGGACCTCGATATGGTGAGGTTTCCAGCCCTATATATTGGCATTGCTGTAACAGTAGCTTCATGTGTCCCCTCCCCGCCAGTCTACTATCGCGTCTATTCGCCCGCTGGCGGAGTCGAAGTCAAAAATCCTGAATTTCCCGAAGACCCATACCTGGGGCGTACTCTGGCCATTCGAATCACTCCACCTCATCTTGCTGCTAGCGTGAAACGCCATATATGCGGGCGAGAAGACATCACTGATTACGAGCATACAAGTCTCTTTACAGATATCTCACGTCTTACCCCACTGGACGATTCTGAGTCTGTTCGCATTTTGGATCGTGCTGGAACAGGTTCCACACCTGGTGACCCAGTTGCGCTTGTTTCATCGAAATTGGGAGCCTCGGAGCAAACCCATGTTCCCAATTGTCCGGGCTATCGGTACAAATTGAAGGCAAATCATGACTGTAAGGTGAACAGCCGCACTTCCGGATGGGTTTCTGATGTGTTTTGTTCAGACAATATGAGCTGCTCCGGATGGTTACCGTACAAGAAAGGTGACATTCTTCATACCAATGGTGTTCCCATTAAAGGTGAAGCAAGCCACTTCAAATCAAAGGTCTGCGACACAAACCCTCATTCCATTCCTTTTCAGGCCCATATCCCTACACCTCCGCTGATGGTTTTCATGCTACAAATGATGCCACACAAGCTAGTGGTTGTGCGTACCAATCTATTAATTTCCATTAATTGGACATAATCTGAGGATCTACTGCTTAGTTGTCATGCTGAGTAAGTGTTGTTGTTAGGTGGTTTAATGGGCTTGCTCTCAATCGCCATCACCAAAAGAATATGGCACAAACCAGACTTATCTTGAGTTTGTGGGACTCTCTCCGACCCTCCCAAGTGGTTTTATCCCCCGATGATTGGTATGTCATCACCAGTCAACTCAGCTTTAGCTTTACTCATTGTGCCACCAGCTGATGGGACGTAGGACAGCAAGTTCGCGAGCGGGTTAATGGAAGGATCAATGGGATTTGTATCATGTAGATTGGAATATTTCCTGGCTTTTATCTTTTCTAGTTGATGGGCACATGTGTGCACAATGTATGATGGTGTACGTACGGTAGGATAAAGAACAAAGTCGCCTAGTAAATAGCTGGTGATATACGCCTTGATGAAATGACATGCATGTGTCTGTGAATTCAATATTGAGCGACACGGGCCTTATCACTGTTTATCGATCGATATCGACCACTCCGATCATGACACCAGCAACAACAAGCATGTGGAGACTCCCGAAGTTATCTCGTTTATTATTAATACGGAGAGAAGCGAAGGATTATCAGGCTCGAGGTTGACTGTCGAGGCATACGGGACATGTAAGGACCTCTTGTCCTTCAGGTATCCCTCAATAAGATCCCCCGCATTCCCAGTGCCATCAAAAACTCTTTCAACTGCACTCAGATCCACATACGAAATACCCTCAGGACCCTTACTACGACCATCATCTTTTCCAGAACCACAGTAACTCTTCTTCCACCCCACTCTGGGCTAATGACCACATTGCATATCACAACAGCACCTTCTCCTACCCGGCCATACCACTCTATGATGCTCACGACAGGCGACGCGCCTCCCCGTTGCCCGTTTAGACTCCTCTACATGCACCTGCCGTCTCACTTACTTTTCTGCCATGGGAACAGCTCCTCGGCCTCAACGACATCCTCTCCCACTCAACAACACCCGCCACCGCGTTCTCCGGGCATCGGATGAGAGTAGGATACTCTCAACGCAGGCAAAGCGCCATTTGTGGTGTGCAAGCGGACGCGATACTGGAGATGGTTGTTGTTCGCAGTGGTGATGCTTGCAAGATTGTTTCCGTATCTCGTGAAATTAATTACTTGTTTTTAAGTGTGTTTTTCGCCGTGTTTCGATACTACTTACATGTCATATAAGAGAATACCATCCCTTGGCAGGGTAACATCGCGTTGGTTTTCGAAAGATCGACAAGCGCCTTTTGGTAGGGGCCGTCGACATTTGGCAGCAGGATGTCTGTGAGATTAGAGTTTGCGAATTGGGTCTGGTGGTTCACCGTGGTTGAAAGTGTTTGTCGCAAAGTTGTCGGTTATAATTGCAGTTAAGGACGCCATGCGCTTAATTTGTACTCGTGTTGCGATGACTGTTCTTCATGTTAGCTTCAGGATGGAGGGCAGGTGGATGTTCACCAAAGCAAGTAGGCCAGCCCAAAGCTTTAAGCCATTACAATCCGTAGTATGGGTGCCTTAATACTTGGCGAAGAGAGGTGTGTCATGGTCGATGTATGAAAATGTAATCGATATCCGAGCCCAATTTGGCGTAAGAATACCCAGATGACAAGACGGTCCATTTTCTGACCTAGGCCTGTCAATGGTCAAGTCAAAAACGCATCAATGTTGTTTGCATGTCTTGTCCAAAGGCTTTCCTACACACGCACGTGACAACGGAACTCTTTTCAAGTTCATTTTTCAAAGTGGGACCTTTAGGCAATTTCGACAAGCAGACAATCACTACCAAAACCACGAACTACCTCCTCACTTTGATAATCCGCTTGCACCACATGAGCTCGATCGTGCAGAAGTGTGTTTATTCTAGTCCATGGCACACATTCTTTTGCTCTCACCAGTTACCATTAGATGGCACGGACACTCAACAACCAGGTCTACCACATCTCGACTTTTTGAGTCATGGGACTAGCAAACCTCTCCTTTGGAAATCGCTATCTGCCCCCAAATCACCCCCAACATCACACGCAATCCACAAATTCTCCTTCCTAGACTGCAACTCTCACGCTGTAGCTCGACAGGTTGTGATGCTGGAACATTGCTTCGGGAATACCTTTTAACTTGGACCCACTTGAATGCAACGGTCGTATTTTCAGTGCTTTCCAGCCTTATAACAAACAAGGAGAATATGCAGTAACTTTGCTAACCACACAGGACTGCCATCCCCCAACCATAAAGCTACCTTCCCATGGCTTACTCTCAAACTCGCCCTAACGAGTTCACCATTTCCCCCTTGGTTCTTTACCCCCTACATCCCCACCACCTTCATGTCATTTTGAAGTCCGCAAATGCCTCGACGCTCTGCACAAGAATGACGAGGCCCCCGCATGGACTTTTGCTGAAAAGGCAGAGAGCTGGTGTCAGAGTCACTCATATTCATCACTTATGAGCAACTTATGAGTGTGACGTGTCTGACTAGAATCACTTGGCCGCGTCAATCACGGATACACGGTTGTCACATTATGTATGTTCGATGTCGTATTCAAATCTAAACCTCGTCCTCACACACATACGTCACCGTCCCAGCCCTCATTACAAAGCCTCGTAGACATGGAGACTTCCGGCTCTGCACACTACCGCCGACTCAGAACGCCCACACGCCACCTGCCCCACAATCACAATTCAAAACCACAACCTCTGTTACGTTCGTCATCCCCTTTCCCTCCATCCATTCTCTAGCCACCATCCCATCCGCACATCCCTCCCCCAACCACACCCACAAGCATCCACCCACATCTCCACACTCCCATCCATTCCCGCGTCTCCATCCTCCAATACGTGTACGCAGCTGATTCACGAGAAGGGTGTTCAAGGGCGCAATTGGGGCTGTGCGATGGATTTTGAGCTCTGGTGGTGGTGGTGGTGGTGGGGTCGTGATTGGGAGGAGTTTCACTTAGGTACTCTGGGTCCATTGCGAGGGTGTTGCTGGATACCATTGGGTTCTTGCTCATCAAGTCATTCCAGCAGCTCGACGACGGCGACTCGACAGGGTACGCGCAGCTATGGTCAAGATCCTTAACGAAATCATCAGTTCAGGACGTTCGAGTGGTACGCACATCTGCAGAATCGTCTCCGGTTCGTTTGCTTTTTCTTCTTATTCAAGTCCTTCCAAGCACTCCTAAATATGGGATATATCCTGACAGAGTCTTCATCGCAGAACTGGTGGAGAATCCATCATATCGCGCGCTTTGACCTGACCTTGACGTCTTCGAGGCGGTATGGAGGACACACCTTCACGCAGAACGCCAACCGAAGGACAGTCCTCGATACCCATGTATATGTGATACATCCGGTGAGTTCCCGATCGCGATGGTTATGGCCTCCATATCAAAGCTGACTTGGGACGAAATGTCATAGGTCCACATTCGGCTTTACGAACTCAACCCCACCCCACCCCTCCACTGACGACACCTTTCTCTTTCTCATTTGCTCCGCCCCACCAAACCACGCCAGAATCCCTGTCATCCGTCGCTGTGCAACCCCCTCTACATCCCAACGCACCATGTTGAGCACGAGTCTCAATTCCTATTCCCTACCCAAGCTCTCTTGCTCCACCAATGGCCGAAGAAGGCTGGCCCTCATCGTTATCGTCGACATCATTATCCGCATCGAGCAACTCATCAGGTTCTTCCTCGCCCATCCCTCCATTATCAAGTTCGTCATCGTCACGGAATACCCTCGCCATTGCTCTCAGCATTTCACTGGGATTCCTGGGAGGCCTTGCCCTTATTTTCCTGGCATATATCTTTGGATGGCGTCGTGCTCAGGCTGCTCGGGCACGTTCGGATGGCACTGGTGTTCGTGTGTCCGACCAGACTACGGAATACGAGGGTGGACTGCATGGCTCAGCTAATCCCTTGCATTTCATGCACGGAGCCACTGCTGCACCCTTCCTTGAATGGACGGGACCCCTTCATAGATCAATGGACCCATCGTCGACTAGAGCGAGTGATCCTGGAGTCACTAATGTTCCAACAGACACGGACTTGCACTCCACGCACAGCGTGGCAAAAAATCCGCCTGCTGATGACGAATGATCAATTTTGGACTGGTCACTGACGATGT
>Ga0210387_10003606_pt1 | contig 11897 bp, 9 predicted proteins | sample IncBWC7OmetaG_FD_160108 | JGI IMG/M metagenome (GOLD analysis project Ga0210387, IMG submission 160108) | Forest soil microbial communities from Barre Woods Harvard Forest LTER site, Petersham, Massachusetts, United States - Inc-BW-C-7-O ... | reverse complement strand
ACAGTACGACCCAGAACTCGCCACTGCTGCGCGCGCCGCGAGCAACCGCGATGACCCCGGCGATGACGAGCACGGGTGCCACGTGTCTGATGCTGGTCCAGACGGCCGCATACGCCGCCCCGCCGTTCGCTGCCGCCGCGAGCAGTGCCGCGAGCACCAGTCCCACAACGACCACAGTCGCCCGACTCGGCCGCCCCCACGGCACAAGCGCAACGACCCATGGAATAACGGCCCACAGCGTGCGCAGCGATTCGGGTGGCGCCATGGCGAACGCCAATCGTTGCCCGGGTGCGATGAGAGCGCCCTGTATCAGCGCATGGATCGACCCACTCGCGATGTAAGGCACCAGCAAGATGCCGACGGGAATCGCGATCCCGACGCAGAATGTAGTTGTCCTGCCGAGCAGTTGCCCGAGCTGACCAGTTGGTGGCCCACGCCATTCGCGCCAGAGCAGCAGGGCCGCCAGCGCAGCGGCGGGCACCACAAAGTGCCATTGCGGCGACGCTCCGGGAATCCGCGCCACGGCTCGCGAAAGCGCGGCGACAAAGCCGACGAGCGCCAAGGTAACGAACCACGAGTACGCTCGCGATGTCGTCGCCTCTCCGCGCTCGTCCCACACGAGAACAAGCAATGCGGCGGCGATATACGCCAGCCCGGTGAGCTTGACGAGCACCGACAGCCCGCCAGCGACTCCCGCCGTCACCAGCCACGCGAGTCGTCGCGTCTCCAGAAACTTGATAAGCGCCGCCGCCCCGGCCGTAGCGAGGAAGAGATTGTACCACGATGGCATTGCCGCGACCCGATTCGGCACGGACCACACGGCGACGATCGCCATCACGAACGTGGCCGCGCCCCACGCGCCGAACTTCCGTGCGATCCAATACACGACGGGCAGCCACGCAAGGTACGCCGCGAGCAACGCAATGCGGAGCGAGATGAGACTCGTGCCGAGCAGCCGGAACACGCCGGCGTGATAGATGGCGAGCCCGCCGGTGTACGCGTCGTCGAAGTCCCGATGTGGCAGCTCGCCGCCGAGTACGCGCAGCGCAGCCTGCGCGAGGAGCCCTTCGTCGTGCGGGTTCCAGCCGTAGGCGAGTCGACTGGCGAGGTACACGCCGCAGGCGACCCAGACGAGCGGGGGAACGATGCGCTTCACGCGGTGGCCGTCGCCGTCATGAGCCCCCACAGCCACCCGATCTTGTATTTCTCGACGGCGACCGTCGCATAGCCGGCGCTATCGATCAGCTGTCCGAGCTCGCGGCTGCCGTACGCCCGCACGTATCCGCCGGCGTGCCGCAGTCGGAGCGCTCGATCGCAGATGCGACACGCGAGGTAGTCGTCGCACCAGTCGGTGAGTACCAACCGCCCGCCGACCCGCATGACTCGCCGTATCTCGCGCAGCACGCGGACAGGCTCGACCCAGTAGTGCAGCACGCTGATCGACGCCACCACATCAAATGTCTCGGCCCCGAACGGCAATGTCAGGGCGTCTCCGGCCACTCGGGCGCCCGACGCTTGCGCTAACATGCGTTCCGAGAGATCGGTGCCAACGACCGCGTCGCCGAGTTGCCGCTGGAGCGCCCCGGTGCCGCACCCAACGTCGAGCACGGTTTCTCCGGGCGAGACGTTGAGCCTCGCCACCGTATGCCGCACGCTCGAGCCGATGTAGGCGGCCCATCGCCGGTCATATCGTTGCGCGAGCCCATCATACCGCTCGCGCACGGCCTGGTTATGCTGCACAAGAGCCACGCGGGCTAATATACTTTTGCCTGATGGCGAGAGACGCGATCAATCACGCAATCGAGGTCACGCGCACCACACCGGGCTCCGAGCGCGTTCTGACGCCCGATGCGCTGGCCTTTGTCGCCCGCCTCCAGCGCGAATTCGGCGCCCAGCGTCAGGTGCTGTTGGATGCCCGCGCCGCCCGGCAGCACGGTTTGGACGCCGGCGAGCGTCCGCGTCTATTGCCGGAGACCTCGAGCATTCGCGCGGCCGACTGGCGCGTCGCGCCGCCGGCGCCGTCCATGGCAGCTCGCCGCATCGAGATTACGGGGCCGGCCGAGCGCAAGATGATGATCAATGCGTTCAACTCGGGCGCTGATGGGTTTATGGCCGACCTCGAGGATTCGTTGTCACCGACGTGGGACAACGTGGTCGAGGCGCAGGCCAACTTGCAGGATGCGGTCCGTCTGTCGCTCGACTACACCGCCCCGGACGGAAAGGCCTATCGTCTCAATCCCAAGATCGCGACGTTGTTGGTGCGCCCACGGGGGTGGCACCTGGTGGAGCGGCACGTACGAGTCGATGGCCAGCCGATGTCGGCGAGCTTATTCGACTTCGGGATGTTCTTCTATCACAATGCGCGCGAGCAGATCGCGCGCGGCGTGGGCCCATACTTCTACGTCCCGAAACTGGAATCGCACCGCGAGGCCCGTCTCTGGCACGATGTCTTCGCGTTCGCCGAGCGCGAGCTCGGCATCGCGCCGGGCACGATTCGGGTGACGATCTTGATCGAGACGATTCTCGCGGCGTTCGAGATGGACGAGATTTTGTACGAGCTCCGCGACTACGGCGCGGCGCTCAACGCGGGCCGCTGGGACTACATCTTCTCGATCATCAAGAAGTTCCACGTCGACCCGGCGTTCGTGCTCCCGGACCGCGTGCAGGTGACGATGACGGTCCCGTTCATGCGCGCGTACGCCCAGCGACTGGTTCGCACGTGCCATTATCGCGGCGCGCAGGCGATCGGTGGAATGGCGGCCTTTATTCCGAGTCGCCGCGACCCGCAGATCAACGCGACTGCCATGACGCGAGTGACCGAGGACAAGCAGCGCGAGGCGAGCGACGGGTTCGACGGCACTTGGATCGCGCACCCTGACCTGGTTCCGGTCGCCCTCCAGGCCTTCGCGAACCGCTCCGCCGCGTCACGCGACGTGGGTGCCCCTGACGCGGATCCAGCGCTTTTGCTCGACGTCCGAATTCCTGGGGGCACGGTCACGGAAGCTGGTGTTCGCAACAACATCAGTGTCGCGCTCCAGTACTTGGAAGCCTGGATGCGTGGCTCGGGTGCGGTTGGTATCAACAACCTGATGGAGGACGCTGCGACGGCCGAGATCTCGCGGTCACAGCTCTGGCAGTGGATCCACCATCGCGCGCATCTCGCCGGCGGCGGTCAGGTGACGCAGGAGCTCTACGATGAGATCCGCACGGCCGAGTTGATCACGCGACGGGCCGAGTCGGGGCACAAGGGCCGGTGGGACGACGCGGCGGTGTTTCTCGATGACCTGGTTACGAGCGCCGCGTTCCCGGAATTTCTAACGGTCGCTGGCGCCCACTACTTGAAGTAACCCGCTCGGCGACGATCTCGCCGATCGCGCTGGCGAATTTGAATCCGTGTCCTGAGCACGCGCTCACGATCTCGACATTGGGATGTGCGGGGTGGCGCCCGACGAGGAATCGCTCGTCGGGCGTATTCGTGTACAGGCACACGGACGACTCGATCAGGGGCCCATCGGCGGCGGGCATATAGGTCCTAACCAGTGCCCGCACGTACGCGACCTCCTCGGCCCCGACGGTACGATCCACCGTCTCCGGATCAACGGTGCGGCCTTCGTGATGGATGGCGACCTTGATGCCTTCCCCGCGATCGGGGATGGAATACCAAAATCGTCCGGGTGCGTATTCGCACATAATGATTGGAGTGTGCATTGGCGCCGTCGGCCGAAACCAGTGCTGCACTTGCCGCTCGACGCTGAGGTGTACGCCGAGATCCGGCACGAGCGCCGACGTCCACGCGCCGGCGGCGATGATGAGTCGTTCGCATTCATACGCGCGTTGTTCTGTCGTGACCCGCAGCCCGCGGTCGCGCTGTTCCCACCCCACAACACGCTCGTTGGTCGCAATAGTCGCCCCAAATTTCCGAGCGAGCTCGAGACACGCCGTGATGGCGACCTCGGGTTGCAACACCCCAGCGCGCGGCTCGACGACGCCGACCATATCGGCCATTGCCCTTAAGGCCGGCACCCGCTCCATGACCTGCCGCGCATCGAGCACTTCATGCTGGAGCCGATGCTCCTTGGCACTCGCCAGCGCCCCGCTCACGAGCCTCCCATCGGGCGGCCCCAACATGAGCCCTCCGGTTCGCTCGAATATCCGCCGCCCACTCAGGCTTTCTATCTCCCCCCACTTCTCAAAGGCTCTGGCCACGAGCGGCACATATCCGGGATCCTCGAAATAGGCTTCTCGAATGATCCGCGATTTCCCATGGGTAGACCCCATGCTATGTGGCGGCTCAAACCGATCGATGCCAAGAACTTTCTGCCCGCGCCTCGCCACTTCAAACGCGACGGCGCTGCCCATGGCACCAAGCCCAACGACGATCGCGTCATAGCGATCGGCCCTTCCATCGACCATATTTCTCGCCCGCATCGGTGGGGTGTAGCTTAGCTGGCAAAGCGCCCGGCTGTTAACCGGGAGATCGCTGGTTCAAATCCAGCCGCCCCAGTTTGTAATCCTAACTACCGTGGTGAGTTAGAAGTGCTACGCTCACCGCCGAGGACCTTGGCGCGTAACGCGCCCCAGCGCGCCCCCAGGTCGGGCAAGTGCGTGCAGCGTCAGGCCAAGTCGCGTCGATCTCCCGATGCACGAACGGGAGATCAACCGCGGTCCGAGTTCCGCCGCCACGGCGTCGTTCCGTGCTCGTCACCTGCAGGGGCTGCGCCCATGGAGCGCGCGATACAGCACCGTCGCTGCGGTGGGGACCACAAGAATTGCCCTGGCGCTCACCCAACTCAGCGCGACGACGCTCGCGAACGTCGCAGCGAACTTGACTGGCGCCGGCAGTGGCAGCCCGACCAGAGCATACTGAGTCCAGGTGACGAAGACGTAGTGAATCAGGTACATGATATATGCGCACCGCGCGAGAGAGTCCATCCACGCGTGACGCCGGTGGACCACGCCGGCGAATACCGCGGTGAGTCCGAAGCAACTCGCGGTCAAACTCAGCACCCAGAGCAACGCGTGTAGTACGCCGTTGTCCGGCGTGAACACGAGGATGTTGTATGCGACGATGCATCCAGCGGCCCACCATGGCCAGCCGCGGGCGAGTGACCGCACCCAATCGCTGCCGAGCCAGACGCCGGCAGTGAACCAGACGAGATAGAGCAGCACGCGCGAGACCTGAAACCAGAGCGGCGGCACGATCAAGGGAATCCATCGGCCGAACCCGAAGATGGCGAGCAGCGGCAGATACGCCACGGCGGAGGCGATAAAGAGCGCGATGAACGCAGTCACCGGCCGGATTTGGCGCGGACGCGTTCGACCACCGGCCAGATACCAGGCCGCCGCCAGGGCATCGAACGCCAGCAACATCCAGATGAACCACTCTGGCCCCGGGGGCCATCCGTCGCGCGTGATATTCTGCCACCAGTAGGCCAGATAGGGCGTGTCGTGGCCGGCGAATCGCCACGAAGCGTAGTACGCGATTGGCATGACGCACGCGACGCAGACCAAGAAGGGAAGGCCAAGGCGGATCGTGCGTTCACGGAGGAATCCGCCCGCACTCCGCCGACGAATGGCCGGACCCACGAACAGTCCAGAGACGAAGAACATGAGCGACATGAAGAACACGTCGTTGAAGTTCTCCGCGTAGTCGAAGAACCCCCAGCGCGCATGATCGACGATCGGCGCGGTCGACGCGAGATAGCTCGCCGCGTCGAACCGGGCGAACGTCGTGTAGGCGAGCATGCTGTGGTGCGCGAGCACCATGAGCGTCACCGTCGCGCGCAGGTAGTCGATGGACACATCGCGCTGCCGTGTCTCAGCGGCATCGCGTCCGAGCGCTGCCGTCGGCGCGGTGACCAACGGGGTCGTCGTCATGTCCCCAGTATGGTGCGGTGGGCCCAACGGAGCGAGCTAGTAGGGTTGAGCGGGACTAGAGCGGGACACGCGGGATCTGCAGGTTTTGAACTAGCGATCTCCCGGGTACCGTCTCTCGGCATGACGCCTATAAACCGAACGATTTGCCGCCTTTTGGGGGTGCCGTTGAAGGCACCGGGGATATCGCTCCTTCCTCAGCTGTGACGGCTCGTTCATCAACGCGAGAATCGTGTCGGGCTCAGGCTGCGTGCGGTGAGCTACCGCGGAACGGCGACGATCCGGAATCCAATACTGCGCCAGCTATGCTCCACGAGGTCCCAATTTCTCCGCGCCGCGCGTTCGTGGACGCGAACGCGATACGAGTCGAGGCAGTGCGCGCGTGGGCGCCGGCCGCAGTCTCGAATGGCGCCGCACACATTTGCAGTAAAGTGCGCGGGCCTGACATCGATGGGCCAATTCACGGTTATTTCGGGCGACCAATCGACGAAATCCCGGCACCGACGCTCGGAGTCGTCCCGAAAGGCGACATTTTGTAGGTTTATGTGTGCAGTACCGCGAGGCTGTTAACCGGGAGATCGCTGGTTCAAATCCAGCCGCCCCAGTTTGTAATCTCAATCATATCCGTGAGTTATGAGCGCGACGCTCGGTGCCGAGCGCCGTGACCTGTTACGCGCCCCAACGCGCCCCAAGGGTGGCTTCCTCACGCCCACCGGTTCTTATTGGATATCACAATCTGTGATTTCAGGCGGAGTTGCCCAGACTGAGGCTCAATGGCGTCGTCACTCGCAGGAGGCTCGCTCGGCGAGCAACAGCACCTGGTAGGCGCTCGAGGCTTCGTCGTTTCAGAGACGACACACCCCATCGGTTTTTCGGCGCCGCGACACGCGCATGAGCGGGCCAGCCTGAACATCGTGCTTGGCGGTGCGTATGCGGAGCGCATCCGCGGAGCGTCGGTCCTCGCTGAGCGCGGCACGGTCATCATTAAACCCGGCGGCGAGTCTCACTCGAACGACTTCCGATTCGCCCCAGCGCGTTGCTTGCTGATCGAGTTGACAGAACCAGAGCACGAGCACGTCGCGCGTTCGACGGCGCTCTTCGATCGGGTTATGACGACGCGATCGGATCAGGCGTTGGCCCTTGCCGTACGGATCGTGAGCGAGATTCGGGTACCCGACGCGATGGCGGCGTTTGCTGTCGAAGGGCTCACGCTCGAGCTCGTGACGGCGCTCACCCGCCGCACGGAGCGCTGGCCCACGGAGGTGCAGGCCGATTGGGTGGAACGCGTGCGCGAATTCCTCCATGATGGCTCGGGGCCCCTGAGCGTTCGCGACGTCGCTCAGCTCGTGCACCGGCATCCGGCCACCATTGCGCGTACGTTCCGCCTCCGATTCCATTGCAGCATGGGGGAGTACTCGCGTCGCGTGCGCCTCGAACGAGCGGCGCAGGCCCTGATCGAATCCGACGCCCCGGTCAGCGCGATCGCACAGTCCTGCGGCTTTTATGATCACGCGCACTTTGCCCGAGCTTTCCGGCGCACGATGGGTGCGCCGCCGTCGGCGTTTCGAGCGGTGGCCCGACGCGTGTCAGGTACAAGCGCGCCCGGTGTACAAGAGCCCTGAACGAGCGCGAGCTACGTTGGGCCGCATGTCCCTATTCTTGATCGCTCGAAACTTGATATCCGCTCTGACCGCCGTACAAGTCGCGGCGACTGTGTCGCCGACGGCCGTACGCCCGCTTGTCCGAGATCTCGCGCTCCGCCGCTCCGCCTCCTGTGATACCATTACCAGTCACCGGATTGCTCGGTTATGCGCCGAGTCCGCGAACAACCCTGGCATTGAAGCGGCCTTTCGGACCGAGATCGATGGCCACGCACCCCTTCAGGAGCTGATTCCGCCGCGCAACGTCGGGGATGAGTGGGTCACGTTCGTGTGGTTTGGCGACGACAGCACGACTGATGTCGAACTGGACGCCCCACTGCCGCCTCTTGGCAATGCTCGCTATTCGCAAGGCACACGGCCGCTCAACCTGCTTCGCGGCACGCATGTGTGGTATCGCACGGAACGGCTCCCGCTCGACTTCCGCCTCGCCTACAGTTTTCGTGTTGCGTCTGGGTCCGGCGCCGGGGCGCGCAACGCGGTGCAGCCCGATCTATTGAACCATGGCGAGTCGTTCGAGGGCGGATCGATTGCCGCCGGCTTCCTCGCGCCCAGTCAGCCCTGGCTCACCCGCCTGGCGGGCGTGCCGGAGGGTGCGTTACGACGCGACAGCCTGTTCAGCCGAGTGCTCGCGCAGGAGAGGACATTCACTGTGTACCACCCGCAGCGAACGGTCCGGGCGGCCGACGCAGCGTTTGTCGTCGTGCTCGACGGCGAACGCTATGCTGTAGAACTCCCAACTCCAGTCGTCCTCGACAACCTGATCGCGAAGCGGGAGATGCGGCCGGCGATCGTGGTGTTCGTCGACACGAGACGCTGGGACCGCCAGGCGGACTTGGCGTGCAACCGCCATTTCGCGGACTTTCTCGTCCGCGAGCTCGTGCCGGTGGTACGTCGCGCGACCGGGCTCACGCCTACCTCTCGCCAGTCGGTGCTCGCGGGATCGAGTCTCGGCGGACTGCAGTCTGCGTGTACGGCATTCTGGTATCCATCGACCTTTGGCAACGTGCTGTCGATGTCCGGGTCGTACTTCTGGTATCCTATGTGGCCGCTGCATGAGGCAGGGTTGTCGGATCAAACAGGATGGGTTACCTCGCTGGTCGCGCATGCGCCCCTCAAGCCACTGCGCTGGTTTGTGGCTACGGGCACGTTCGAGGGCGACGGTGTACCAGAGAACCGCCGATTCCGCGATGTCCTGATCGCGAAGGGCTACCCACTCACCTATATGGAGTACAGTGCCGGCCACGACGAAGTCGTGTGGCGTGAGGTGATCGCCGATGGGTTGCTCAACCTACTCCCGGCGAGAGCTCGGTAAGAGGTCAGACATCGGCCGCGCAATTTCGCGGTCTTTCGGGCGAGCACGCCCCCCGCGAGATAGCGCCGTTTCCAGCGGGCGATGAAGCGGTCGCTCACGCCCAGCCTCGTCCCGATCGCCCCGTAGCTCTGGCCGTCGGCGAGCAAAAGCACGCAGCGGGCCCGCTGGACGATGCCAGCGGCGGCTGACGTCGAGCGGACCACATGCTCCAAGTCCGCCCGCTCCGTGGTCGACAACACGAGATACGTCGTCGCAGTGAACATGCTCGCGGTTGCTGCAAGACGGATGCTAACAGCATCTCAGATGGAGCCTAGTAGTACGGCCCCACTCCCAACTGAACGCACGCGTGCGATCGCGAGCGGCTGCTATGTCAGTTGGCCGTTGCGTCGCCTATCCGATTCAGTGATGCGCAAAGTCTATAGCTATCGCAACAAGCCAAATCGTCGCTACAGCCAGCCAGAGACGACCACTGTTCCACTGTCGCTGTCTGAGTATGATCACTCCCCAAGCCACGTTGATCACCAATGCGATGGCGAGGACAGGCAGCGCAGCGAGCACCCAAATAAAAGGCTCTGCTGTCATGGAATTCAGCCCTTTCTCTTCCGGGATCGCCCAGCTCAACGACGTTCGCCACAGGTACAACATTGCACCCACCACGTTCACGACAAGCAGAATCGCATTGGCGCGTCGTGTGAGTCCGAACTTAGCAATCAATGTGTCGGCGAACATGTATAGCCTCCTGCTTGGCCAGCAGCCATCTGGTAACCCAGATCTCTGTACGTCTTTTGATCGGGATCCCCAGCATTACTTGAAAGCAAGGTAGCGAACGCGTTCGATATTGCTCCGCCTGTACCTTGACCGAAACCAGCCCCATATAGGTACGCCCCAACATCAATATTGGAGACATGCTTGTAGCCCGTGTAGTACGTAAAGTTTGACGGCGGTCCCGAGCGCTGGTAGTCGTAAGTGCCAAAGTGTCCGACCGCATTATTCATAGCAAAGGGATTGGCCCCTCCGGCCTTTCCGTCAGCAACAATCCAACCCAAGTTGAACTGAGGAGGCGCGTAGAACTGCTTGCCTGTGCCGGTGGTACAAGAAAATGCGTTAGGAGGGAGAAACGCTATCTTGGGGTTCTTCGGGCGCTTGGGCTTGGGAGGCTGGGGTGGCTGGCCACCGCCTCCACCCCCCCCACCTCCACCGCCGTCCGCGAAGCCGCCTCCGCCTGGATAGTTGTTGACGACGCAGTCAGCTATGGTGACGGGATCTCCGGGATCAGGTATGTCCGGAATGTTGACGATCGGAATTGGACCAGGGTCGTCGTCGCCGCATGGATCAAGTCCCAGCGGGTCCCTTCCATTAATCGGATCACCATTCGCGAACGCGAACTGGTTGACGCCCGCGGCGAGCCCCATCGGATCGGGCGAGATGAACCGGCGTGTCGCCGGATCGTACCACCGCGCCCGCATGTAGTAGAGATTGGTGGCGCCACCCTCGTACAACACGCCCTTCCAGCGGAGCTGCGTGGTATCGGTGGTCTGCGTCAGCACGTTGTGATTTCCCCAGGGGTCATAGGCCAACCATTGGTCCAGCGTCGAGTCCGGCCCATACTCGCCGATAATGTTGCCGATGCCGTCCTGAGCCATGAGATGGACGATCGACTGTCCGGTTGCGCCGGTGATCCGCGCCATGGGTGCGTCAATATCATTGGTGTAGTACACGAACTCCGCGGTCCGTGATGTCGCCGACGGACCCAGAATGGCGAGCAACTCGTCCCCGTCCCAGAGATAGTACTGGTCCACGCTCCCATTCGTGCTGCGCCGCACGACCTGACCGAACGCATTGTAAGCGTACGTGCGAGTCGTGCTTCCAGACGTCACGCTCAGCAGGCGCCCATCGGCGCTCCACGTGTATTGCTTCGCAACCGCGCCGGCAACTGACGTTCGATTGCCATCCGAGTCGCCCGCGAACGTTAGACCCGTCCAGGTGGCGAGACGGTTGCCCGGTGAGACCATTGCGGTTGTATCGTGCGACCCGACCAGCACCGTGTCGAGATTGCCCGTCGAGTCAAACCCGAAGTGCGTCGTTTGCAGCGTCGTCGTCTGGATCGTCGGCGGCTGACACGGATACCCGTTCTTGACCTGCAATGCGGTGCACTGGACGAGCGAGTCCCTCTGGAGCAACGCTTGAGTCACCTGGCCTAAGGCGTTGTACGTGTAGCTGTCCACGGTATCAGGCAGAGGGGGGCCGTGATCGACTGTCACAATGCGGCCGGCGGAGTCATAAGCGTAGTTGCGTACCAACGGCAGAGTCGAAAATCCGCCCCAGGAGCGACCCGCTAAGGCGCCTGTATTGGTGTAGTTGTCGGTCCGTGAAATATCGGTGTTCAGAAACTCCGCTGTTTGGGTGCGCAGGAGCGAGTCGTACTGGAAGAGCATTTGCTGGGGCGTGCCCGTACCCGCCGTGAATGTCAGGGTATCCAGCGGTGCCGTCGTCGGGTCGTAACTATAGCGACGAGTGTAATAATCAATGGGACTGCCATTCTGGGTGATGGACTCCGAGATGAGTCGCAGGTTCCCATCGTACGTGTAGGCTCGCTTCACGACCTGGCCACTTGTTGGGAAGGCGGTGGTCGCCGAGTCGAGGAAGCCCGAGACTCGGGAGAAGAAGAAACGGTCCTGCGAGACCGCGTTGGCGATGTAGAGCGTATCAGCGACGCGGGAGTAGATCACGCTATCGACCGCGTCGACCTCTCCCGCGACGGCCTGGCGTGAGGTCTTGAGTCGACGGCCGATCGCATCGTAGGTAAGGGTGGTGAGCTGGTTCCGTCGATTTGTGACCGACGCGAGGAGTCCGACTAACGTATACGTCTTGGTCACGGTCCGGTTCGTCGGATCCGTTTGACTGGTCTGCCAGCCGAGGGCGTTGTACGTCGCCGTGTAGACGTTGTTCTTCGGATCGGTGATCTGCGTCTGGTACAGGGGATCGTAGCCGAACGTCGTGGGCCGGTTCACGGCGTCCCCCACCGAGGTGACTCGATTGACCGAGCCGTA
>Ga0210387_10003605_pt1 | contig 11897 bp, 8 predicted proteins | sample IncBWC7OmetaG_FD_160108 | JGI IMG/M metagenome (GOLD analysis project Ga0210387, IMG submission 160108) | Forest soil microbial communities from Barre Woods Harvard Forest LTER site, Petersham, Massachusetts, United States - Inc-BW-C-7-O ... | reverse complement strand
CCCGACCAAGCCGCCACCCAAAGATGCCAATTTGGCGAGTGCTCTGCCGCCGTCAACTGCGGCGACCGCACCGAACACATCGTTGGCTATCGACGACCCGGCGGCGTGAAATTGCTCATCGGTATAGAGTACGACCGGAAGCGGATCGCCTCGTTGTGCGCGACGCTGCCAATCGTGCGGCACTTGAAGAATGGCGTACACACGGCGTTGTCGCGCGATCGACAAGGCCTCAGCGAGACTGGCTGGACGCGCTGCGATGGCAGTTGAGCGTACCGCGTCCAACGCGATCGCCAATTGCCGCGATCCTTGAGAGTGATCTTCATCGACGAATGCCATCGGCAGCTTGGTGTTGACGCCGGCGGAAAAGATCGCCCAAATGGCCACCATTGTCACCGCAGGAACCCAGCTGATCAGCGCCCAATCCCATGGATGCGACCGAAGATACTGTATCTCTCGCGCACAGGCGCCGCGTACGCCCGCGAGGAACACGCTTTAGCTCCGCTCGATGAGCACGGACATACCGGGACGCAGTCCGTCGACCTTCTCGACTGGCCGCGCACGCACTTCGAAGGTTTTAATGTCATAGCCGCTCGACTGCCGCGTGGCCCGCCAGGTCGCATATTCGCCCTTCGGGGAGATGTAGTAAATGGCGAACTTTACGGATCGGCCGCCCAGTGCAGGAACCTGGCCGGTAATCTCAGTACCGATCTTGACGGATGCGAGTTCGTTTTCGCGCAGGTTGAACACCGCCCACACGTCATTAAGATTGACCAGTGTCAGGATCGGGAAACCCGGGGGAGCGAGTTCACCCTGCTGCAGAATCACTTTATCCACTTCGGCGGAAATCGGCGACTTCAAGGAGATGTCTGCGGCAAGGGCATCGACCTCATCGACGGCGAATCCCGCTCCCCGCGTCACGGCAGCCGCGGCCGTACGTTCTTCTCGGCGAAATCCGTTTACGGTCAAGTCATACTGCGCCCGCGCCGCATCAGCGGCTTGCGTCGCCGACCGAAATGCGGTTTCAACTTCGTCGTTGCGCTGTAGGGATGTTAGACCCTGGCTGTATAGCGCATTCACTCGCTTAAAGGTTTTCTCGGCCAGAGCTGCATTGGACACCGCCAGTTCCCATTTCGCGTGCGCCGTACGGATCTCCTCACGGCGGGTCCCGGTGTCAAGCAGTTGTTGGCGTGCTGATGCAGCCGCAAGCGCTGACTGCGCCTGCGACACCTTGGCTTGCACCTCCGGACTATCGAGCAGCACCAGCAGTGTTCCCGGCTGCACTTCATCGCCTTCCCGAACCGCGAGCTTCGCCACCCGCCCGAGAATCTTCGGTGACACGTCGATGTAGCGCGCGTCGATCTGACCTTGCAACGGCGCTCTGACCGGACGATTGGCAAGATACAGTCCATAGACAAGGAATGCAGCGACAGCTAGAACAACAATGACTGGCACTAGCTTTCGGGCCGAGGATGGGTGTTTTCCGGCGGATGCGGTTGATTCGTTCATAGGGTTAACGTGATGTCCGCTTGTTGGATGAATTCTGGAAACGTCTTGGTTTGTCCAGAGGCCTGCAGCAGTTGCACTAGTGCGATGACATAGTCATACGCCGCGACAGCACGCGCCGTCTGCGATCTCGCCAAGGCGTTGCGCGCGTCGCTCACGTCGAGGCTCGTCGCTTGGCCCTCGCCGAATCCACGTTCACGCAGGTGTAAGTTTTCATCCGCCAGGGCGAGGGTCGAATCGAGGAGCTTGAACTGCTCGAGCGCCTGCTCGACCCGCCGATACGCGGCTTCAACCGCGGTGGCGATACCCGTGTCGGCGGCGGCCTCCAGCGACTCGGCCTGGCGCAGCGTCGCGCGTGCGGAACTCACCTTGCTTGCCCGATCCTCACGCGAGAAGAGCTTAAAACTCACACCGACTCCGGCGATCCAATCTGGCTCGATCAGTGTCTGATACTTCTTGATCAGGCTGTAGGTGCCGAAGGCAAAGATCTCTGGCTTCCAACGCGCCTGTTCTAGCGCAATACCCTGCTCGGCCTGGTCGCGCCGCGCCGCCAGCACGGCCAGCGTCGGACTGGCACTTTTGGCGAGACGCAGCCACTCCGCGAGCGGCTTCAAGGGTTGCGTGGAAATGAACAATGGCGTGCTGGTGCCAACCACTCCATCCCGATGGAGCAGCCGTCGCAGGCTCGCCTCGGCGATTTCACGGTCGCGCTGCGCGCTCACTTTCTCACGGGCGGCTTCGTCGCGTGATACCTGCGCGCTCAGGCGCTCAACGCGCGGTATGAGTCCTTGCTGCTCAAAGTGGATCGCTCGATCGAGCTGCCGCTCAGCCTGCTCGAGCACCGAGGTGCGAGTGCGCTCGACATTGGTCGCGAGTACCAGTCCGAAGTACTCCTTGGCAAGCAGCACGTCCAGGTCCTCTTCCGTGTGGCTCAATTCGGCGTTCGCCGCCTCCACCCCCGCCGCGAGCGCCTTTTGGGTAGCGGAGATCCGGCCTCCGGAGTAGATCGCCCACGTGCTATTGACGGACGAGCGAGGGCCACGCAAATTGTCTCTGAAACTGATGCTTCCCAACGGAGTGTTATCGAGGGTACCCGTCTTCTCTCCGAACACTTCGATGGCATTCACGGATAGATCGGGCAGGCCTAGCGTTTTGGCCGCACGTGCCTCATCCTGATTCCTGGCGACTGCGGCTGCGCTGGCCTTACGACTGTCAGACACTTCGTAAAGCGTGGTTCTCGCCTCCTCGTACGACAGCAGGCCCGGCTCAGCGGCATGAGCGTGGAACAGTGCGCCAAACAGAATAAAAAACGCGGCGGGAATTGCCCGCCGCGCAAGCCCCGGGCGTCTTCCGGGACGTTGGGAGATAGTGCATGACTGCATGGGACCACGCTAAATCGACGGTACTCGCAGGTGGCACACGGATCGGGTCAGAGTTCAGTCGCCGCGTTTGACCTTGGTCCATTCCGCCTCGAGGACGGTGTGCCCGGCGAGGGTGATGGCATCGAGGTGCGAGCGCCACTTCTCCAGCTCCATTGTCTGGTTTGCGACGAGTACCCGGTGGACGGCGTCGATACTCTCACAGAGATGGCGATGACAGCTTTTGTTGGGATTGGTCATCAGCAGGATCTTGCTTCTCACGAGCACCATGCGTTCGGCTGTCCTTAGAATCTCTTGATCGGGATACACGATTTCGCCATCAACAATTTTTGCGTGGCGCGCAATCAGGGCGGCGCTGGTGACCACCGCAATGTATTCCGCGATCGCATCGCGCAACGCTTCAATCCATCTTTCTCGATTGTTAGAAATCACCGATGCCTTGAATTGCCGACGCGCGATGTTGATCGAGACGATGGGACTCGCGATGCCGGCGATAAGTGCCGTGCTCGCTGTAAGAAACGTGATTGTCAGCTGGTCCATTTTCAACTCAATAAGCGCGAGCGCGCTTTGACACTTTCGAGATCCGCTTACGGCGGTGCTTCGTGGCGCAACGGCGCGGTCGCCACGAGCACTTCGCGCAAGAAATTACCAAACGCCGCGATAAAGCAAAGCATGGCTAGCAAAAAGAACACAGAAACCGGTACCGAGGCATCAAGTCCGAAGAGATAATCTACAAAGAGCGTAATGATCACCAGGCAGACGAATATTCCGGCGGAGCTGGCGAGCGCCACCGCACGATCGATGAGTCGGGAGCGGCGCGACAAGGTGGCGAGTTCGAGTCGGATCCGTGTCTTGTCGTTCTCAATGACGAGATCCAGGCGTTCATCCAACGTTCGGGAGCGATCCACGATTCGTCCCACGCGTGCGATGAACACTGCGATCATCCCACCGATGCCGGACAGAAGGAAAACGGGTGCCACCGCGACCTGGATGACGTGCGCCACGTCGGCGAAGTGGGAAGTGACTGCCATGCGGTACGTCCGGTTCCAGTAAATGGTCACTGTTATGCGAATTGGCCTGAGGCTAGGGAGCAATCGCTCGCGGTTGGCACACGGCGACGCACTCCTTTATCACTGTGTCAGCGGCGAGTCTGTTGCAGGGATCCAGGGATGCCGTCGATCGCGCCCCGCGCTGTGCAACGCTATCTTTTCCGCAACAGGCGAGCGCATACGCAACCTGCCGATCGGTGATCAGCTGGTGAGTTCCTGGCGTTGATTTTGGCGCCAAACCGTGTGCCGTGCCCATCCGGGTTGTCGCCCCATCGACCGTCATGACCCGTCGCGGGCCGCGTGGCGGCTGAAAATGTCGCTACGTCGCCGGATCTTGCCAGCATTCGACCCAATTTTTGATCGCCATTTCTGGCGCATGGCCGTGAGTCATCGGTGAGCGCTGTGCGCGTACACTGCGCTCAATCCTGCACGGAGGGGTCGGACGCAGTAGCATGCACGCTCTCATCTCGGTCATCCTGTTTCTCGGACTCACCGGCGTGTTGATATTTGGGGTATTGCACGTGATGCAGGAGCTAATAACCAGAACCGCTACGCAGCTGACTACATTCTCGGCTTGTGCTCTGGATGAGCTCGACGCAGAGAGCGACAGCTGAATAGGCCCAAGCGCATATCGGCGCATCCAACCACTTAGGATATATGAAGAAAGACTCAATGCAAATCCGCCAGGTGTGGTGCCGCGCTGCAATGGAGCCCCACCGAATACCCTGATCAGGGCTGCGTTGATTTTCAGCGTACGCGGCCAGCCAAACAGACTCACTGCGCCCCCCCTGTCACGCTTATGGTGCGTCCGAGTGTTACTCTTAGCCCTGCCGAAGTACACTTATGATGCATTTCCACCCATTCAGCTTAGACGCACTCAATCAGTGTCTTTGGCGCCATCGCGACTCCGAACCTGATGCGAGGATCCAGCTACCCCCTAAAACGTTTGCGGTCCTTAAGTACCTGGTAGCGCATCCCGGCCGGTTAGTGACGCAGAGTGCGCTCCTCGAGGCCGTGTGGCCCGATGTTGTGGTCCAACCTGAGGTATTGAAAAGCCGAATCCTGGAAATCAGGCGGATTCTGGGCGATGACGCAAAGAATCCTCAGTTTATTGAGACGCTGCATCGCCGCGGCTATCGATTTATCGCTGCCCTCAGAGATACCAAGATCTGCGAAACCGAGGAATCGACGCAGCCCAGGCTCGTCGCTCGCGATCAAACGCTGCATGCCTTGCGTGACTATCTGCACAGGACCATGAGCGGTCAACGACAAATAATCTTTGTGACCGGGGAACCCGGCATCGGCAAGACGACACTGGTAGATGAATTTCAACGTCGAGCGATGGATGCGGATTCAGACCTGCGCACCGCTCGCGGCCAATGTATTGAAGGGTACGGCGGCTCGGAGCCCTTTTATCCTATCCTGGAGGCTATTGGCCAACTGCTGCGCCAGCCTTTCCGTGAGGAGATCGTTGGAACTCTAGAATCGCAGGCGCCGACCTGGCTCGTGCAATTTCCATCGCTCCTGACCAGACGACTTCGTGAAACGCTCCAGCGCGAGATCCTGGGAGCGACGCGCGCACGCATGCTGCGAGAAATCAGTGAGGCGCTCGAATTGATAGCTTCGCAGACACCAATGCTCCTCGTGTTCGAGGACCTGCAGTGGGTAGATCCCTCCACTGTTGACCTCATATCCGCACTGGCGCGTCGACGAGCGCCCTCAGAGCTGATGATATTGGCCACCTGTCGCGTCGACGTTCCTCCCGACCACCCTTTGAAGGCGATTACGCAAGAGTTGGTGACGCACCAGCTGTGTCACGAGATCGATTTACAGCGCTTTACTCAGGCGGAAGTGGCCGACTACCTCGCTGCTGGTTCATCTCGATCGGATCTGCCGGAAGGCCTAACCGAATTGGTTTACCGGCATACCGAAGGCAATCCTTTGTTCATCGTTGCTTCATTGGAACATTTGATGCGGCGCGGTTTTATTTCGCGGGAGAGTGGAGCTTGGAAAACCAGAGTTCCTCTCGAGGAGATTGATCTTGGGGTGCCGGAAACGCTGCGACAAATGATCGAAGCCCAGATCCAGCGCCTAAGCGCAGAGGAACAAAGGGCGCTCGAAGCAGCAAGCGTCCTCGGCGCAAGTTTCGAGCCTCGGGCGGGCGCCGCCGCAGCCAACATGGATTTCGACGGCTTCGAGAGTGTCTGCGAGAGTCTCGCGCGAAAACAGCATATTTTGCGTTCTGCGAAGGACCATAACGCGAGCGGCTCTTTTCAATATCAATTTTTGCATGGCCTCTATCGAGAGGTGTTCTACCAGCGGCAGTCACGATCACGCCGTACGCGAATCCATCTTCGTTGTGGCGATTGGCTGGAATCTCAAGACTCGGCCAACTCAACAGACGCAGCGCCGATCCTGGCACATCACTTCGAAGAATCTGGGTCCTGGGAACGCGCTGTAAAGTATCTGATAATCTCCGCAGACACCGCCAACAGTCGATTTGCTCATCGGGAAGCGGCGTCGATCCTGCAACATGCCTTGGTGGTCGTGAAAAAAATGCAGCCTTCGCACGGATATCGGATCCATATCGACGTATTGCGCTCGCTCTGTTCGATTCTCGAGGTTGATCTCGACGATCGCGCAATTGAATTCTTCGACTTGCTGGCCGAAAAGTGTGCGCAGCACGGCCTTATCGAGGAGCATGTACGCGCGCTCAACGACATGGCGGGCGTTGTTGCCCGAGTCGACAATGAGCGCTGCATTCAGCTATTGAATCTTGCCATCGAAATCGCCCCTAAAATTGCGGATCCCGTGTTGAGGACGCTAGAGTTGGCCACCAGCCACATCAATCGAATTGTTCTGCACGGATGGTCTAAGACAGACGAAACAGAATGCAGAGGATGGATCGAGCGAGTACGCCCTCACGTTAGTTCCAGGGATCTCGCTCCTCTGTTGCTGCAATTTTCCTGGGTACTGGCGCATCTATCACGCTACCGGGATGCACTGGCGACGACCGAAGAGGGGCTCGCGAACTTCGATGCGAATTTTCGAGGTCAGCGGAATTCATTGGGCTTCCTCGCCAGGCAGTATGCGCTTGAGTTCCTGGGCGAGTGGGGGCGCGCGTTGCAATGGTCCGAGGAGTTATTTTCGGTTATGACGAAGAACGGATATTCTGCCCGTGCGTCCTCTTTTATGTTGATTCGCGCGAGAGTACTTATACACGCGGACGATTGCGGCGCTGCCCTGCGCTTCCTCGAATCGATGCTCCCATTGTCTCTGGAAACCAAACTCGTTCCATTGATACGGCATTGCCAAGGTTGGATGGCGCTCGCAAGCGCAAGGCTGGGCGACATCGATCGCGCGATGCACTTGCTGGTGAAGCTCGACGAGGACTTATCACGGTTAGCACTGCCGGCGGACATCACGTTTCGACCCATACTCGAATGGGGATTTGTCGAGGCATTCCTGGCTGCCGGGGACACCAAAATGGCGGACTCGCACTTCCTTCGGTGGGTGGCATCCGCGGAACGAATTGGTGAAGTCACGTGGCAAGGGCTGGCCTGGGAGGCCGGCGCTCGTATCTCATTGGCGAAAAATGATATCAATGAGGCGACATTGCGTCTGTCATCCGCCTCCGCTGTAATCGATGGCTACGAAGCTCCGCTCGCTGCCTGGAAGATTTACGCAAGTGCCGCTGACGTGGAGGAGCTTGTAGGAAATCACGCAGCCGCCGAGAATCATCGCCGGATGAGCGCCTCAACGATACTCGCTCTCGCGCAATCATTGCCGGAACCGGAACCGACCCGAGAGGTGTTCCTCACCTCACCGCGCGTAAAACGAGTCCTTCACGCGGTGTGAAGTTATTGACTTCCACGCTTATCGGCAGCCTTGCCGTGCTCGCCTCGCCGGCATTCGCCGACGAGCTCGCAACGCTTGAGAGCGTAACGGTCACTGCACAAAAATTCGAGCAGGCGCTACAGGATGTTCCGATCGCGATAACCGCGATCGATGGTAAAGAGTTGCAGCGGAACGGCATCACGACTGTCGGTGGAGTTTTGGCCGCCACGCCGAGCATTACGATCGCGCCTTATGTGAACTCGACTAACACTTTATTCATTTACATGCGCGGCATCGGATTTATCGACCCCGGCCAGATTGGCACCGATGGATCTGTCGGCCTGTATCAGGACGGCTTTTATATCTCCCGTCCGCAGGGAATTAACTTCGATCTTTCCGACATTGAGCGGGTGGAAGTGCTACGGGGACCCCAGGGCACTCTCTATGGCCGAAACACCATGGGCGGAGCGGTTAATATGATCAGCCGCGCTCCCAGCGGCGAGGCGGGGTTTCGACAAGAGGTCGAATTTGGGAACCTACATTACTATAGGGCTTTGTCGGTAATTGATTTACCAACGTCGCATTCGCTCTCCGCGAAGGTGTCTTTGCTGGCACGCTCGATCGATGGAGACGTCGCCGACCCAGGCCAACCACGAGGCTTCGGCGCGGACTCGCAGAAGGGTGGCAAGCTCCAGTTGCGGTGGGCACCCGAGGCCGCCTTCAGCGCGGACTACTTCGTCGACTACGCGACCATCGAGTCCACGGCCAATTACGCCGTCAATACGGCATTCAAGGGCGAAACGATTGTTCCCGGAATCCCCTACGTGGCCCCCAGCGAGCGGCCGGACGCGGCGTATCGCTCCATCGACTTGCCGCTGAGCAATACCCGCTCATCGATGCAGGGTCTCACATTAACGTGGCTGCCCAATTCCGCTCTCACGGTCCGATCGCTGACCGGCTATCGGTGGTTGAACGCGGACACTTATCAGAACTACAACGAGATCTACGGCCTTCAAGACTTTGCAAGCCACAATGTGATCCCAGATCACCAGTTTTCCCAAGAGCTACAGGCGGTCGGCCAAAATCTGTCCAGGGCGCTGACTTTTGTTGCTGGAATTTACCATTCCAATGAGAACACATCGAATCATCTTGACGGTGGCGCGGCCGGGCTCGGTGTTTACGCGATAACTGACGAGTCCGAGGAATCTCAGTCGAACGCAGTGTACGGCCAAATGACGTGGTCCGCGAACTCCCGCGTCGAGGTCACGGTCGGGGGGCGGTACACCCACGACAGCAAACATGGAGTGCGCAGCAGAATCGATCTACTCAGCCACCAAGCCGAGATCGACGCGCTCAGCGAACTCCACTATGGCCGCTTTACCCCATCACTTACGACCATGCTTCGGCTTTCTGAGGACGCTTCTGTCTACATCCGTGCCGCTACCGGATATAAGTCTGGCGCACCGAACGCCAACGCCCCGATCGGCGATTTTTCACAAGCCTACGGTCCCGAGTCGCTCATTTCGTACGAACTCGGTTTGAAGAGCCTCTGGTTCGAGGGCCGAACGCGGCTCAATGTCGCACTATTTCAAACTGACTACAAAGACCAGCAGCGCGCAATTCAGGTGGCTCCGACCGTGTTTGATTATGAGGCTTTCAATATCGGAAGGGAGACGTTCCGGGGCGCCGAAGTGGAGTTCGGGGCCAATCCCGTGAGCGATCTTGCGCTTTCATTGAACTATGCCTATCTCATCGGCCGAATTGATGAACTGAAGGTACCTGCCCACACGATTTTTGATCCCGCGGTAAACCCCTATTCGCCCTATCGCGTTGGTGAGGACATTAGCGGTCTATTCGACCCGAGCCAGGGATTTGCACCCCGCAACTCCATCAACGCAGCCATTGATTACGTGGTGATGCACCTCGAACGCGGGAACGTCTCGACCAATTTGAATTATCGATGGGAGGCGAAACGCGAAGGGGTGGGATCGAACGTCCCCGGAAGTGAATTTGCGGTCGCGCCGGCATTCGGCTTACTGGGCGCGAGCCTCGCGTTACATCGAAGCCTGTCAAACGGGCAGCGCATGACCATCACGCTCTGGGGACGCAATCTTCTCGACAGCAAGGCTGCCGCTTGGGTGAATGGCTTTGGTTCGATAGTTCCGGTGTCGGCGGCGCCGGCCGGGTACACCGGAAGTACCATAATCGGATGGCAGGAGCCGCGGCTATACGGCATTTCCGCCACGTACGAACTTTGAACGTATGTGCCACCCCGCCAAAACAATCGAGATCTCAGCCAATCGCCGGATGATCCGGCTGCACAAAAAGTTGCTTCGACATTCTTCGCAAACGCTTGCGATACTCGAAATGCAGAAGCGACAGCGCAAATGCCGCCTCCAGGATCACGCTGGCGACCATCAAGTACCAAACATCTACTAGTCTGAAATCCAATCGGCCTTTGAGCCACAAAATGGGAACCAAGAAAGTCAGCAGCCGCCAGCCCGAGCTCGCTAGCGACGGCAATGTATTGCCCATCGCTTGAAAAAGGCTGGAACAGGTGAAAACGAGGCCGAGCAGGACGTAATTCCACGAAGTGATCTTAAGAAATTCGGTGATAACTGCGACGATCGCGGAATTTCCCGTGAAGCGGCTCGCCAGCCACTCACCACGCCATTGGCAAACGGTCGCGAGAATCGCACAGATAATGCAGACCCCGATTGCGGTGACCACAAACGTTCGCCGCACGCGGTCGAAGCGCATTGCCCCAAAATTTTGACCTGCGATTGCGGCGGCCGGGTAGGTAATCGACATGACTGGCTGGAAAATACCCTGCAACAGCCGCGAACCAAGTCCAAAACCAGCCTGCGCTACAGCGCCGAAATCGCGCAGCGTCCAATACATGGCCGTGATAAACAATGCGATCACGGCGAATTCGCCGCCGGCAGGGAAACCGACGAGGAACATTCGTCGCCATATTCTTAGGTCTGGGCGCCACCGAGATAAATCAAGGACGACGTATCGTTCAAAACGAATGAAATAAATAGTCAGCGCTGTCACGGCGACGAATGCCGCTATCGTCCTAGCTAATCCGGCCCCCTGTAACCCCAAGGAATGCCCCGCGATTGAGCCGGAGATGAGAATCGGGACGAGCAACGCATTGAGAATCACTGTGGCCGTCTGCACGACAATGGTTGGATTCACAATGCCGGTTCCCCGTAGCGCCGCGCCCATTGCAACGAGCGGAAACTGCAGTGCGAACGCTGGAATCGCCCAATGCAAAAAGGTGGCGCCGGCCGCTACAGTGTCCGAATCCGCAGCAATAAATCGCATGTACGGCACTGCAAAGCCGTATCCAACGAGAAGCGTCATTGCCATGCAAAAAATGCTGAGAGCCATTGACTGGTTGAAAATACCATTGGCCTCTTCGCGAGAATCGCGCCCAACGGCGTGCGACATGAGTGTCACAGCGCTCACCGAAACAATCTGAGTCGCCGCGTAAGCCACAATGATGGCGGTGGAGGAAGCACTTACGCCTGCGAGCGCGGATTTTCCGAGACGCGCCACGAAATACCCTTCCACGTAGAGTAGTGACGTCTGAAGCAGTGTCCCGAACGCGATTGGAGCCGCTAGGGTGGCCAGGTGCCCAGCGATGGAGCCTCTCGTTAAATCCTTCATTTTTCGCTAAGCCGCCCACCCAACGATGAATGGAGCAATAGAGTATTAGCTGCATCCGAAGATTGGCATCTTACCTAAATTGCACGCTGTGGCGCGCCCGCGTGGCGGTTGCGAGCGCGGTGCACTGCTGTCTGATGAATTAGCTCACAGGCAAGCGCCTATCCGCATCGTGGGTCGATTTACCCGACGAAGCGGAAGCGTGTAGTGGGTGCTCCCCAAAGTCTCAGATCACCGCCAATTTTTGATTGGTCACTTGAGCGACAAGATCCATTCCACCAGTGCTTTGAGGTCTGCGTCGGAAACACTATTCGGCGGCATCGGGATCGCTCCCCATACGCCGGTGCTGCCGTTTTTAACTTTGCTCTGCAGCTTATCCCCGGCCGTTGCATCGCTTGCGTATTTCTTTGCGACGTCGCGAAATGCGGGCCCCACCAGCTTTTTATCCACAGTGTGG
>Ga0210387_10003604_pt1 | contig 11898 bp, 11 predicted proteins | sample IncBWC7OmetaG_FD_160108 | JGI IMG/M metagenome (GOLD analysis project Ga0210387, IMG submission 160108) | Forest soil microbial communities from Barre Woods Harvard Forest LTER site, Petersham, Massachusetts, United States - Inc-BW-C-7-O ... | reverse complement strand
GCCATCGGCGGTCGCGGCCAACAGTGTGGGCATCAACGTGAGCCGTGCAATCGGACCGGCCGTCGGCGGCGTCCTGATCGGCGCGCTCGGCATCGCGGCGCCGTTTTGGCTCGATGCCTTCAGCAATATCGGGGTCATCGCCGCGCTCATCTGGTGGCGCGCGCCGAAGAAGAGCGACTCGCCGCTGCCACCCGAACCTTTCGGCAGCGCCATACGCGCCGGACTTCGTTACGCCCGATACAACCAATATCTAAGATCGACCCTGATTCGCGCGGTGGCATTCTTCGTCTTCGGCAGCGCTTACTGGGCGCTCCTTCCGCTGGTCGCGCGCACCCAGATCGCCGGCGGCCCCGCGCTGTATGGCGTGCTGCTAGGGGTCATCGGCGCCGCGGCAGTGGGGGGTGCCTTCCGGCTGCATTGGCTTAGGACAAAATTGGGAGCCGATTCACTGGTGGCAGGCGCAACACTCGGCACCGCACTTGCCACCGCGTTATTTGCGCTCGCTCACCGCCCGGCGGTAGCCGCGCTGGCGAGCTTCATCGCGGGCGCATCCTGGATTGCGGCTGTCGCCAGCCTCAACGTCTCCGCCCAAGTCGCGTTGCCCGAGTGGGTTCGTGGTCGCGGTCTCGCCATGTATGTGACCGCGATGTTCGGTGCGCTGACCATCGGCAGCGCCATTTGGGGACAATTGGCGGTTTTGATGGGAATACCGGCCGCTCTGCTATGCGCCGCAGCGGGCGCGATCATCGCGATTCCGCTGACGTGGCGCTGGAAATTACAGACAGGCGCCGACGTCGACTTCTCGCCCTCGATGCAATGGCCGGACCCGGTCACGACCCACTCGATAGAACCTGACCGCGGACCGGTTCTGGTGACCGTGGAGTACCGCATCGATCCGAAGAACCGCAAGGCGTTTCTGCACGCACTCGGTCAGAACTCGCGCGAGCGGCGCCGCGACGGCGCGTACGATTGGGGTGTTTTCGAGGACTCTGCCGATGAGGGACGCTTCGTGGAGACTTTTCTAACGGATTCCTGGCTCGACCATTTGCGCCTGCACCGGCGCGTAACCAAAGCGGATCTCATTTCAGAGCAGGCCGTGCGCCGCTTTCACATCGGCGAAGGTCCCAAGACAACGCATCTGATCAGTGCGCAAGGAGGCTAGCACTTGCAGCCGCTGTTCCATCGGACCATCGCGTCACCGAAACCATGAAGGTCGTGACCGGATCCGGATCCTCCTGTGCGGAGATTATCGGGGAGCCGGTAAGGTTGGCGCCCCACGCGGCGCCGTCGGTGTGGGCAAGAAAGAACATAAGATGCGGATGCCAGTGACCACCGGCATCGGACAGGTATCCTTGCTTCGACATCATGTAACTCATCGCGCCGGGATCCGGCATGACGAAGCGATTTGCCGCAATCTCAGCCTTGATGCGAGCGATCATGTCGGACTTGGACATGCCGGCAAGCACCCATTGCGATCGTTCGAGATAGGCGGGAAGAACGGTACGCGCGCCCGCGGCGTTCAAGCATATGGGCCCGCGTATCTTCGGGTTCCAGAACTCGGCATCCCCGAAGCCCGCACCCCAGGACCGCTCGACCAGGCAGACAAAACCATTCTTGCCCCTTATCGCCGTCTCGTAACCGTGATCGCCGAGTGTCATGACCTCGGCATCGGCGGAGATCGACGTCGGTGCCGCACTGCGCGCCAACGCGACTTCTTCGGTTGGACTTGCCGCACGGTATTGCGCAATGGGCGCCATAGCCGGGTACACGCCCATTGCATCTTCGGCCTTTGCCAAACCCACCGCACAAGAGAGCAAAGCCAGTCCGCACACCTGCCCGATCGCCCCGCCTGTAATCCGCATGGCGTCCCCCGACAATAGTTTTCTATGTGGTGAAGTATTGAGAACTCGCCGGCAACTGTCAAGCCGTTCCGCCGGACGGCATCGCCTTCTAGCGCAGAACGATCTCGCCGGTTTCAAGCAGCGACTTGAGATTCGAGAGAATTCGCGGCCAGCCCCCGGAGACCGCCTCGATGATTTTCGACTCCGCGCGCTCGATCGAGTGATTGATCGTCAACTTCACGGCGCCTTCCAGCGCTTCGAGATCGAAGACGCAGCGCGCATAGCCTTCTGCCTTGAGCTCCGGCCGAAACTCGTTGCGCCATTTCAGTACAAGCCGCCGCGGCCGATCGAACTCGAGGATTTCGCCGGTATCGGCAATTCGCCCGTCGGGGAAGATCAGCTGCCACGGCGCGCCAACCTTCCATTCGGATTCGAGATTCATCCCAAACCAGTATTGTTTGGTGAATTCCGAGCTGGTCAGGGCAGCCCACAATTTTTCGGGAGTCGTGCGGATGAACGTGACATAGACGAAGGTCGATTTAGCCATTGCTCTTGTCCTCCAACCGTTTCTTCAGATTGTGCAGCGCCTTGAGGCGCGGCTTGTCGAACTTGCTGAGCCAACGCTCATATATCTCTTGTAAGGGCACCGGATTGAGAAAATGCAATTTCTCGCGTCCGCGCCGGCTGGTCGCAATCAGATTGGCTGCTTCCACAACTGCCAGATGCTGAGTGACGGCCTGGCGCGTCATATCGAGGTGCTCGCACAGCTCTCCCAGCGTTTGTCCGTCGTTCGAATAAAGCAGGTCCAGCAACTTGCGCCGACTCGGATCGGCCAGTGCCTTGAAAAGCAAGTCTGCATCTTTCATTCAACCTTCCACCCCGTACTCGAATAATATGCAAGTAATTACTTGCATGTCAAGCAGTCCGCATACCGTGCAATGCAGCACATTGCCGCACCTTGGATTTGGTGTAAGAATCCCGCTCGCTCAACTGGCGATGCTCAGGAGCGCGCTTTGGACAATTCTAAAATCGGCGCGAGCGGCGCATCTACCCCCGACCAACCGGGGAACCGGTTGGACTCGTGGAAGAAGATCGCATCGTATCTCAAGCGCGACGTCAGCACTGCGCAGCGGTGGGAGCGCCGCGAAGCTATGCCTGTTCATCGTCACTTGCATGACAAGCAAGGATCCGTCTTTGCGTTTCGCTCGGAGCTCGACGCCTGGTGGGAGAGCCGGCGCATGCGGCTGGCGCAGGAGGGTGCCGACGAGAGCGAGCGGCCCGCGGACATCTTGCCGACGGCGCCGGACCGATCTCACGATACCGCGCCGCCGGTCCATCCAAAGCGGATCATCTGGTTGGGCGTTGCGGCCGCACTCGCATTGTTGGCAGGTGCGCTGGCCTGGTTCGCCGCGGATACGGGTTACTTCTGGCGCAGCCCTCTTGCCAATGCCAAATTCACGCGTCTGTTGGACTCGGCGGGGACGGAGCAAGCCGCGGCCATCTCGCGCGACGGAAAAGTGGCCGCATTTCTCTCCGACCGAGACGGACAAATCGATGCCTGGGCAACTGACGTTGGCAGCGGCACTTTCCGCAACTTGACCCGCGGCGCCTTAAATGATCTGGCTGTCGTCAATCCGACGTTGCGCGTGCTCGGTTTCTCTCCGGACTCGTCGCTGGTTTCAATTTGGACCAGACGCGCGGATGGCTCGCAAACCGGCGATGTGCGCATCATGGCCGTGCCGATCGCCGGCGGTGCCCTGCGGCCGTACTTGACTGAAGCGGCGGAGTTCGACTGGTCCCACGATGGCACCGAGCTTGTTTATCACACCACCGCACCCGGCGATCCCCTGTTCATCCGCGAGCCGGGTAAGCCCGCCGCGCGTCGGATTTACGTGGCGCCGGCGGGGGTACATTGCCATTTTCCGCTGTGGTCTCCCGACGACTCCTTTATCTATTTTGTTCGGGGTGTGCCGCCCGATGATTGGGACATCTGGCGAATTCAACCATCCGGCGCGAACCTCGAGCGCATAACTTCCCAAAATGCGCGCGTAACCTATCCTGTCATGCTCGATCGGCGCACCTTGGCCTACCTTGCCACCGATGCAGACGGGTCGGGACCCTTCATGTATGCCGTGGACGTCGAACGGCGCCGTCCACATCGCATCAGCTCCGGACTCGAAAGCTACTCATCGCTGGCTCGCAGTGCGGACGGTACGCGCCTCGTCACGACGATCGCCAACACGCGCACGAATCTGTGGCGCACGTCGGTTGGCGCAGACCGCCCCGTCGGGGCAGTCAAAAGCGAGCCATCGCTGGTTTTGGCGAATGCTGTCGCGCCGCGGCTCGGAGCGGGCTTTCTTCTATATGTATCGTGGCGCGGCGACAAACAAGGCATTTGGTCGCTGACGCACGGAGCAAGTCGGGAAATCTGGAGCAGCGCAAATTCGCGACTTGTCGGCGACCCGGCGATTTCTCCCGACGGTCGACGCGTCGCTTTCTCGGTCGAGGACGGCGGCAAAACCTTGTTGTACATGATGGACAACGATGGCTCGCACCTTAAGGTCCTGGCCGAATCGTTGATATTGCGTGGAAACCCGGCGTGGGCTCCCGATGGGCAATCGGTGATATCTGCGGTTCTGCGGGACGGGGAGCCCCGTCTGACGCGCATTTTCCTCAATGGCGAAGCACCGGTGCAGATGGTGTCTGAATACTCCATTGATCCGGTTTGGTCGCCGGATGGTCGATTCCTAGTCTATTCAGGCGCCGACGTCGGCACCACTTTCCCATTGCGGGCTGCCGCCGCAGACGGCCGGCCTTATCCGCTGCCAACCGTAATGCTGACGCGTGGCGCACGCAGGCTTGCGTTTTATCGCGACCCGCAGACGCTGGTGGTACTTGGCGGTGAGATCGTCCACAAAAACTTCTCACTGCTGGACCTTCGAACCGGCACGCAGCGCGTGCTCGCCGAGTTCCCGGCAGACTTCGTCATTCGCGACTTCGACATCTCGGCGGACGGCTCGGAGATTGTGTTCGATCGCATTCAGGTCAACTCGGATCTAGCGCTGATTGAACGAGCGCGCTAGGGGGTGCGAGGCGCCGCAAAGCACGGCATTCGACGGCAAATCGAGCAAACAGCCGCGATCCTGCGCTTTGCAGCTTGCGAGTGCCGATGTGGTGTCCGATGGTACAGCTGCGTCTTAACGCCTCGTCAACCGTCCGGAGACACAAATCATGCATGTCCTCAAAAAAGCGCTAGGGCTAACTCTCATAGGCATGATCCTTGCCGCGAGTTTGCCTGCCAATGCCAAGCTGGCGACCAACAAGCTGGCGACCAACAGGCTGGCATCCAACAGGCTGGCATCCAACAGGCTGGCATCCAACAGGCTGGCATCCAACAGGCTGGCATCCAACAAGCTGGCGGCCAACAAGCTGGCGACCAACAAGGTCGCGTCCAATTCGTTGGCGTTCAACGCGGGCGAAGGCGCATTCGCCGACGTCTTCGTGATCACTCTCCCGGATGGCTCACGCCTGACGTATTGAACAGCGTGAAGGGGTACTGACTCGGCGAATCGACGCGCATCATAGGCCGCAGGATGCCTGCGGCCGATTGACTGCGGGTGTCTAGCGTGAGCCGTTGTACAACAAGACACGCTCAGGTGAGTGGCTTACCATCTCTGCGCTACAGGCCGTCTCGCCAAGATGACCGACGAGCCGGGGGCAGTCCTTTGCGAGCTGTTCGAGTGTGACATTATCAGGCACGCGGGTGTGCGCCACGCATACCGCGCCCGCTTGGTTCCACGCGGCTTCGAAGCGTACACCGGCTTCAGGTGCCTTGGTATCCGGTGCGTTGACGCCAACGGTGTCGTAAATGTCGATCAACATGCCGGTTCTTGTGGTGCCGTGGCCGCCGCAATAGTCAGCACGAACCAGTCGTACACAGGCCTGATGGTAGGCGTCGAGCCGAGTGCCATTTGCAAGAGTTTTCCATGGTTTGTATCCGAATCGCACGCATTTCCCCTGCGCGCCGTCGGAGCAGGTCAGTGTGTAGCCGGCATTCGAGATATGACGTCCTTCCGCGTCCCATTGCCCACGAACCGGAAAGCCCCATCGCTCCCCGTCGGCGTTCGGCTCACAGAGCTCGGTAGTCTGGCCGTTGGCTGTATCAACCGCCAAAAAGTGATAGAGAAGCGTCTCGTGGTCCGAATCCATCGGGTCCGTCTTCACCGATTCGATCTTGATCACTTGCGGTGCGGCCACACCAGATTGCGAAAGCGACAGAGTCGCGCCGACGAGATCGGGACCCAACAGCACCTTGCCGCTGACGAGTTGCACGCGGAACACAGTTCCGTCAACGGCAATGCTTGCAATACGGTCAGGCGGTGCTTGCGCATGCGAGGCGCTGACAATCAGGCATGTCATCATGCAGACAGATCGCCGCCACAGTAGATTCGGAGAACCGGACATACCTTCAAGATAACAAGAAGGCAAGGAGGGAACCATAGGCGGACTTCACCGAGTAGCCATCGGTTGCCGTTTGCCGTACCTCGCGATGAAGAATTCAGCCGTCACCCAGCTCGCGCATGAACTCGGCGACATACTGCGACCAGAGTTCGGGATGCGCCATCGTCAAATGCCCATAAGATGTTTCGGAGCCTTCCTGAATGATGAAGCGCGCGCGCGGCACCGCCGGCATGAGGCGATCGAGCACATGCAGCTGCGCCGGATTGAATTCGTCATCGGAGAAGTTGAGGGCAAAGACTTTGGTTTTGATCGCGGCGAGGCCAGGCTGCGGATCGTAATCTGCTGACGCTTCGAGCGAATACAGAATATCGTTGGCATCGATCAGCGCAGCTTGCCGGCCGGCATCTTGAATGAATTGGTCGGCCGCGGCACGGTCCGGTACCAACGTCTGGAGATGCGGCACACCTTCGATCATCATGCGCAGCAACGCATGGCCTCGAAGCAATCCTTGTGGAGCGTGGGCGTAATTGCCTCCCTGCCATTCGGGGTCCGAGCGGATCCCGTCGATGACCATGCGCCGCCACAAAAGATTTCGTCCAGACACGCGCATGGGAAGTGAAACCACCGGCATGATACCGTCCATGGCGTCGGGATATGCCTCTGCCCATTGCCACGCATTCATGCCCCCCATCGACATGCCGAGAATCGCGTGGAGGTGTTTGATCCCCAAGGTTTGCGTGACCAGCCGGTGCTGCAAATCGACGATGTCTCCATAACCGTAATGGGGAAATCCCGCCTTCAGACCGTCACTCGGCTTACTGGATCGGCCGTGGCCAACGCTGTCGGCAAAGATCAGGTAGTAGCGACGTGCGTCCAGCGGGCGGCCCGGATCAAACAGTGCGCTCATATAGGCTGGCGTGAGCAGAGCGCGCCCGTCGGCGCCCGTCCAATGCAGGACCAAAACCGCGTTATCGACCTCGCCCTGTGCGTTGCGATGGGGGCTACCCAAAGTCGCGTAATGTATCCGCAAGCGCTCGACCGCGCCGCCATCGCGAAACCGATAGCTGTCGAACCACGCATCGGCCTGCATGGCGGCCGAGTTGTCCGTCGCCTCCTGCAAAGAATTGCTTGGTGCGGTGGACTGAGAGTTTTGAGTCACCACTTGTGCCCTATCGCCTTTAAAAAGCGATCAGCTTGCCGCCCACCAGCAGCAACATGGTGGCCAACAGGGAACGCAGAATGGGTTCGGGAATCCGGCCGGTGAGGTGACTGCCTATATAAATGCCGGGCAGCGAGCCGACCAGCAAGGATGAGAGTAGTTGCCAATCGACACTGCCGAAGAGCCAATGCCCGATACCGGCGACCAGAGTGAGCGGTACGGCGTGGGCCAGATCAGAGGCGACGACGCGCGCCGAACGCAGGTGCGGATAAAGAAAAAACAGCGCGGTGATGCCAAGCGCCCCCGCCCCCACCGATGACAGAGACACCACCACACCCAAAACCGCGCCGGTCAGGATGGTATACGCGGGATGACGCGGGATTATCGGGTCATTCTCCCTCGAGAAGCGGCGCAGACGTGTGCGCAATGCGAGCGCCGCGGCGGTAAAAACGAGAGCGACCCCGAGTGTTAACGTGATGATCTTCGAGCTGGCGATCCCATCGGCGAAGCGATGCAAGACCAATAAAGTAATCGTCGCAGCAGGGATACTGCCGATCGCGAGCAGGCGCGTGATACGCCAATCGACACGGCCCTTCTTTGCATGCACGTAGGTGCCACCCGCCTTGGTGATTGCTGCATGCAGCAGGTCGGTGCCGACCGCGGTGGCCGGGTGGATGCCGAACAGCAACACCAATATCGGCGTCATCAGCGACCCGCCACCGACACCGGTAATGCCGACGATCGTGCCTACGACAAATCCGGACAGTGCAAAGGCAGGCTCGATCATGCAATCACTATAAGACGAGAAATCGGCTCGCGGTAACGAAGATACTCGGTGCGCTAGTACCAAAACGCATGTCCATATAAGCCCAGGTTGTCTCGATACTGCAAACGCATATGCAGATGACAGAACAGTAGTTCCAGCGTGCTTTTTCGTCCGCTACTTTGCGCTGGCCGGCAAATCTCGCGGGTGAACTTGGGTTTGTAAATAATGCTGAACTGCGCGATTTGGACCCCGGCACGGCGATCATGGATCCGATTTCTTCTGGTTCTGAGCGCACTTATATGCGCGGCTGCTTCGGTGCCGGCGCGCGCACAGCAAAAGACCGGACCCGGGATCACCGGCGATGACAGTCTGACATGGCATGGCATTACGCTATATGGCGTTATTGACATCGGCCTGCAATACGATACGCACAGCGCGCCATTCACACCCTACCGGCCGGCAGCCAGCGGCAACATCGTGCGCTCGAATGGACGCGAATCGGTGATCGGTCTCACGCCCAGCAACATGGGTCAATCGAGAATCGGTCTGCAAGGAATCGAACCACTGAACGACGCATGGTCCGCTGTCTTCCAAATCGAGACCTTCTTCAATCCGCAGTCCGGCGAGATCGCTGATTCTTTGAAATCTTTGGCGGTGAACAATGGTAAATCCGTCGCCAACCAGAGCGTCGGTGTCGATGGCAGCTCGGCGGGTCAGGCCTTCCAAACGGCCTACATCGGGCTGAAATCGGCGCACTTCGGCACGCTGACGTTTGGGCGCCAGGTAACGTTGCTCTCCGAAGGCACCATCAAGTACGACCCCAATTACAACGCCACGGCATTCGGCTTGCTTGGTGCGTCAAACACCTACTCCGGCGGCGGCACCAGCGAAGATAACCGCCTCGATTCGACGGCGAAGTACTCTGTGAGCTTCAACGATTTGCTACATCTGGCCGCGCTGTACAAGTTCAGCGGATCCAATGGGGCGGCCAATACCGCGATTCAGGCGGATATAGGCGGCGAATTTGCAGGGGCATCGATCGATGCCTATTACTCGAAGCTCAACAGCGCCATCACGGCAACCTCCTTGACCGCCGCTCAAGTCACGCAGCTCCCGGCGCTGGGCTATTCGCCTTCAAAGGCGCTAGCTGCCACCATTTCGGACAACACCACGTATTCACTCATGGCGCTTTACAAGTTCGATCCGCTTAAATTCTTTGCCGGTTACATGCATATCAAATATGCCAATCCGGCGAACCCGTTGGGCGCCGGATTCAACAATATCGGCGGCTACGTGCTCGCCTTCGTCACCAACAATGCATTCAACATCGCGAAGGCGAATAACGTGTATTGGACTGGCGTACGCTATGCCGTCATTCGCGAGCTCGAGCTGACCGCGGCATATTATGGCTATCAGCAGAACGCCTTCGGCAGCGGAACGCAGGCGGGCTGCAGCACGAGTGCCCACAGCACCTGCAGCGGCAGCCTTGAGGCCTTTTCCCTCGACGCCGATTACCACTTCAGCAAGCGCTTCGATGCATACCTCGGGGCCATGTACAGCGGCGTGCACGACGGCGTGGCGAGCGGCTACATCTTTACGACCAATATCAACCCCACGGTTGGCGTTCGTTACAAATTCTAGCGCCGCGGCGCCAATCTGCCGGTTATGAGCTCATGAGATTTGGGACTAATGCGATCCCTGGGCGCAAGCTATGCTATTTGTGCATGAAATTAACTTCGACTTTCACTCAATGGTTGACCAGCGGTCACGAACCGGCGGATGAGGACGGCCTGCGGAGAGTCAACTCGGCGTTCGAGTCACTGTCGACCGAACAACGAGTCGAGCACGCGCTGGAGCTGCTGCCCGGAGCGCATGTGCTCACCTCGAGTTTCGGCGCCCAAGCGGCGGTCATGCTGCATCTCGTCAATCGAGCGGTCCCGAAGATACCGGTGGTGCTCTTGGATACCGGCTATCTGTTTCCGGAAACCTACCGCTTCATTGATGATCTCACCGAAAGACTTGACCTCAACTTGAAGGTGTTTCGCTCCGATGCGTCGCCGGCGTGGCAAGAGTCTCGCTTCGGAAAACTTTGGGATCAGGGGCTCCCGGGCATCGAGCGATATAATTGGATCAATAAGCAGGAACCCTTGGACCGCGCGTTGCGCGACTTAGGCGCTGAGACATGGTTTGCCGGACTGCGCAGGGTTCAGTCCGAGACCCGTGCACAGATCGCGCCTCTCGAGTTCAGGCGCGGGCGATATAAGGTGCATCCGCTGTTTGATTGGACGGATCGCGATGTGGGGCGCTATTTGAGCAAGCATCAACTACCCTACCATCCGCTGTGGGACAAAGGATATCTCTCGATCGGGGACTGGCATACCACCCGCTCGTTGGCGGAAGTCGACAGCATGGAGGAGCTGCGATTCTTCGGGCTAAAGCGCGAGTGTGGATTGCACGAAGCGTGAGGCATCGCCCTATGTGCGGAAAAGCCGCACGCTCACCAGCGCAAGCATGACTGCAATAAGCATGCGGGTGAGCTGAGGGGGCAGTCGAATTGATGCCCGTGTCGCCAGAAGCACGCCGGGGATCGATCCTACGAGCAAGCACGCGAGCACGCGCAAGTCGACGTGGCCAAGCACGGCGTGACCCGCGGCCGCAAGGGCCGTGATCGGTAGCGCGTGTGCTATGTCTGTCGCCACAAGACGGTCAGAGGTGAGGCGCAGAGGATAGAGAGCCACCAGCACGGCGACGCCCAGAGCGCCAGCGCCCACCGAGGTCATGGTCACGCCAAATCCCAGCAGCGACCCGGCGAGCACCGTGAGCATGACTTTGTGACGCTCAGCGCGGTTGAGCCAGGTCGCTGTAAATCTCAGTCCCAGGCGCCTCAAGGTATCCTGCATGATGAGCGCCACGGCAGCGAGTGCCAAGATGACGGCGAGGCAACGGGAGATCACTTGGTCCACCACTCCCGGTGGTCGACCGTTGAGCCAAAACCAAATAATGACCGCGCCGGCGGCTGGAACGCTACCGAGGACCAGACGCCCCACAATGCGCCAATCAACTCGCTGGCTGAAGCCAAAAGAAGCGGTGGCAACGAGTTTCGTGCTGGCGGAAAACATAAGATCGGTGCCCACCGCCATCGCGGGCGATTGCCCGAACACCAGCATCAATATGGGCGTCATCAACGAGCCGCCGCCCACACCGGTGAGACCAACAAGAGCGCCGACGATCAGGCCACAGGCAGCGTAAAGAAGAGGATTCGACATGTGAATGCCAGTGTACCCGGGCGCCGAGGCCATTCATGATGCCCATCGCGCATAAGCAGAGGTCGGTTCGTCATCACCCCCCTCTGCGACCTCAAGCGAGCGGCTGGACTCGCACGTCCACTTCGAGCTTGTGCTTGCCGCCACCCACGATCATGCCGCGAAGCGGAGAGACGTCGCCGAAGTCCCGGCCCCAGGCGAGCGTGACGTGATCCTCGCCGACCACGCAGTTGTTGGTCGGGTCGAATTCCACCCATCCTAAGGGAGGACAATACACGGAGGCCCAGGCGTGGGAGGCATCGCCGCCGATCGCGATCTCGCCTCCCTTACGCACCGTGCGGATGTAGCCGCTGACATATCTTGCCGCAAGGCCCGACGAGCGCACGCAGGCGATCATCAAGTGTGAGA
>Ga0210387_10003602_pt1 | contig 11900 bp, 6 predicted proteins | sample IncBWC7OmetaG_FD_160108 | JGI IMG/M metagenome (GOLD analysis project Ga0210387, IMG submission 160108) | Forest soil microbial communities from Barre Woods Harvard Forest LTER site, Petersham, Massachusetts, United States - Inc-BW-C-7-O ... | reverse complement strand
TTCGAGATTTATTGGGAAGACTGGCTCATCGCGTATGCGCCGGATTATCCGGGCTACAGCCAATATCACGCGGCGTACGCGAAGGTACTGGAAGATACGGCCAATGGGGACTGAACTCTTAGGATAGTGCGTCGAAAATAGTGGCCGGGCCCGTCGAAAATCAAAGGCTTAACCACAGAGGACACAGGGTAAATCGCCAGTCCATAAACGTCGGCCTGTCTGACGGGCTACGCTGGGGAGCGATTCACTGGCAGGTCCACGAGAGCGGTTTGTGTACCCCCGATATCTTGCGGGATATTGCCACCCGGGCTCTAATAAATACTGACTCAGGGGGCCCCCGCTTTGAGAAGTCTTAAACTGCTTTTCTTGTCTTGTTTTTTTCTAACCTGTCTCGGTTTTAACAGTGCAGCCGCACAGTCCGCATCGATGGAAGTGCTGTGGCCGCCCTCGAGTAAATCGCCGAACTTTCCCGCCATGCAGAAGTACCTGATGTCGAACCCCACAGTGACCGGGGGGACCTTCTCGGTGAGTTGGAGCGAAGTGGACAAGGGGCCGGGAGCGAACCCGCAGTACGTGTGGACTTCGGTGGACAGCCGCCTGGCTCCGTGGATCACGGCGGGGAAGAAAGTGAATCTGGTGGTTTGGCCGGTTTCTTACGGCACGAACGTCGCGACGCCAACCTATGTGATGAGTTCGTTAGGTTCCTCGAACACCGTGAGCTGTCACGGCGAGGTCATCCCGAATTATTTTAGTTCCGCGTATCTTGGCCCCTATGAAGCGTTTCTTGTGAAGTTGCTGGCGCATTACGCTGGCAATACTTCGGTGGGATATATCCGCATCGGAGCCGGGCAAGGTGGGGAAATATATCCAGTGAACGGAATGGAAACGGACTCAACCTGCTACAACACGTTTCTGGGATGGGGATTCACCGACGAGAAATGGGCGCACTATGTGGAAACGCTGACCGACTATGCAACTGGCCTGAAGCCGGGACATCAGCTGATGCTGGGCATCACCTTCATTGACGGGGAAAGTGCGGAGAATGAAGTGGTGGCGCACGCGGTGGCGAGCGGCGTCGGATTCGGCAGCCAGGGATTTCAGCTGAGCGACGTCACCAATTACGCCGAGGGCAAAGATTGTCAGGGCAACTGGTGCGACTTGTTTAATCAATATCAGGGCCAGGTACCGCTGCAGTTGCAGACCAAAGGGCAGAGCCAGCCCTCGAACGCTAAGCCGACCGGATCATTGGTGAACCTTCTACCTTTTGCCGCCGGGCTGCACGCAAATGTCTTTGAGATTTATTGGGAAGACTGGTTGATCGCGTTTGCGCCGGGATATCCGGGCTACAGTCAGTACCACGCCGCTTACGCCAGCGCCATTCAGGCCGCTTCGCAAGGGAATTGAAGCTTGCCGTGCGTAAAGGATGTCGCTGGCGGCAGAATATCCTGCGCCGTGTACTAGTAGCCATGCCGGAGGCTTTCGCATTGCCTTGCGGTTCATATAAGATTTCCGTGTTATGAGCCTCACTCGATTGAAGTCCCTCCCCCTTGTCGTTCTTCTGGTTGTGATCTCATCCTCAGCAATGGCGCAGCAAAAAGTGGAGATCAACGCGCTGTTTCCGCCGAACGGCTCGGGGAACCGCCTGTGGTCGGACTTCAACTCGTATGTGCTCAAGGATCCGCTGGTCGATGGCATGAACCCGGGTCTGGACTGGGCCAGCGTCGAACACCGGCCGGGAGAGTACGATTTTTCTGAATTCGACAAGAACTTGAAGCGCTATTACGACGCGGGCAAGAAGGTGAACATCATCGTCCGCCCGGTCTCAAACGGCGGCGCGAACAAGAACACTCCGGATTACGTGTTCACCGACAAGTGGGCGCAGTCGGTCGGGGCGTCGCGGTTGGATGTGGTTACCTGCCAGGCGTATCACGGTGAGGGTTCGCGCGAAAGCGGTTTTCCGGCGGTGTACGAAGCTCCGTTCAAGAACGCTTATAAGAAGTTCATCGCGGCGGTGTTGCAGCACTACGCCAACAATCCGCATATCGGATATATCCGGTTCGGACTTGCGGTGGGAGGCGAAGCCTTCGCCTGGTGCGTTGACGATTTGAAATCCTTGAGCGGCGACAACAGTTTCAGCAAGTCACGCTGGCTTGGCTATGTGGAAGAAATGGATGCGTACGAAGAGTCGCTGCATCCCACCATGCAATTGATGGCGGCGATCAACGAACAACGCGACAATCACCACAATAGCTGGGATGTGTCCTTCGCCGATGAAGAGGCGAAAATTGCGGTGGCTCATGGTCAAGGCTTTGGAGCTCAGGGATGGCAGCGATCCGACATTGAGTCGTTCGCTGCGGGCAAACCGTGCCACTCGGATTGGTGTGCGCTGTTCGAGAAGTACGCGGGAAAGGTTCCGCTCGAACTGCAGCAGGCGGGCCCGAGCGATCCGAATGGCGGAAACAAGACCGGACTGATGTCAGACATCATTCCGTTCGCCGTCGCTCACCACGCCACCATTCTTGAAATCTACGTGCCGGATCTGCATATCGCGCTGGTCCCTAACCATCCCGCGCATGAGCAATATGGTGAGGCCTGGAAGCGGGCGTTGGTGAATGCTCACGAGGGACGGGCCTCGAAATAGCGGCTCCGTTGCAAGTTCTTTCATCTTGACACTCCGCGACCGCCCGGTAAGATTGGCTTAGAGCATCTCCCTCCGGTTCTCGCACCCCCCTACTGTTAGCTCAACAGGCGGAAGCGTTGGCGAGAAGTGAGCCCTCGGAACCAGCCATGTCGACCAGCGAATTCGGCACTTTTAGCTTCCTGTTGTTACTCCTGTTGGCCACGGCACAATTGTGCGGATACTTGTTCACGCGCTTGCGGCAGCCGCGAGTCGCGGGTGAAATTCTAGCCGGGCTGCTGCTTGGTCCGACGATTCTGGGCCGGCTTGCGCCGAGTCTCTCGCATGCCATTTTTCCGGTGGCCGGCGCTACCGGATCTCTGGGTAAGTATGAAGTGGTGCTGAGTTTCCTGTACAACCTGGGATTGCTGCTGCTGATGTTTGCTTCGGGCGCGGAGACGAAGGGCTTGTTCAGCCGGGAAAACCGCCGCGAAGTAATTTGGCTGGGTTCGGTCGGCACAATCCTGCCGTTTCTTCTGGCGCTTCTGGTTGCGCCGCTGCTGCCACTGGGACTGCTGGCCGGAAGCTCCGGTCAACGAACAGCGCTGGTGCTGGTGATCGGCATTGCGGTCGCGGTGACTTCGATCCCGGTAATTTCCAAGATTCTGCACGATCTTCGCATTCTGCACACTCGCTTCGCGCGCTTGATTCTGGGAGTCGCGGTGCTGGAGGACGTGGTGCTGTGGGCAGTGCTCGCGGTGGCGACGGCGCTGGCGGCGCGTGTGGCCTTGCCGCTGCGTCAGGTCGTGATGCATGTACTGGCGACGCTGGTGTATTTCGGCATCGGCCTGCTCGTCTTGCCGGCAGTATTGCGGCGGGTGAGCCGCACGAGGTGGAATCCGCTGGCTCGGACGGCGCCGATTGCCTACATTGTCGCCATCTTGTTGGCGTATACGGCGCTGGCGGCCGCGCTCGATGTGAGCCTGGTGTTCGCCGCGTTCCTGGCCGGATTCGGCGTAGTGGTCGCGGATCTCGACGAACTGAAGGAGGCGATCGCCGTCGTATCGAAGATTTCATTTTCCGTTTTCATTCCCGTTTATTTTGCGGTGGTCGGCTATCGTCTGGATCTAAAGAATTTCCCGCTCCTAATGCTGGTGGCCTTTCTGATTCTTGGCGGCGCGGTAAAGCTTCTTTCGGCGGGTCTGGGAGCCAGGCTGGCTGGATTCGGCTGGCTGGATTCCACGAATCTCGCGATCACATTGAACGCGCGTGGCGGGCCCGGAATTGTGCTGGCGAGCGTGGCATATGACGCCGGCATCATCAACGCGCAGTTCTATACCACGCTCGTTCTGGTGGCGGTGCTTACGTCACAGGCGGCGGGCGCCTGGCTGGATTTCGTTCTGCGCCGCGGCTGGCCGCTGCTCTCACCCCAGGGTGCCGACACAGCTGTTGAACCCGCCAGCGACGCTCCGACGCTCGCCAAGAGTGACGGAATGGCTTCAAGGTAACGGTTACCTCGCCCAGAGTCGAACTCGTTCGAGCTGACACCTCTCTTTTCACCTGCTTCGTCACCAACTCTCCCCATTAGTGCTTGTTGACCTCCCGGTTGTGTGTGTCCTGTTGGCCGTCTCATGAGTGGTCCTCGGTTATCTGTGATCCCCTGCGTACCCCGCCTACAGTTCGATCAGGACAGAGTTCCTTTTTTTCAGCGAGGTCGCCGAGATGTCAGCCGGATTCCCCCGAATTACGGTTCGTGCTGAACGACAAAGTCGCGAGCTTAACCGAACCATCGGTTCGATTTCGTTCCTGGTAAGCGTGGGAGCGGGAATCGTGCTGCTTGCCGCCGTGTCGATCACCACGTCCTGCAGCACTTTTCTGGATGGACAGTCGAAGCCTGCGAGCGACACAACCAATCGTATTCAAGTGACTTCTTCGATGCCGCAGGCGGTAGTGGGAACCGCTTTCAGCAGTCAGGTTGTGGTGACCGGCGGGACGGCGCCTTACCAATACTCGGTAAGCGGAACTCTGCCGCCGGGACTCGCGCTGAATGCCACGACCGGGTTGGTTTCCGGCACGCCGACCACTTCCGGCACATACAACTTCACGATTGAAGTAACCGATCTCAACGCCAACCACGGCGGACATCAGTTCTCGCTTCCGGTAGCACACGCGGCCACGGTAACGGTTGCGGTATCGCCGGCGTCCGGGACGGTTGCTTCCGGAGCGACGCAACAGTTCACCGCCAACGTAAGCAACACGAGCAACACGGCAGTGGCATGGTCGGCGAGTGCGGGCACAATCTCGACGAATGGCAAGTACACCGCTCCGGCAGTATCGGCCAACACTGAAGTGACGGTGATCGCCACCAGCGCAGCCGATTCCTCGGTGCGGTCCCAGGCGACGCTGACTATCACGGCTGCGGTTACGACCAGTCCGGTGGTGATCAATACGCGCGGCGTTCCGTCGTTGACGCAGGGGCAGGCGTATAGCACGTCGCTTTCGGCCAGCGGAGGAAAAACTCCTTACCAGTGGACTCTGGTCTCAGGAAGTCTTCCGAGTGGTCTGGAACTGGACAGCTCCGGAGTAATTTCGGGAACGACGAATCAGACCGGGACTTTCAACTTCGCCGCGCAGGTAACGGATTCTTCGGCGCCAGCGCAGACGGTGCAGGCGAGCCTGAGTCTGGCGGCCAAAGCCGCGTACCACGTAAAGATCAACGCCTTGTTCCCGCCGATGGGGCCAGGCAACAACATGTGGGAAGACTTCAACACCTACGTGCTGACCAGTCCCTACGTCGACGGCGTGAATCCCGGCCTGGACTGGAACACGATCGAGACCAAGCAGGGCGTGTACGACTTCACTTCGTTTGACGCGTCACTGCAACATTTCTACGACGCAGGCAAGACGGTGAACCTGATCATCCGGGCGGTATCGAATGGCGATTCGAACTCGCTCACGCCTTCTTATGTATTCAGCTCGCAGTGGGCTTCTTCACTGGGCGCGCCTCCGCTCGATGTGGTGACGTGCGGTTCATATCCTGGCAATGGTCACGCCCGCAGCGGATATCCGGTGGTCTACGAACTTCCATTCAAGGTGGCATATAAGAAATTCGTCGCCGCGGCGCTGTCTCACTACGCTAACAATCCGCACATTGGCTACATTCGCGTGGGCCTTTCGGTTGGTGGAGAAGTTTATCCGTGGTGCTCTCCGGTGCTTCCCGGTTTCTCGCAGACTACGTGGCTGAACTACGTAGATGAGATGAATGCCTATGAGAGATCTCTGAACAGCTCGGTGCAACTGATGGCCGCGCTGAACCAGGTTTATGTCAGCGGGCGGTGGGATCAGTCGTATACGACCGCGGAAGCGCGCAGTGCGGTAGCGAACGGGCAGGGAATCGGCACGCAGGGATGGCAGCAGGCTGACATCGCGAATTTCAAGGCAGGGTTGCCCTGCACTTCGGACTGGTGCACGTTGTTCGATCAGTACGCCGGACAAGTGCCGCTCGAATTGCAGCAGGCGGGTGACAGCGTCGCCAATGGTGGCACCACGACGGGATCGATGGCCGACATCATTCCGTTCGCCGCCGCGCACCACACCGACATTTTAGAAATCTACATCGAGGATTTGATGACGGCGTTTGATCCGAACTGGCCTTCGTATTCGGAGTATGGGTCGTCCTATCGGCAAGCCATGGTCACGGCCCATGGTCCGAAGCAGTAAGCACGGTAAGTGAAGTGTTGGTTTAGCGAAGCGGAAACCCGACCCCCAGGGACCGTTCCATCCTGAAGGTCGCGAGCAGAAAAAGAAACAGCGCAAACAAAGACGTACGGGCGCGGCAGGGTTGTGACGGAACGCGCAAGTGATCGCTCCGTCCCTGTTGGGGCATGTACCACCGAGTTTGCACATTCAATTGACTCTCGTGAGGTTTGACCTGAAAATGATGCAACCATTTAAATCTGGCTCAGCAAAAATTAGTTGGGAGAAGTATTCCAACGCCTATAAACGCCACCTCGTCATGAACGATTCGTTTCGTCGAGCGAACATCATGAAGAGTTTGTCTTTGCTAGCTTTTGTGTGGCTGATGTTGGCCACGCAGATGAGCGCCCAGACGGCCGACTTCTTCGTCGCGCCGGATGGACAGGACTCGTGGAGCGGCACTTTGCCGGCTCCAAACTCGTCGGGAAATGACGGCCCGTTCCACAGCATCACCCGGGCCCAGACGGCCGTGCGCGCGATTCTGAAAAACGCCGGCAGCCGTACCGCGCCAGTAGTTGTGATGTTGCGGCAGGGCACTTACTTTCAGACCGCGACCCTGGCCTTCACTTCAGCCGACTCCGGCAGCAGTGTTCTTCCCGTCATCTGGCAGAATTATCCGGGCGAGACTCCAATCATCAGTGGCGGCCTGCCCGTCAAGAATATGAGTCTGGTGAGCGGCAACCGCTGGCAGGCGACCCTGCCGTCGACGGTTACGAACTTCGAGCAGATGTACTACAACAACGAGCGCCGCTTCCGGACGCGCCTGGGCGCTTCGAGCGGCAACAATCTGGGTACCTATCTTCGTGTAGCCGCCACCGTGTTTATGAACGGAGCGGCGCCGCCAGCCGCACCGCCGGACCCGAACTGCACCTGGTATGTGGCGGGCAGCGGATGGGAATGTTTCGACCGCTTTCAGTACAACCCGCAGGATCCGATCGTGAACACCTGGAAGAACCTTGATCCGCCGGCCAACAATCCCTGCGGTCAGGCTGCTGGGAACTCGGCCGAGATCGGCGACATTCAAGTGATCGCATTTGAGTACTTCACGTCGCCGCGACTGAGAATCAGCTGCATCGACACCGCCAACAGCATGGTGTATCTGACCGGGCCAACGACGCTGCCGCTGCATACGACGAAAGCTAATTTCGGCTTCATGGCCGGCCACCGCTACATCGTCGAAAATGTGAAGGACCTTCTTACCGAGCCCGGACAGTGGTTCCTGGACCGGTCCAAGACTCCGTGGGTTCTTACTTACCTCGCCAATTCCGGCGAGAATCCTGAAACCGATACCATCATCATCCCGCAGGTTTCCCGGCTGCTCACCGCGTACAGCCTCAAGTATGTGACGTTCAGCGGGATCACCTTCGAACACGACAACTTCATTCCGCCGGCAGTTGGTTATGCCGACATGCAACAGGAGCCGGGGATCAGCACCGCTCTGTCATTCCAGAACAGCTCGCACATCGTGCTGGATACTGACGTTGTGACCCAGACGACCGGGGGCGCGGTGGAATTCATCTCCTGCATCAATCGTAATTCTTCCGATTGGTGCGTTTCCGATAATGCCAGCGGCACCACCTCGAGCAATACGGTGCAGAACAGCGCGCTGTACGATCTGGGAGCCATGGGAGTCCGGATCGGCGTACTCAGCGATCCCACGGATACCGACAGCAATGTGCCGCAATCCACGATGGTCAAGAACACGGTCATTGAAGGTTATGGCCGCGTATATGCCAGTTCGTTTGCCATTGTGCAGGGCGACGCGCACGACAGCACGTTCACCCATAACGATATTTACGACGGGTACCAGGCCGGCATCTCGGTTTGCAGTGAAGGCTGTCCATTTGGAGATGCCAATTCGCACGGCGCCTTCAACAACGTTGCCTCCTACAACCACATTTACAACCTGATGCAGGGTGTCTTGAATGATGGCGGCGGCGTTTATTTCAATACCAGCTCCGGAGGCGTGCCTCCGACCGGTAACAAGGTTTTAAACAATAAGATCCATGACATCACCGACGCCTCCACGCAGGATGCGGACGGCTACGGCGGGATGGGAATCTATCTCGACAAAGACACAGGCAACGTCGATGTCGAGAACAATCTCGTCTACCGTGTAACCCACATGGCCCTGCAGCAAACCTGCGGGCCGAAGACGCCGAACTCCTCGAACACATATAAGAACAACATTCTTGCTTTCGGCCGGCGCGGCATGGTGTTGCAGGGATGCGAATCTCCGGCGGCAAATGTCAAGCAGTTTGATTTCACCGGCAATATCGTTCTCTACGGATACAAATCCGAACTGCAGCAGGGATGCGCGTATTGCTATGGCGGAAAATGCACCGCCATCCAGAACTACGCCAACAATCTATATTGCTACGGCGGAGTCGGAGGATCGTGCGATACGCCCTCCTACGCGTTCTTTACCACCAACTCCTCGTGCGCGACCTCGACCCACATGGCGTTCAACCAGTGGCAATCGCTGGGTGAGGACGTGGGCAGCATGGTCGGGAGCCCGATGTTCGTCGACCCGTTCTACCCGGCCGACAACTTCTCGCTGCAGAGTTCGACCAACGCGTCCAAGATCGGCTTTGTTCCGTTCAACGTCAACGCTCCGGGAAGAACCAGCGGCGCAATGACGGTCCCTGCCATTCCGGGGACGTTTATGGGCGCGCCTAAAATCATGCCGACGCAGAGCGCGGTTACGTCGAGCCTGCGGCCGTCCAACTACAGCCAATCCGTGACCTTCAGCGCTACGGTGATTTCCGGCTACGGTCCGCCGCCGGACGGGGAGGAGATCACCTTCTCTGACGGCAGCACCGTGCTCGGGGCAGTCGCGATGACGGGTGGTGCGGCAACGTTCCAGACGTCTTCACTGACGGCCGGCAATCACAAGATTGTCGCCAGCTATGACGGCGGGCCACTGTGGACCGCCAGCGCGTCCAGCGCTCTGACCCAGTATGTTTATCCGGCGACGAGCACCACGACGCTGACTACCAGCCCGAATCCGGCAAAAGCGGGGCAAGCGGTTACCTTTACGGCAACTGTGACGTCCACCGCTTCGGGTACGCCCCCGGGATCAGTCAATATCGTCTACGCGGGGACGGTTTTGGGAACGGGCACGGTGCACAACGGAGTGGCTACGGTCTCGATCAAGCTGCCCAGCGGCACCAAGGAGATTCGGGCGACCTATACCGGGACTCCAAACATCAACCCCAGCACTTCTTCAAATATAAAGCAAGTGGTTAACTAAGACCTGTAAGCAATAGTCGCACAGTACCTTCGGCCCGACGGGAACCTTAAATCGGTTCCTGCTCGGGTCGATGTCTTTTTCCCTTAGCTCATCCTTAACCCATCTCTTCTCCCTCATCCCTAACCCAGCCAGGCGAATATTCCTCTACCGCCGCGGAACTTCCGCATTGAGGTCGGGTTTTAGGAGCTCAGAAGAATAGACAATTGTCGGAGTCCCCCTCGATGCCCAGATGTAGCGGAGCAGTCTTCCCGCGCTTATTTCTGCCTGCCTTCCTGATCCTTTTCCTCTCTGCGTGTGGTTCCGGTTCCGGTGGCAATTCCAAGCTCCCGCCGCCTCCGGTCAACCAGTTCACCCACGTCTATGTGGCGTTCCCGCCGAAGTCAGGCACCAACAACACGCATTTCATGAATACCGTCATGAATCAGGCGGCGATCGAGGGCGTCACCGAGCCCAACGTCTGGAGTTCGATCGAGACCGGGACGCCCGGAGTCGCGACTTGCAGTCCGGTCGGAACCGACGTCTGCCAGATAGATTCTTCCGGCTGGACGCACACCTACAACTGGAGCCAGACCGACGCCGACAATCTAGTGTGGTTCCAGGCGCAGGGCGGCACTAAGAAAGTAAACATCCTGCTGGACGGGATCAACAGCGTGGCTTCCACCTGTCTGATCACCAACGACTGCATCAATGTGAGCACTCCCTATTACGTGACCAGCCCGGGGTGGGTGACGCATGCTGCGCCAAACGGGCAGGACTTGATCAACGGCAACAAGGACGGCTGCACAATGTGGATCGGACTGATCGTCAGTTCGATGACTCGGAACTCAAGCGGCCTGGTCACCGTGGTCGACAACGATCACGGATACAAGAACGGAGACCTGATCTGGATTGGGAACACAACTCCCAGTAACTTCAATATTCAGGTTGCGGACGTGACCAGTGTGCAGGTAGTCAGCTCAACCCAGAAGCTGACGATCACGGCAGCCAACAGTTTCCCGGTAGGGATGAAGGTCACGTTTCTGAAGCTGGGCAACGCCACGTTCCTCAATGGACAGACTGTGACCGTGACCAGTTCGTCGTCGACCCAATTCACTGCGACATTCGCCCACGCGGACTACGGTCCGAGTTCCGAAACGACAGGCGTAGCCGAGCCAGACGGCGTCCCGGTGCAGAACGCGACCGCGAATACGTTCCAGTATCAGTCGGGAACTCTGTCGGCGGGGACGGCGAGCGTTCCGGGAACCATCATCAGCTCGCAGCAGTCCTGGCCGGTGCCCTATGAGCCTTCGTACAAGACCGCGTGGGAAGCATTTATCGCGGCGGCGATTATTCATTTCAATAACTCGCCCAACCGTTCGCAGATTACTTACATGCGCATCGGACGCTCGGCGGGCGGCGAAGCGTTCCCCTATTGCACCGACACACTGGAAGATTTGCCGGGGGAGAACGCCTACACCAAGGCGGGATGGCTGCAGTACTACACCGACATCGACAACTTTATTCAGCAGCAGAATCCGCAGATTCAGATGCTGGATCCGTTGAATGAGGCGGGACAGCCGGTCGATAACACCTACGGCTCTGCCGAGGCGCAGATTGCGGTTAGCCACCAGAACGCAGCGGGAAAGATTAACGGTTTCGGCAGCCAGGGATTGCGCGCGACCGACATTCCGAACTATGCCCAGTCGGCCGACGACTGTACCTCCGACTGGTGCGCCATGTTTAATACTTATTACACGGCCGGCTATCCGCTGGAGTTGCAGCAGATCGATTTGTCGGACCCGACGGCGTCGATTAACCCTGCCAGTGAGACCGGGGATCTGCGGCCCCTGCTGCCGTTTGCTGTGCAGCGGCATATGACGATTCTGGAGCTTTACTCCTTCGATGCGCTGCTGGCTTACGATCCGAATTATTGTGTTCTCGCGACGCCGGATAACGGAACCTGCGGCGCGGGCAGCATTGAAATTCCGGTCACGGTTCTGCCGCCGCAGGATCAGAATCCCTACTTTCAACTGGTTGGGCAGCCGGGACAAACCGGAGCCAAAGGCGACGGATCATACGCCACGGTAATTAATCAGACGGAGGGGGCGCACTAGCGTCTCAGAGAAAAGATGGCGTTGCCGCAGCGCTGAAAGCGCTACGCCACACAAAATTGCCAGGTATGGGTTGCCCCGGTGGTACCCTGCCGGTGTGCACCGATCGTGGTACACTCCACTCACAAACTGGAAATGCCAGCCGATTGTGTGGCGGCGCCAGAATTCCTGTTTTTTGAGGAAT